>ENA-ORBV01004893-ORBV01004893.1-microbial-mat-metagenome-genome-assembly--contig:-NODE-4893-length-25180-cov-6.439669_pt1 | contig 25180 bp, 22 predicted proteins | sample MGYA00237777_ERZ505514 | MGnify/ENA primary metagenome ERZ505514 (study PRJEB26160, sample SAMN06269048) | microbial mat metagenome | isolation source: Oligotrophic lake microbial mat | place... | reverse complement strand
AATGATACGGCGACCACCGAGATCTACACCTCTCTATTCGTCGGCAGCGTCAGATGTGTATAAGAGACAGCTCCCTTCACTACGCTCGTGCGAGATATACACACCCTCAAACGCCGGCAACTCCTTCGCGAGTTCCACCACCTCGGACGTCACACTCCATCGGCCCGGCTCATACTCAAGGCCGGCCGACATGCCGACCGCACCCTCGGTGAGCGCCTGCTTCACCAGCGCGCGCATCTTCACGACTTCATCAGCCGTTGCGGGCCGGCGCGTGTCGCGCCCCATCACCTGTGACCGCACCGCGCCATGCCCGACCAGCAACATGGTGTTGGGACCAATCTGGTTCTGCTCGATGAGCGCCCGCTGAGTCGCGATCGGCCAGGGCGACCGACCGTCCTGGTTCACCACCACCGTGGTGATGCCCTGCATCACGAGATTTGGCGCCGCGCGAATCTGCGCATTTTGATCCCGGAACCCTCCAGTGGGACGAGCGCCATCATCGGCGTGGGAGTGAATGTCGATAAACCCTGGCGACACGTATTTGCCGGTCGCATCGATGACCCGCGTTGATTGGGCCTTCGTCAGCGTTCCCACGGCCGCGATCCGACCGTCCCGCACGCCGATGTCAGCAGGAAACCAGGGGTTGCCCGTGCCGTCGAATACCCGGGCGTTCAGAATGACGAGATCAAATGGCCGAACGGGCACCTGCTCGATCTGAGCCGTCAAGACGGCCGCCGAGGCCGTAGCGGCCGCCAATCCCGCCAGAAGTCTGCTTTTCATGAACCAGAGACTAACCCAACTGGGCACGGGGTATCATGCGCGCGGGAGAATCCTCATGAACCGCTACCCTCGCGCCGTTGTTGTTGCGCTCGCCGTGTCCTTCGCCGCCTCCGGACCACTCGCCGCCACCCAGCCCCAGGCCCGGCTGATGACGGTGCGGGACACTCAGAACTTCACGAACGTCGGCAGCCCGGCCATCTCTCCCGACGGCCAATGGGTGCTCTACACCCAGGCGGTCCGCGACTGGGACGATGCGCAGTTGAGGACGAAGACACATATCTGGCGCGTCAAGATTGACGGGACTGATCGACGACAACTCACCTTCGGTACCGCGAACACCACCGCACCGGCGTGGTTCCCCGACGGCAAGCGGATCGCCTTCCTGTCATCACGCACCGTCGCCACACCAGCACCCGCGGCAAGCGCTGCCGCAGCCAGTGACGCCGGCGGCAATCAGGTCTACGTCATGTACACCGATGGTGGCGAAGCCTGGCAGGCCACCAAACACGACGGCGGCGTCGGCAGTTTCTCCATCTCCCCCAACGGCGCGCTCCTGCTCCTCACCGCACAAGAACCCCTCACCGCCGCCGACCGTCGTCGTCAACGCGACAGAGATGACGCGGAGGTGGTGGATGAGACGTTTCGCTGGAGCCACCTGTGGACGGTGGATGTGGCCTCCGGAAAGTCGACACGATTGACCACAGGCGAATTTGTCGTGAGCGACCCGCAATGGTCACCAGACAGCAAGACCGTGGCCTTTGTGACGCGTCCCACTACGAAGGTTGATGATGGGGCGTGGTCGGACGTCTGGGTGACGGACCTGACCGGCAAGACGCGCAAGTTCTTCGAAAACCGTGGCCCGGATTCATCACCGCGCTGGTCACCCGATGGCAAGACGCTCGCGATCGTGTCGCACGAGCAGCCGGGCAACACGCAGTGGTACAGCAAGCTCTATCTCTTCCCTGCCGAAGGCGGCACGCCCAAAGTTCTTCTCAAGGACTTCGACCTCGACTTTGGCGCGCCGATCTGGGCGCCCGACGGCCGAATCGTGTACTGGTCAACGGGTCAAGGCACCAAGGTCGCGTTGTTCGGCGTCGACGTCGCGACCGGCGAGTTGACGACGACGCGGGCACCGATGGCGGGCACCAACGGTGCGTGGCAATTGTCACAGGATGGGTCGACCTGGGTCTTCACTCACAACACCGGCACGTTGTCCGCCGATCTCTGGGCCGCCCGTCGTCAGGGCGACGCGTACGCCACGCCGGTGAAATTGACGACCTCGAATCCGTGGCTTGATTCGGAACGCGTGCAACTTGGCGGGGTGGAGACCATCCGCTGGAGGAACACCGAAGGCGGCACGATCGAGGGCGTGCTCACTCGCCCTGTGGGCTACAAGGCCGGCGTGCGGTATCCACTCATCGTGAATCCCCATGGCGGTCCGAGCAGCGCAAATCTCGAGTCGTTTTCGTCGTTCAACCAGGTGCTGGCCTCGAACGGATTCCTTGTCCTGCAAGTCAATTTTCGCGGCAGCACGGGATACGGCCAGAAACACGTCAACGCCAACCAGAACAACTGGGGCGTCGGCGACTACGACGACATCATGACGGGCGTCGATCATGTCATCGCGCAAGGCTGGGCGGATCCCAATCGAATGGTGGCGTACGGCTGGAGCTACGGCGGGTACATGACGTTCTGGATGTCTACACAGACTGACCGCTTCAAGCTGATCTCGCCGGGCGCCGGACTCACCAACCTGTATTCGATGTACTCCACCACCGACATTCCGGCGTACCTCGGATGGTTCTTCGGTACACCGTGGGACAATCCGGCCATCTACGACAAACTCTCGCCGATCCGCCACATCAAAAACGTGAAGTCAAAGATTCTGATCATGCACGGCGCCAATGACGCGCGTGTGCCGCCGACACAGGCCGACGAGTTCTACCGGGCGTTGAAGGATCTGGGCAAGGATGTGAGTTATGTGCGGTATCCGCGCCAGGGCCACGGCATCACCGAGACGCGTCTCGCCACGGATCGCAACCGGCGCTACGTCTGCGCGTTCACCGACGCGGTGGGCCTTGCCTCGACGACGGAGAAGTGTGAGAAGGGTGTGCCTGTTCCCGACGCCGGCGAGCCGGCCGCGCGGTCAGGTGGCGGACTGGTCGAGGTCACGTTGCCCTGGAGCGGACTCGCGTCGACCACGTTCGGTGTCGAACCAACCGCGGCGCAGTTCTTCGGCGGGCACATTCGATAAGTACGGTTTGACGTCGAGGATGGGCGTGCCGTCCAGCATGTCGAGTCCCGACACGATCAAGCGGCGCCCCTCTCGACGCAGCAACCGCACCACCGTCAGGCCGATCGGGTTTGGCCGGTACGGCGACCGCGACGCGAAGACGCCGTGCGGCCGATCGTCATGGGGTGAGACGCCGACCAGCTCGCTGCCCTCGGACCGGTGAAATTCCCAGATGACATAGAGGTGCGAGAACCCTTCAATGTCGGTCAGGCCCTCTTCAAGCGCTGCGCGGATCTCGAGCACACCTTCGGCCGCGTGCTCGGTGCCGGGCCCTCTCGGAATCTGGTCCACCTCGCTGTACGGACTCGAGATCACGCCGATGGGTGTGTAAGACGAGGCCGGTTCCACGCTGCCGATGATGCGGACGAGCCACCATCGTTCATTGGCATCCCGGCGATACATCCAGAGGTAGTGCCCCTCTTGACGTTCGGCCGGGCCGCCATCGCGCGGCGTCACCACCTGGGCAAATCGCCCACGGTCAAACGCCAGGTTGCCCGACACGACGACCTCGGCGCTGTCGCACGTCACCTCACGCACGTACATCGCGTGCATGGTTCGCAGCACTTCACGCATGAATTCGAGACACGCCTCGCGCCCATCAATCGGCGGGAATCCAGGCGCCAGAATCACGGCGTCCTGGGACAACAACTCCTCGAAGACGGCCGGGTTTCCGGTCTGTTCAGCGTCCACGATGCGCGCGCGAAAGTCGTCAAAACCAGCCATACGGCGAGCGTAACACTACATTCACCGATCCCTGAGGTACCGCTGGCACTTGGACGCCACGCGCTGTTTGCCGTCCCGCTTTGCCTCGTACAACGCGGCATCGGCGCGGTCGTACAGACTCTGCGCGTTGTCACCGGCTGAGAACTCGGATAGGCCGCAGCTCACACCGTGCAGCGCCACGCCGATCTCGCTTACAAGAGTCGCGAACCGGCACTCCGCCTGCCCCAGGGCCAGGCCGGCGACGATCACGGCAAATTCATCGCCGCCCAGACGTGCCACGAGATCGCCAGGCCGCATCGACTGCATCAGCATCCCTGCAATCGCGGAGAGGAGGCGGTCTCCCTCTGGATGACCCTTGGTATCGTTGACACTCTTAAAGTCGTCCACATCAAACAGGGCCAGGACGACCCGGTGATGTGACGACCGGAGTCGATGCGCCAGTTCGCGATCAAACGCGCGACGATTGGCCAACCCGGTCAGCCCGTCCGTCGCCGCCTCCTCGCGCGTGGTGCGCAACTGCACCTCAAGCGCGGTCACCCGTTCGGCATACGCCCGCTGTGTCACATCCCAGCGCTGGCGGCGATCCACCACGACCTGCTTCAGCGCCCGGACTTCGTCGAGCACCTGCGTACGAAGTACCGCCGGGTCCGGCTGAGACACGATGGTGCCAAACCGTACGGCTGAGGACTGCACATCGCCCTGCCAGGAGGCCATCTCCGCACCGAGGGCCACCAAGGCTTCGTGAAGCGCGCCCACCACCGACGCGAGGTCCTCCACGCGATGTTGTTCGAGCTGTTGGGTGCGACGCATCAGTTCAGGGCAGGAGGACTGGCAGGCACCGCTTGTCGTCGCGCGGGGCTCAGCAGGTGCAGGCGGTACGACGGGGCCGCGCAGATCAAGCTCGATCAGGTTCGGATGGTGCACACACGCCTCCCAATTCCGTAATCGGCATCGGGAGGCATGCCTTCAGTGTGCGACGAGGTGATTAGAATCGGAACCGGAGCCCCGCCTGCAGTTTGCGTGGATTCATGACGTTGGTTGGCTGCCAGAAAAAGGGCGACGTCACCACGCCTGAATACCCCACGTAGTTGGCGCGGTTGAGCAGGTTCTGGCCCGAGAGGTACACCTCGATCCGGATTGCGCGCGAGCTCCTGGTTGGGACGTCGCCAGTGGTCCGCTGGTTTTGGTTAAGTGGGAGCAAAGAGATTGTTAAGGACGTAAATGGCTCTATTTAAACAACTTACAGAGACATGCGTTTTGATGGCACGTGGTAAACTGCCGTGCATGCGGGCCACTCGGCTCTCCCTTCGGTTGTTGCTGCCTGCGGCACTGATCCTGCTCGTCGTGTTGCTGGGCGCATTCCAGTACCGCTGGCTGGGTCAGGTCAGTGAGGCTGAACGTGCGCAGATGCAACGCACGCTCGCACAACGCGCGAATGAGTTTGCGGCGGAGTTTGACCGCGAGATCTCGGTGGCCTCCAGCGTCCTGCTGATCGAGGGCGACGCGCTCGGCGGTGACCGCTGGGCCGCGGTGTCTGCAAAGTACGACGCGTGGCGAACTCGGGCCATGTTCCCCGGGCTCGTGCGCTCGGTGTACATCGCGACCGCTGCGCCCGCAGGCCACACGCTGGCCAAATGGAACCCCGAGGCACGCACGGGCGAGGCTGTGGAATGGCCCGCGCACTTTGCGGCCGTCCTGCACAACATCCGTTCATCGATTCCCCGCTCAACCACACAGACAACGGCAGCGCCGGCGTCGGTGATCACCCGGGGCGTGGGAACCATGTTCGCCCTGTCCGTGTCGCCCGTCGTCGACTCGGTCCCGGCACTCGTACTGCCGATCGCCACTCGTGCACGCCAGATGACCAACGGCGACAACGTCCTGGTGTCCGTCCGGATGGCGAGCACGGATTTTGTTGTGATCGAGCTCGACCGGAGCGTCATCACCGACTCTCTGATTCCGGCGCTGGTTGAACGGTTCTTTCCGATCGAAGATTCGAATCACTACCGGGTGGCCGTGGCCGATCGCCGCAACGATCGCATTTTTGGTCGCGGTCTGGCCCCCACAGACACCATCGACGATTTGCACATCGACGCGATGGCCCTGTTTTTTACCGGCGCCCGATCGGAATTCACCGCGCGCATGCTGACCGAGAGCCGCGTGCTCGACTGGCAGATGGAATCGCCACGACGGAGCACCGCGACCATTACCGCGTCTTCTGCCGCAGCCTCTATACCCGCAACTGCCGGCAGCCTGTCGGTGTTTGTACAGGAGCGCAGCGGATCCGTGCCATTCACGACGGAGGGACAACCGTTGCGTATGGCGCTGCCGGGGTGGCGCATCATCCTGCAGCATGGCGCGGGTTCTCTCGATGAGGCGGTGGCCCAGGCGCGACGCCGCAACCTGACCACAAGCTTCGGCATTCTCGGCGTCTTGATTGCCGGCGTGGGCCTGATCGTGATCAACGCGCGCAAGTCGGAAAAACTCGCCGCCCAGCAGATGGAATTTGTCGCGACCGTCTCACACGAACTCCGGACGCCGCTCGCGGTCATTCGTTCAGCCGCACAGAATCTGTCCGCCGGCGTGGTCGAGGATCCCGCTCAGGCCAAACGGTATGGCGAATTGATCGAGAACGAAGGCCGTCGCCTGACCGACATGGTCGAGGAAGTGCTGGAGTTTGCCGGGCTCAGCGGCAATCGCCGGGCGCTCGCCCTCCGGCCCGTGGATCTCGCGTGGCTGGCGCAGGATGTGATCGAGTCACACGCCGCCACGCTGACAGCGCTCGGGATCACCACAGAAGTCACCGCACCACCCGATCTGCCGCTGGTGATGGCCGACGAAGAAGCCCTCCGTCGTGCGCTCAACAATCTGGTCGGCAACGCGATCAAATACGCCGCTGACGGACGCTCACTCGCAATTGACCTGTCGCGTCGGCACGATGGTGGAAAAGACGATGTGGCGATCGCGGTGAGTGATCGTGGTCAGGGCATTGCGGCGGACGATCTGCCTCACATCTTTGAACCGTTTTACCGGGGCCGCGACGTGGTCAGCCGGCAGTTGCACGGCAACGGCCTCGGGCTGAGTCTGGTGTCGCGCATCGCCGAGGCACATCGGGGATCGGTCACCGTGCGTACCACGCCTGGCGAGGGGGCCACCTTTTCCCTGCGGATCCCGGCGGGCGTCGACATGGCGACCGAATCATGACGGCATCCCACCGAGTACGCCGTGTCCTGCTCATCGAGGATGAACCCGGTCTGGTCCTGACACTGACCGATCGCCTCAAGAGTGAAGGCTACGAGGTCGGGGCCGCTTCGGATGGTCCTGCCGGACTCGAACGCGCCACCCGCGAACCCTGGGACGTGATCCTGCTTGATGTGATGTTGCCGGGGGCCAGTGGCTTCGACGTCTGTCGCGACCTCCGCCAGCGCGGCATCACCACCCCGATCATCATGCTGACCGCCCGAGGACAAGTGGTGGACAAGGTGCTCGGCCTCAAACTCGGCGCCGACGACTACCTCACCAAACCGTTCGACATGCTTGAACTGACCGCGCGCGTCGAGGTGCAGCTTCGTCGTGCGACCGCAGCGACATCAGGGCAGACTACCGCACACTTCGGCAACATCGTCGTCGACTTCCGCAAGGCGACGGTCACCAGGGACGGCAAGGTCATTGAACTCTCGGCGCGCGAATTCCTGCTGCTCAAATATTTCATCGAACATCGGGAAGCCACGCTGACGCGTGATGAACTGCTGAATGAAGTCTGGGGGTACCACTCGATGCCCTCGACGCGCACCGTCGACGTTCACGTCGCGTGGCTGCGGCAGAAGATCGAACCCCATCCCCGCAGCCCCCAGTACGTGCTGACCATCCACGGTCTGGGCTACAAGTTCGTCGGCTGAGCTACCGGGTCAGATAGAGGTTCTCGCGCCTTGCGGTGACGAGTCTGGCCGCGACCGACAGCAGCGGCACCACGATTGCGCAGACCACGGCGGCCCAGACGAGTGTGGCGAGCAGTGTGGCCGCATCGCTGAATCGGGGCCCCACCAACACAATCAGGCCCGGGGGCACGGCCGCCACCAACACCAGGACCATCCCGACCAGCATCGCGGCCCCATGGGGGTTGCCCCCTGATCCGGTCTTGCTCAAATCGGCGGCCACGGGAAACGTCGCGGACATCGCGGCCGCCACCGGCGTCATGGTGACGAACGTGGTGCCGGCGGCAACGATCACCGAGATCCAGAGCAGCAGGGACCCGCTGCCGGTGGAGATGCCGGTCACGAGCAACGACAACAGACCCGCAGCTGCGAACAGCCCGAACGTGCCGACCGCTTTTCCCCAGACAAGGTCCGTGGCACCGATCGGCATCAACAACTGCAGGGTCAATCCCGCGCGGTCCGACGCAAACTGATTCATGGAGAACGGCTGTATCGCGTAGATCGCAAAAATCAGGCTCGCGCCAAACACCAGATGGCCGTAGTTGGGAATGGCCGCGATCCACGGCGCCTCTTCAGGGGCACGCGCGAGCACAAGCGCGAGCACGGCCATCATGGGCCCGGGCAGCAGAACCGCGACCCGTCCACGCACGGATTTGAGTCCGGTCCGGAATTGCGCCACCGCGACGGCCGACGCCGCCGAGCTCAGCAGCGGCACACGCGGCAATGTCACCAGGGTCGCATCCGCCCTGCGGCGCGCCTGACCTTCTCCCACATCCAACATCCGCCTGTGCACCACGCCGGACAGCAGGTAGAGGATCGCGGCCTGCACCCAGATGCCAATCGTCCACAGCAGCGCCTCCCCCGGGGCCTGACGAATCGCTGCCGCTGATAGCAGCCGCCCGTACATCTCGGATGGGACGACGCGCGTCCAGATCGGCAACGCGGATTCCACGCGAGCCACACTCATCGCGGGCCGTGTTCGACCGGCCTCCTTGTCGTCGCGGCTGCGTTGCGCCAGGTCCGTCCCAAACATGTGCGGCAACAGGCCCGCCATCGAGATGCCAAAGACAAAGACCAGCGTCATGAGCTCGGCACGGCGACGGTCGCGCATCACCCAGCCGGCCAGAAAACTGACGAGCGCGCCAACGGACAACAACAACGCGACCAGACCAGCGCTGGCGACCATCACGACCATCGCCGCCACAAAGGCGCCGCCGGTCGCCAGCCCGACCGCCAGCAACACGAGGCCTGGCACAACGACAAAGATCCACGGATCTGACACGCCCGAGAGGACCTCGACCAGATGCAGCACGCGCCGATGAATCGGCAACAGCAGCAACCGCGTGTACTTCGCGGCAGATTGTGTGCCGATGCCCAGCGGCATGAACACCACGATCATCAACTGCACCAGGAGCACGACACGTGTCACCATCACCAGGCCGATGCCGCTTTCGGCCCCGGTTGCGAGGGCAAGGCCCGCGAAAAATCCGCCAATGCTGAGGGCCACAATGGACCCGAGCGAAAACACGACGACCGCCACCGGAGCGAGCAGTGCGAGCACCCGCGAGATCTGCTCCAGGGTGTCGCGCCGCTTGGCGCCGCGCACACCATTCATGAGCAGCCGCCAGCGCAGCCAGCCGAATGCGCGCAGTTGACGGATCATCCTGCGAGCCAGTCCATCACCGGCGCGGACGCGCGTTCGGCGCCGACCAGATCCAGAAAGATCTCCTCCAGTGTTTTTCCCACACCCACGCCCGAGCGCAACTCGCTCATCGGGCCCTGCGCGACCAATCGTCCACGCTGGATCACGCCGATGTGGTCACACAGCCGCTCGACAATCTCGAGAATGTGGGACGTGAGAAACACGGTGCCGCCGCCGCGCACAAAATGCGAGAGCAGCTCCTTGATCTGTCGCGACGCGACGGCATCGATGCCCTCGAACGGTTCATCCAGAAACAGCAGCCGCGGTGCCGGCAGCAACGCCGCCGACAGTGCGAGCTTTTTGCGCATCCCGTGGGAGTAGTCCGCCACCATGTCGCCGGCGGCGCCGGTCAGGTCCATCAGCGTCAGCAGTTCCTGCGACCGTGTGCGGATATTGGTCGCGTCCAGGCCGTGCACTTGTCCGACAAACGACAACGTCTCCGCCCCGCTCAGGCGATCAAACAGCGCCAGGTCTTCCGGGACCACCCCGATGCGGCGTTTGACGGCCACCGGGTCGGTCAGCGGATCAAGGCCAAGGATGCGGAACTCACCGGAAGTGGGTTTGAGCAGCCCGGTCAGACACTTGATGGTCGTGGACTTGCCGGCACCGTTGGGACCAAGAAACCCGTAGAAGCTGCCTTTGGGGACCACAAGGTCAATACCGTCGACCGCCTGGAGATCGCCGAACGACTTTTTAAGGCCGTGGGTTTCAAGGGCGAGCGCTGCTCCCGTCGTCATGGAAGGAGATTACAGCAATCATCAGCGCGACCAGCCAATACGCCACGGCCACCGGCAGACGCAGCCCGGGATCGAGATTCGACGGCAGCAGTCGCCAGACCATCCCCGCCGACACCAGCGCGGCGGTGGTCAAGCCGGCGGCCACGGCGAGGCCGTCGCCCGGAGGACGCCGCTGCGTCACCAGCCACCCGGCAATCACGCTCAACACGCCGGCCACGAGGCGGGCGACGATGGCGGCCACGCTCAGGGAATCGCGCACGGCCAGTGAACTCAGCAGGGTGGTGAACCACAGCGCCGTGGCCAGGCCGTCGACCATGAGTACCACTCCAATCACCCTGCGCATGCGTGTAGTATGACTGTCACCGGATGGTTGGCGCCCTCCTCAAAGACTGGATCGTCGGACTTGCCGTTCTGCTCTGGCTCGGATCGCTCGCACTCTACGCAATTCCCGGAGTTCCCGAGTCCTGGCTGGTGGCGTTTGGCTCCCGCTACTACGCACTTCCGTCGCTCGTGTCGATCGTCTGCGCGGCGTGGATTGGTGTGTCCAGGCTTCCAGACGCCAGCGAGCGCCGCTTCTGGGTGGTGCTCGGCTGCGGGTTCGCCGCCTGGCTGATCGTCTCCCTCCCCTACGCCTTCGTCAACGCCGCCGACTGGACCCACGAACTCGATTTGCTGCTGGAGTTCGGATATCTGGTCTACTACGTGCTCTTCATCCTGGCGATCGAGATGCGACCACACGAGGTCCACACCGGATCGCTGGCGGAGAGGGAAAACCTGCTCCGTACCGCCGGACTCACGGTGCTGGGGTTTTACCTGCTCTGGTACTTCGCGCTGGTACCTGCGTCGTTTTCACCGGAGCAGTACGAAACGGCCATCCCGTCCTTTCTGCTGTATCTGCTGCTCGACATGGTGATCATCAGTCGACTGCTGTGGATGCGGCGCGAGACGTGGTCCGTGCGATGGAGTCGCCTCTACGCCTGGCTGGCGACGGCGGCGGCAGTGGTGATGGCAGGCGATGTGTTTGAAGGGTTTGCCTACCTCACCAAACAGACTTTGATCGTCCCGGGAGGCTGGCAGGATCACATCTGGACCGTGCCAGGCGTCATCTTCACCATCGCGATTCGGGCACGGCATGTGCCGTTTCCGGCCGAGCAACGTGTCCTGAATGAACCGGCGCCGCACCAGCGCACACTGCGGGCCGGTCACATCCTGCTGATCTCCGCCTTTCTTCTGCCCTTCCTGCACTACGCCCTGTACGCCGCGGATGTCTTCACCGGCACCGTCAGCCGCCCCATCCGCGAGGTCATCTCAATTCTCAGCATGGTCTCGCTCGGAGGGTTTGCGCTCGCTGCCTATCGGACGCTTGAGCGGGAGCGCGAGCAGATGGAGGCCACCGAACTCCGCCTCATGACCGAACTGGGCGTCGCGAGAAAAATGGACGCCGTGGCGCGTCTGGCCGGCTCAGTGGCCCACGACTTCAACAATCTCGTGCAGGTGGTGCGCGGACGAGCGGAGATCATCAGTCAACAGATCGGCGACGACAGCCCGCTCAACGAGGACGTCCGCCAGATCCGGGCCGCCGCCGCCAGGGCCGCCGACCTGGCGTCGCAGTTGATGACGTTTGGTCGCAGACAACACACGACACTGCAGGCCGTCAGTCTGCACGAGACGTTGCGTCGAACGGAAAAGCTCATCGCGCCACTCCTGGATGACCGCCGGCGCCTGGTGCTCCAACTCAAGGCCTCCGCAGATGTGGTCCGCATTGATCCGCTTCAGTTCGAGCGCATCATTCTCAACCTCGCCACCAACGCCAGGGACGCCATGCCGAATGGCGGCACCATCACCATCGCCACGTTCAGCCAGGACACCGGCGGCTACGGACTCACGCCGGTCATCAACCGCATCGCGTTGCGCGTCAGTGATACGGGCACTGGCATGGACGCCGAAACGGTGAATCACATCTTCGAGCCCTTTTTCACCACCAAACAGGAACGGGGCGCCGGTCTCGGGCTCGCCATCGTCCACGGTCTCGTCCAGCAGTTTGGCGGCACAATTGCGGTGGAGAGCGTGGTCGGGCGCGGCACCACCTTCACCTTGACGCTGCCGGTGGTTGGTGACGCGCCGGTGACGACGCCAGCCAGGGAGACGACCACACCCGTTGAATCGAGCCCAAGCGCGATTCTCATCGTGGAGGGCGACACCACCAACCGCCAATTGCTGCGACGCCTGTTGACAGATCTCGACAGGCAGGTGCTGGCCACCGCGACCGCCGCCGAGGCGCGGCTGATCGCCGACCGCTACAGTGGTCCCATCGGACTCGCGGTCATTGACGTCACGATTGAACACGGGCGGACACTGGCTCGGCGACTCCGCGAGACCCGGCCTGAGATGAAGGTCCTGCTGCTCGCGCAGGATCAGCCCATCGATGTCGGGCCCGGTGACGAATTGCTCCGTGAGCCGTTTGAACTCACCGACGTGCTCGGCAAAGCCAAGTCGCTGATTGGTTGACGTGGTCCGGGATCAGACGTCGAGTTCTTCGGCCGCTTCCGCGTTGGCCATGATGAAACGGAAGCGCGCGGACGGGTCCTTGCCCATCAACTCATTGATGATGCGATCGGTCGTCAGCTGATCCTCGATCCCCACACGCAGCAGGCGACGCGTCCTGGGGTTCATCGTCGTCTCCCACAACACTTTCGGCATCATCTCGCCGAGGCCCTTGAACCGGGTGATATCGACCTTGCCGCGGCCGGAGGCACGTTTGAGGATGTCGTCACGATGTTTGTCGTCGGTCGCCCAGTGGGTTTCTTTGCCGATGTCGATTCGGTAGAGCGGCGGTTGCGCGAGGTAGATCTTGCCCGCGTTGATCAACTGTGGCATGTGCCGGAAGATGAACGTCAGCAACAACGTCGCGATGTGATGTCCGTCCGAGTCGGCGTCGGCCAGGATGATCACCTTGCCGTACCGGAGTTTCGACAACTCGAATCCCTTGCCGATGCCACATCCCAGCGCGGTCACCAGGTCCGACAGTTCCCGGTTCTCAAGCACCTTGGCCGTGGTGGCACTTTCGGCGTTCAGCACCTTGCCGCGCAGCGGCAGAATCGCCTGACGCGCGCGGTCTCGTCCCTGTTTGGCGGAGCCACCGGCCGAGTCGCCTTCGACGATGAAGATTTCGCTGTCCTCGCGTCCATTCGACGTGCAGTCGCTCAACTTGCCGGGCAACGTCAGTCGCGACGACGTCGCCGACTTGCGGGTGACCTCGGCCTGTGCCGCGCGACTCGCTTCACGGGCCCTCGCGGCCAGAATGATGCGCGCGACGATCTGTTCGGCGGTGCTGCGATTGTGATTGAGCCAGTGTTCGAGCGCGGGACGCACCACCGAGTCCACGATGTTCGTGATTTCGGGGTTATTCAGGCGGTCCTTGGTCTGTCCCTGAAACTGTGGCTCGGTCACAAAGATGCTGAGCACGCCGATCATGCCCTCGCGAATGTCCTCGGCGGTCAGCGTCACACCCTTGGGCGAGAGCGCGTGAGTGTCGATGAAATTCCGGATCGCCTTGCCCAGACCGGTGCGCAGGCCGTTTTCGTGAGTGCCGCCGGAGGCCGTGGGGATGCCGTTGACGTAGCTGCGAAGGTGCTCCTCGGTCGCCTCGCTCCACTGCAGGACCACGTCGAGCCGCATGCCTGACTCTTCGTGTTCACGCGTCAGGGCGAAGGCCAACTCGTGGACCGGCGTCGCCTTGCGGTCGACGAGAATTTTCTTGAGGTAGTCGGCGATGCCTTCCGAATGCTCAAACACTTCGCGCTTCGGCGGCCCACCGTCGGCGGCCTCGTTCTCGAAGGTGATTTTCAGCCCCTTGTGCAGGTAACTGGCCACCTCGATGCGTTCGCGAATAATGTCCGGTTCAAACTGCGTCTTCGGGAAGATCGTGGGATCCGGCCGGAACAACACCGTGGTGCCGGTGCCTCTGGCCGGGCCGATCTTCTTGACGTCCCCTTGCGGCGCGCCCTGTTTATAGCGCTGCTCCCACGTGGATCCGTCACGTTTGATGGTCGCGATCAGTTCGCGCGACAGCGCGTTGACGACCGATGCGCCGACGCCGTGAAGACCGCCGGCCGTCTTGTAGTTCTGTCCCTCAAATTTGCCGCCGGCGTGCAGGGTGGTGAAGATCACTTCCAGCGCGCTGGTTTTGGTCGTCGGATGTTTATCAACCGGAATGCCACGACCATCATCACTGACGGTCAGGGACGCAGCGTCGGCGTGCAACGTGACCACGACGTTGGACGCGTGGCCATTCATCGCCTCGTCGATCGAGTTGTCGAGGATTTCCCAGACCAAGTGATGCAGACCCGCCGAGCCGACGCCGCCGATATACATGCCGGGGCGGCGACGGACGGGTTCCAAGCCTTCGAGAACAGTAATGTCTTTTGCGGTATACGACGCCATGTCCGGAAGCTACGGTACCACGCGGCTCTTGAGTTGCATGAGTCGAGGTGTCATTTCACCCGCTGACGGACCTTGTCCACTTCCTGATGGAACAGGTACAACGCCTCGGCCTTGCCTGACGGGTCGGTGAAATCGTAGCTCCGCCCGCCGCGAATCTTGAGCTTGAGATTGTTCTGAAGGAAGTCGGCCTGGAACGTCTCGAGATTCTGCAGACTCACCGAGAATCCGTCGTCTTTGTTGTCGGTCACGTATCGCACACCCTCGGGTGTGGCGATGAGTGTGCCGGCGCACGATCCCACCCGGTGTTTGTGCGTGACCGATACTTTCTGGTCGAGGCGAATCGTCTTGAGGGAAATCATCAGATCGCGCGGGCCCACCGCCACATCGACAAATTCGATCACCCCTTCGTAGCCAGGTGCCTGCACGTTGATCTTGCGTTGGCCCGGCACGACATCCTGTGCAGTCGCGGGCGCCGTCCCGACAAACTTGTTGTCGATGAATACCTGAGCTCCGGGGACATCACTGGTGATGTGAAGCGTGGCGGTGGTGGGCGCCACCGGCTCCGGCGTCGACGTGACTGGAGTCGATGTGGGCGGCGCTGGACGAGACGGAGCGGGGCGATCGGGATCGAGCCGCGGTGCCGGCGTCGGTGCGGCTGACGCCGCGCGGTCTCCGTCGGCCCGCGCAGGTGCCGACGTCGAGGCGGGCGCATCGGTCCCAGGGTCGGCCGCGTCAAACACTCCAAGCGCGTACGCACCGGCCAGACCGGCAGCCGCCACCAACCCGACCGCGACAAGGGTCTGCCGACTCATGCGATCAGCAACACGCCAGGATCTTCAATCAGTTCCTTGATCTTCACCAGGAACCGGACCGCTTCGGAGCCATCCACAATGCGGTGGTCATAGGTGAGGGCGGTATACATCATCGGCCGCAACACCACCTGACCGTTCACACCAATCGGTCGTTCTTTGATCGCATGCAGTCCCAGAATGCCCACCTGGGGAGGATTCAGGATCGGCGTGCTCATCAACGAACCGAACACACCGCCGTTGGTGATCGTGAACGTACCGCCGCGCAGGTCGTCGAGTGCCAGCGTGTTGTCCTTTGCCTTGATCGCCAGGTCGCGAATCTGTTGTTCGATCCCGGCAAATGACATCTGGTCCGCATCACGCAGGACCGGCACCACCAGCCCTTCAGCCGCACCGACGGCGATGCCGATGTCGAAGTAGTGCTTGAGCACCATCTCATCGCCGGAAATCTCGGCATTCAGCCGCGGGAACTCCCGCAACGCCGCAATCGTGGCCTTCACAAAAAACGACGAGAAGCCCAGGCCCACGCCATGACGATCCTTGAACGTCTGCTTCTGGCGCTCACGTAACGCCATCACGGCCGACATGTCCACCTCGTTGAACGTGGTGAGCATCGCCGCCGTCGCCTGCACTTCGACCAGACGCTTCGCGATCGTGGCGCGACGACGCGACATGCGTTCGCGAGACACACTTCGAGGTCCCGAGGTCCCGGAGGTCCCGGAGGTCCCGGAGTCCTTCCGCACGTCGTCACGGGTGACGCGGGGGCCGTCAGTCTTCACCGAGGCCAGGGGTACGTTCTTCTCACGAGCCTCCCGGCGAGCCGACGGCGTCGCCGGGACTTCAGGACCCTGGGACTTCGGGACCTCGGACTTCGGGACCTCGGGACCGCGGGACTTCGAATCACCCGTGCCCTCCTCGATCGTCCCGAGCACTTCCCCGATCTTCACGTCCGCACCCTCCGCGTGGGCGATCGCGCCAAGCACGCCTGATTTCGAGGCGCTGACCTCGACATCGACCTTGTCGGTCTCGAGTTCGACGAGTGGTTCACCGACCGTGACCACGTCGCCGGTCTGCTTGAGCCAGCGACGCACGCGGGCATCGACCACGGACTCGCCCATCTCGGGCACGACGATCTTCACGGACATCAGCGTTTGCTCCCTTTTCTGGCCGGTGAAGTCCGGACCTCGGCCACGGTCCACACCTGGGCAATCAGACGATCCTGGTTCTGTGCATGGCGCGCGGCCGACCCTTCAGCCGGACTCGAACTGCGCGGCCGGGCGATCACCTGCAACGGCAGGTCGCCAATTAGTGACTGCAGTGGCGTGCGAATGAACTCCCAGGCGCCCATGTTCTCGGGTTCTTCCTGGACCCAGACCACTTCTTCGGCGCTCGTGTATCGCGCGAGTGTCTCGCGGATGGCGGCGTCCGGGACCGGGTACAACTGCTCCACGCGACAGATGGCCACGTCGAGATGGTCAGACCGCTTCGGGTGCGTCAACAAATCCACCGCCACTTTGCCGGTACAGAACACCACACGTCGCACCCGCTTCGCGCCCACGTCATCACTGCCCAGCTGCGGATCATCGATGACCGGCATCCACCTGCCCTGTGCCAGGTCGTTGGGCGACGAGGCCACAAACGGGGATCGCAGCAGGCTCTTGGGCGTGAGAATCACGAGTGGGAGCGGATCGGAGGTCAACAACGCCGCCTGGCGCCGGAGCAGATGAAAATACTGCGCGGCGGTGGTGCAATTGGCAACTCGCATGTTGATGTCGGCGGCGAGCTGAAGAAACCGCTCGGGACGGGCACTGGCGTGGTCGGGACCCTGCCCTTCGTGTGCATGCGGCAGCAGGAACACCAGTGACGGCTCCTGGCCCCACTTGGCGCGCGCGGACAACACAAATTCGTCGAGCACCGTCTGCGCACCGTTGATGAAATCTCCGTACTGAGCTTCCCAGATCACGAGACGTTCCGGCGCCTGCACGTTGTAGCCGTATTCAAAACCGATGGCGGCGTTTTCGCTCAGCGGACTGTTGTGAATCTCGAACGACGCCCGCGCCTGCGGCAACTGCTGCAGGGGCACATGCAGATGGCCGTCGTTGGCGTCCGACAACATCGCGTGCCGGTGACTGAACGTACCGCGCCCGACATCTTCGCCGGTGAGTCGAATCGGCGTGCCGTCTTCAAGGATGGATGCCAGCGCGAGTTCCTCGGCGGCCGCCCACTCCAATGACCGCTCGGCGGGCGCCGCAAAGGCCTGCCGGCGCCTGTCGCGACCGCGCTCGAGTTTGCGATGCACCGTGAACCCCTCCGGTACGGTCAGCAACGCGTCGTTTAATCCCTTGAGGCGCGTCAGTGCCACTCCTGTTTTGGTTTGGCTCGCGGTCCCGGGTGCCGCAACCTCCGGTGTTGGCTCGATGTAGTGCTTCTCGGGATCAAGCGCGTCGTATTTCGCCTGCAGGGCGTCGAGCGTCGACTGCAGCCGCTCGGCCGCCGCCGCTCCCGTCAGCACCCCGCGTGCATCGAGTGCACGTGCCCACAACTCCCGGACGGTCGGGTGCGCATTGATCTTCCGATACATCACCGGCTGTGTGAACGCCGGTTCGTCTCCTTCGTTATGCCCGTACCTACGGTACCCCACGAGGTCGATCAACACGTCCCGCTTGAACGTCGAGCGATACGCAAACGCCAGGCGCGCAATCGCCACACACGCTTCCGGGTCATCCGCATTTACATGGAAGATCGGAATCTTGAATCCGCGCGCGATCCCACTCGCATACAACGTGCTGTAGGCGTCGTCGGGGCATGTGGTGAACCCGATCTGGTTGTTCGCGATGATGTGGATCGTGCCGCCCGTGGTGTACCCGTCGAGGCGATGCAGGTTCAGCGTCTCGGCCACGACGCCCTGACCGGGGAACGCGGCGTCTCCGTGAATCAGAATCGGGAGTACGGCGTCGGGATTAAAACGCGGCGGACCGGGCTTGTCGGCTTCGGTGCCGGCCGCTCGGGCCATCCCCACAAGCACGGGATCGATCGCTTCGAGATGACTGGGGTTGGGCGGCATTGACACGATGAGGTCGACTTCTTCGCCACCCGACACCGCGCGCGAGGCCCCGAGGTGGTACTTCACGTCGCCCGCCCACTGCAGGCCTTCGTTCTCGAGGGCGCTGCGGACGGGATCCTTGAACTCCGCAAGAATGTGTTCGTACGGCTTGCCCAGGACGTGGGCCATCACGTTCAGACGACCACGATGCGCCATGGCGATAAACGCCTGCCGCATGCCGGCCTCAGCCGCCTCGCTGATGACCTCATCCAGAATCGGCACCATCGTGTCGAGGCCTTCAATCGAAAACCGTGTCTTGCCAGGAAACGTCCGGTGCAGGAACCGCTCAAACCCTTCGACCTCGGTCAGCCGATTCAGCAGCGCCACGGGATCGATGGGATCGGCCGGCGCATGGTACCGGCACGACTCGACGGCTTCGCGCAGCCAGCGACGTTCCTCCGGCACAAAGATATGCGCGATGTCGTACCCGACCGTCCCGCAGTAAATGTCGCGGAGCTTGACGACGACGTCCCACATGGACACCAGTCCGTCGGAGGTGTGACCGTGCAGCAACGACGCCGGCATTGCACGCAGATCGGCTTCGGTGACGCCGTGGGTCTCGGGCTCCAGGGCTGGGTCGCCAAGCGGACGTCCACCCAACGGATCGATCTGCGCGGCCAGATGGCCGTAGCGGCGGATCGACTGAGCCAGATTGACGGCGCCCACCACCTTGTGAGGATCAAGTGGCGAGGTCCCGGGATTCGAGGTCGCGGGGTCCGTCGGGGTCCACCTCGCGAACAGATCGCGGGTCGCCTGGTCTACAGACGAGGGGTCGCGGCGGAAGGCATCGTAGCGTTCAAGGACGTAGCCCTCATTGACACCGCGGAAATCGTTCTTATCAAGCTTATCGATGGACATTTGGTCGAAATCGGCCCACCTGGGCGTCAGCCATCGATGGTATCACCGGGTTCGCGCGGGTCGAAGCTCCACCTTGCTCGGCAGGCTTCGCGAAGGATGCCGCAACAGATCCACCACCGTCTGCGCCACATCATCAGGCGTCAGCTTCCAGGAGTCGTCCTCAGATTTGCCCGTCGGCCCGCCAAAGTCGGTCGCGACCGAGCCGGGCATCACCACACTGACCCTGATGTTGTCCTGGCGCACTTCCAGCATGAGCGATTCGGTGAACGCGACCAGGCCCGCCTTGGAGGCGCAGTAGGCCGCGCCGTTGGCAAAGTAGTTACGCCCGGCCAGGCTCGCGATATTGATGATCCAGCCGCCGCCGGCCCGTCGGAGGTGGGGCAACGCCGCCCGTGTGCAATAAAACACGCCGGTGAGGTTGGTATCGAGGACGCGGTGCCAGTCGTCATCGGTGGTTTTTTCCACCTCGGAAAACGCACCGACTCCCGCGTTGTTGATGAGGGTGTTGAGCGATCCGAACTGTCGAACGGTCGCGTCAATCAACGCCTCAACGGCGGAACGGTTCCGCACATCCACCGCCTGTCCGGCGACCGCCTGCGGGTCTGGCGCACCCTCGCTGAGCAACGCCACCGCCCCGTCCACACCGACCTGGTCGCGGCCGGTGATCATGACGTGCCCGCCTGCCGCAAGCAGTGCCTTCGCAATGGCAAACCCGATGCCTTTGGTCGCGCCGGTGACAATGGCTGTGTGCATGCCTGTACCATGGCACTTGTGCCGGAGTTTGTGAAGTCAACTTTGATACAGGCGTCGGTGGACACCGTCTTTGCCTTCCACGAACGCGCCGATGCGCTGGAGTTGTTGTCCCCGGCGTTTCCGCCCCTGACCGTGGTCAGCCGGACCGGTGGCATTCACACCGGTGCGCGGGTGGTGATTCGCATCGGACCGATCACCTGGGTCGCGTCGCATGTCGACTACCAGCGCAACGTGCTGTTTGTGGACCAACAGGTCAGCGGTCCGTTTGCACGGTGGATACATCGGCACGAATTTGCTGACGAACACGGGGCCTGCCGGTTGACCGACCGCGTCTCGTTCGCCCTGCCTGGTGGCCCGGTCGTCAACACGGCCCTCGGTTGGGCCGTGCGGATCGGCCTCCGGCAGATGTTCGCGCATCGGCATGTCGTGACCCGGAAACACTGTGAACCGGGATGACCCGTGCGGTATCCTTCCGGAATGCTGCGTCAATATGCCGTCGGTGGGCTGGTGTTGTCTGTGCTCGTGCTGCTCCCGGGCCTCTTCCTGCCGGTCATCACCGTCCGCGGCACTCTCTCACCTGAAGGGCTCGCCGCACTCACACCACAACTGCTCGAACAGGGTCTGACTGACGATGGCGTCAAGGCATTGCGGCCGCTGATCAACCCGGCGTTGTTGCCGCTGATGGACATGTCCCCGGGCGGACTGAAGGGGGCACTGGTCGGCAACCTGGGCAAACAGCTCGGCGCACAGTTGCAGGGGGCCGAACCGATCGAGGTCTATCATCAGACCCGAAGCATTGTGGGCTCGGTGCAACACCTGTATGCCGTCAACAGCCATGTGGCAGCGACGCTCATCCTGTTGTTCAGCGTGGTGGTGCCGCTGGTGAAGGCCTCGTTGGCCATCTGGGCGGTGCAACACCGCGATGAGGCCGTGCAGCGACGCACGTTGTCGTGGGTGGAGGCCATTGCGAAATGGTCCATGGCCGACGTCTTTGCCGTGGCGTTGTTCATCACCTATCTGGCGGCCCAGGCCAGCCAGATGCCGGTGGACCCGAACGGGCCTCCGCCGATTGTGACGTTCCAGGCGGACTTTGGACCAGGGTTCTACTGGTTCGCCGCGTATTGTGTCTTTTCGCTGGCCGTGCAGCAGGGCATTTCGCGCTGGCTTGCCGTCGCTCGCACACGTAGTGTGTAGCAGTCGATTCACAGGAGCATCGCGATGAAAAATAATCCCGTCGGCTGGTTCGAGATTTACGTGCAGGACATGAATCGCGCCAAAGCATTTTACGAGACCGTGCTGGGCTCCACACTGACCTCACTCTCGGTCGACGTCGAGATGTGGGCGTTCCCGGGAGACATGATCTCCACAGGGACATCTGGTGCGCTGATCAAGGTCCCCGGTGTGTCGTCTGGTGGCAACAGCGTGATGATTTATTTCACCTGTGAGGACTGCAGCCTCGAGGGCAGCCGCGTTGCGGCGGCCGGCGGCACGATGCACCGGGAGAAGATGTCGATCGGCGAATACGGATTTGTCGTGCTGGCCGTGGACACCGAAGGCAACATGTTCGGTCTGCACTCCCTGGTCTGACGCCGTCCACGGCGCCCAGGGATCAGATCAACCGGGCGCGGATTTCAGGCGGGGGAATGTTGCAGGCATTCGAGCGACCGGCCAGGCGCATCCTGATGGCGGCCACCACACGATAGGCGGCGTCACGAATCGGCACCGGCACCCAGAGAAAGACGCGGGCCCAGGACCAGGGCGCGCCCAGTCGCGCGGCGATGCGAAGCGTCGCGGTCGAACGGAGATACACCTGACCGTCTTCGATCAGGATGATGCTGCGTGCCGTCTCTCGGGTCACGCCGTAGGGCGCCAGGAGCGCAGCGGCTTCTGGCGTTTGTGACGCACCGAAGCGGAAGTAGGCGTGAGGGTCGCGCGTGGCGATAAACACGACCGCGCGTTCACAAAATGCACAGGTGCCGTCGAAGAGCACGATGCCGTGGCGGTCCATGATCGTCAGTGTACGTCACCGCCGTACGATTCGGCCGTCTTTCATCACGAGGGTCACTTGGCGCAGCGCGGCAATGGACTGCGACGGATCGCCCTGCACGACAAGCAGATCGGGGGTGAACACGCCCACATCGGAACCACTCGCGATCGTGACACCCGCCGCGAGTGCGGCCTGAAAACTCTCCCGTTTGCGACGAATGTTTGCCGGCTCCGGATCGGTCCCCTTCTTCCAGCCGCCATATTGCGTGGTCGCATCGCCCGCGGCGAGTGTCGGACACAACGCGACACCATGCGCCGCCATCAATCGGAAGATCTCGGGCGTGCTCGCATGCACCACCACCGGCCGACCACTGCTTCGCGCCGTGTCGACAATCAGACGCAGTTCATCGATCGAATACGTCGGTTGCGCCTCACCGCGTGGTCCCCACCGGTAGTCGCCGTACACCTTGATCCAATCGGCGCCTTTGCCGATCTGTTCGCGCACGGCCTTGATCAGCGCATCGACACCATCGGCCTCCTGCGCACCCTGCGGAATGGACCACTCTGGGGCAAATCCCTTTGGCGCATAACTCCCGGTCGCAATCAGCGCCCGTGTCGCGATGAGCAGACGCGGCCCGGGAATGATGCCCTGCGCGACGTCGTGTTTGTGTGTGTCGTCGTGCTGGCGCAGCAGGTCCTTGCCGTAGTCGTTGCCGTTGGGCGTCTCGGGATGGGCAGAGCGTAGCAGGATCCGCCGTCCGGTGTTAGTCTGCCGCCATGGGGGGAAGAATGACAGGTCGTCTGGTCGTTGCGCTCGTGATCGCCTGGTCGTCTGGGTGCGGCGGGCACACGTCTGCTGGCGTCACCACGCACACCTTTCACAGCGCCGCACTCGATCGCGAAATGACGTATCGCATCTTCATGCCGACGTCGTCCGCCACGGCACCGGTGCCCGTTGTGTACCTGCTGCACGGGTACGGTGGTGATGCGGCGGATTGGTTTACGCATTCACGCGCGGCCGAGCTCGCTGACCGTTTGGGTCTGGCGGTCGTAACGCCCGACGGCGGTGACTCCTGGTATGTCAACTCCCCTTCAGGTCGGTGGGCTGACTACATCGTCACCGACCTGGTTCGAGAGGTGGAGGGGCGATTTGCCGTGCGCAGGAGCCGGCAGGGACGTGTCGTTGCCGGGTTGTCGATGGGCGGCTTTGGCGCGATGAATCTTGCGATGCGCCACCCGGACGTGTTTGCCATCGCGGCCAGTATGAGCGGAGCGCTCGACACCATGCGGGCGACCAGCGTCTTCGCACCGGAGGCTGCACAACCCGAGCTGGCCGCGCGGCTGGGACCTGCCAATGGTCCGACGCGCCGAGACAACGATGTCTACCAACTCGCAGCCACGGTGCCTGTGACCGCGCTTCCGTATCTGTATCTCGATTGCGGGGCGAGTGACCCATGGATCGGCATCAACCGCGAATTCGCGCAACTGCTCGCGGCACGGGGGATTGCGCACGAGTTCCACGAGGCGCCAGGCGATCACGATTTTCACTACTGGGATCGTCAGATCGAAGTCGTGCTCACCCTGGCCGCGAAGCGCCTGCGGTAGCGACGCCCCCTCAGCGAACGACGAATGGCACCAGACGAGTGACCGGGCTGCAACACGCGCAGCTGATCGAGTCCAATGGCGGTATCGATCAGCTCGCCGTGAAATCCCAGCACGAGCGGACTCACCTGCAGTCGTTCGTCGCGGTAGTCCGGCACGTCCAACTTGATGTGTGCGGTGCCTGTCCGGCCAGGTGCACTGAGGGTTTCGCCCACTTCCCATCGTCTTGATGACCTTGTCGAGCACCGCGAGCATGTCCCGAAGCGATGCGGCGTGACCAAACGCTTCGCGCACGTTGTTCGCGGCGGTAATCAGCCGGGTGGGATCGTTGGTGAAGTCCTGTCCAAGATCGGACTGGCGCACAGGTGAGGGCCACCTGGTCGTCTTGGGAAATGACACCGATCAGGGCCGACAGCGTTCGCTTGATCCACACAAGGTCCTCAGCGACGAGCGCCGAGTCGTCGACCACGATCGTGAACGCACGGCTGTTACGCGGAGTCGAGGTATTGGTCGCGATATCAGATCCGGGCGGCAGTTCGGCACTCAGGTCGATTGGCCGATCGCCCACAGGTACAGACACATGGACGAAGTCGGTAATTGCCTGCGGTCATGAAGGGCGCAGTATACGCGGGGGCTGAAGTGTCCGTTAATAGACGGCGTCGACGACGCCGAGTTCCGGTATGTTGATGGGGATGGACGGTCTGCGGTCGTATCGGCGCAACGCGGTACACGTGCGCAAGGCGCTTGAACTGCTGCAGCAGGAATCGGGCAAGGTCGGGGTTGACCGCGGCTACTCGCAAGACACGGGCCTGATGGAGCGGTACAAACGCCTGTCCATTCCTGTCCGCCGTGCCCTCAACGCCGCTGATCGCGCCTCGTTTGAGCAGGCATTTTCGACCATCACCGTCGCCCCCAACGTTGACCCCTCCCAACTCGCCATCGTCACGCGCTCCTGGCAGACCTTCCAGCAGGAATGTGATTCCACGGTCGGCTTTGGTGGCAGCAAGGTTCCGCGCCGGCAGGTGCTGCAGGATTGGCTCGGCGCCGCCGCGTTTTACGACACCCTCGATCGGGACAAGGCGTACGACCGCCTGATTGATCAGTGGGGCACGGCTGCCGAGGGCATGGGCGCGCAACTCACCGAACAGGCCGCCGAGGTCATCGTCGAACTCGATGCGCTGGCCGCCGCCGTTCTAGGCGAGCCCGTCATTCTTCCGCCCCCACCCAAGACTCCCCCTCCTCCTCCGGACCCGGATGAGAAGTGGTGGAAGCGCCTGCTCAGGCTCTGAACCACACACTTGAGCCATCCAGGAGCTAGCCCGACGGTGTGTCAGCCGGGCTAAAGCCCGGCTGCTCCGTACATTGCCGATGTTACCGGGAGAACATGTTGCGAACGACGAACCACACGTTCGCGGGTCGCTCAGCGAGGCGGCGCATGTACCTGTCTCTTATACAC
>ENA-ORBV01004891-ORBV01004891.1-microbial-mat-metagenome-genome-assembly--contig:-NODE-4891-length-25190-cov-14.795046_pt1 | contig 25190 bp, 21 predicted proteins | sample MGYA00237777_ERZ505514 | MGnify/ENA primary metagenome ERZ505514 (study PRJEB26160, sample SAMN06269048) | microbial mat metagenome | isolation source: Oligotrophic lake microbial mat | place... | reverse complement strand
GGTTCAACTGTACAATGCGACAGCGAGTTTCTCGCTTAGTCCGTAAGACCCTTTCATTCTCGAAAAAGTTGGAAAACCATATTGGAGCTATTTGGCTTTTCATTCACCACTACAACACATCCTTACAGGTTTAGGACTACCAAATCTAAATGAGTACAAAGTCGATCGACAGGCAAGGCTATGATGAATAATATGGCTAAAAAGACATGGACAACAATTTACTAAAACAGCTACTGATGATTGGCGTAGGCACGACTTCGCTGATGGCAGAGAAACTCAAAGACGTGACAGATGAATGGGTCAAAGATGGCAAGATCGACTCACAGCAAGCCTCAGACTTTATGAATGAGTTGACTAGTCGATTTAAAAATGAACAGGAAAACGTCGAAACCCTGATCCAAAAGCAAGTACGTAATGTTATGCAAGATCTGGGCGTACCACGTCAAAATGAAGTAGATGAACTACGCGGTCGGATCGATCGACTAGAACGTCAGGTCAGAGAAATGGAGAATAAAAATTGGCGGTAAATCAGGAGATAGAAAATTCTGATTGGCAGTCCGATCGGGCAAAAGGCAAGCTTTATCTGGTAGGGACTCCGATTGGGAATCTTGATGACATGACAATGCGGGCGATTAAAACTCTGCAAACGGTGGATTGGATCGCAGCAGAGGATACGCGGCATACAGGCAAGTTGTTGCATCACTTTGAAGTTCGCACACCGCAGATTAGCTATCACGAACACAATAGCCATAGCCGTGTACCAGAATTAGTGGCGATGTTGGCAGCAGGAAAATCGATCGCCCTAGTGACTGATGCGGGGATGCCTGGAATTTCCGATCCTGGATATGAACTTGTCTGTGCTTGTATCGCCGCGTCGATTACGGTAATTCCGATTCCAGGTGTAACGGCGGGGATCACGGCTCTGACTGCTTCGGGGTTGCCAACGTTGCAATTTGTGTTTGAGGGTTTTTTGCCGATCGATCCGCAGTCACGTCGATCGAGACTTGATGCCCTCCAGACCGAACCGCGCACGATCGTTCTCTATGAAGCTCCCCACCGTCTGATCCGCACCTTAGAGGACTTGGCGGCAAGTTTAAACGGCGATCGACAAGTTGTAATCGCGCGTGAACTGACCAAATTACACGAAGAATTTTGGCGGGGTGACTTAACCAATTCGATCGAACACTATACCAATCGCGCCCCCAAAGGAGAATTTACCTTGATCCTCGCAGGTGCATCTGAAGTTGCGCCCCCAACTTGGACAGAAGCCCAACTCCAGTCGGAATTACGCGCAATCATGGCAGATGGGATGTCTCGATCTGAAGCTAGCCGCCACCTCGCTGACCTGACTAAACTTCCCCGCCGCCAACTCTATCAGCTATCCCTATCGATCGAAGATCCCTAGTTTTGGAGCAAAGCTTCACAATAGCCAATTAACAGATCTAATCGACCGATCGCTTGTTTTTGGCGTTGTTCGATCGTGTCAGGGTTACGTGCTGCTTGGAGCATAGTCAGGTCTACACCCAAAAGCTTGAGTTGTTTATTGATCTCGACAAAATACGACAGAGCTGCATCCTGAGGTTCAGCTTGTAAGATCTGAGTCTGAAAATACGATTCTGCTTGTGAATGTAGAGTTACCAATTCTTTTACACTTTTCTGCCGAGCTGAAATCTCGACCTTCAGCGTTTCAAACTGCTGTTTCAGAGGATTAATCAGTTGAATATCCATGCCAATCTCCGATAATGGAACAAGTTTGACTGTCAGTTTTATGCTTTGAGACTCTCTTTTAGCTGCTCTGCCAAGAGCGAGTATAAATCTTGAGCAAACTTCTGAGGGTTCCAAAGTGGAGAGAGACTTTGAGGCTGCTTAGACTTAACTAACTCTGCTTTAATCCGATCTCTAAGATCGCGATCCAATCCTAGTCTGGCTCCCCAAGTCACATATTCATCCCAATTCTGAGCGATCCCAGAGCTAATACCTAAAGTCTGGAGAAATGAGTAACCGAGCCGACAAGAATACTGGCTACCAACCATCGTCACAATTGGGCAATCAAACCACAGGGCTTCGACATTGTGACTGCCACCATTGTAAGGATAAGAGTCCAGTACGACATCTGCTAATTGATAAGTGAGGCGATGCTCTTCTTCGGTTTTTGTTAAAGGCAGAAACTTAATTCGATCGAAGTCTACAGAGAATGTTTCACAGGCTTTCTGATATACATCTCTCACTAGATCTCGATCGCATTTACCTTTGTGAATCAGGATACTATTTGGCACTTGGCTTAAAATATTCACCTGAGCTGTGGCTAAAGCCGATGAGAACTTATGTCCTGGAGCAACACAGAGATAGACCAGTCGATCGGACGTAATCTCAAGTGACTGGCGTAAGGATTCTAAGCCTGTTGAATCGCAGGGAAATCCGCTCACTGCCATGTGGGAATCTGGCATCCTAATTAACTGTTCTAGATAATATTGCTCTACTTCTAATGGATGAGTATGTCGATCGCAGAGGTAATAGTTTTGAGCAGACATAAAGGGAGCATCGCATCCCAACCACGAAACACAAACAGGAGAGGGCTTAGAAGCAAAAATCTGGGCGTGTAGCGGTGTCATAGCTGAGTCTAGATCGATCAGAATATCAATTTCATCTTCACAAATCTGTTGACTAATTCGATCGACTAGCAAACTTCCTTGCCAGAACTTAGTGGCAATTTGAGCAAACTGTGCGGTTAAATCGCTAGCTTTCGACTTACCTGTGGCGTACAAGTAAACATGTGGGGTGATTTTCGCTAATTCACGCAATACATCAATACTGCACCAACCAATCGGATGTCTGCCAAAATGTTGAGAAAGAAAGCCAATCTTTAATTGGGATGTAATTCGGTCTGATTTTATCCTAATTTCTGACTGCTGGATTACTCTCTCCGCATAAATTCCTCCAATTATCTTACTGGTTTTGGCATTGGCAGCAACGTCATCCCTGAGATATGGCAGATTAAATAGAAGTGAGTGGAGTGCATCTATTTCTTGTGTGTTTTCTTGTTTGGTAAGTCGATCGATCTGAGCATAAATCTCTGTCTCTAGCTCAACTAGACCGCCTGCCGCAGTTTCAGCTAATCCAGATTTGAGATTAGCAACGATCGCCGCGAATTTAGTTTGGATTGGCTGCCGATCTTGGCAAAACTGGATGTATCGATCGACTGTTTGGCGTAATAGTGGGAAGTTGGGATCGATCTGTCCACCCAGTGCATTACAGAGATACCAGTAACAATTAGCAAAGTCGGGTCTGAACTGGATTGCTTGCTGGTAGCGGATGATTGCCTCGTCTAATCGATTTTGCTGGGCGAGAGCGATGCCAAGATAGAAATATGCTTCAGGATAATTCGGCTTAAATTGGATTGCTTGCTGGAGTGAGTCGATCGATTGGCTCTGCTTATCCTGTTTGAGCAGAGTTACACCCAAGCTGAAGTGAGCATCTGAGAAGTTGGGTTCGATCTTAATTGCTTGCTGGAAAACTTCGATCGCTTCGTCTAATCGATTTTGCTGAGCCAGAGCCGCTCCCAAATTAAGATATGCATCAGGGTGATCGGGTTGCAATTGGGTGATTTGTTGAAAAATCTCGATCGATTCGTCTATTTTTCGATCGCGAAAATAGATCATGGCAAGCGTGGAGTATGCCTCGATAAATTCAGGCTGGATCTCGATCGTAGTTCGGAGCATGGAGATCGATTCTTCGACCCGCCCAAACTGATATAACGCATTGGCAAGATTGAGATGGGCTTGGACATATTTGGGCTGGAGTTGAATCGCGGTTTGATAGCAGTCGATCGCCTCTGATAATCGATCATTCCAAGCTAATCCTGAGCCAAGATTGTTATATCCCGACGCATTAACCAGATCGGGCTGCAATTCTAAGGCTTTGATTTGGGAAGATAGACCGACATCATATTGCTTCTGCTGGATTAATGATTCTCCCATCAGCCAATGAATCGGGGCTAAGTTGGGTTGAATGGCGATCGACTGACCAAAGTATTCGATCGATTCGGCATAATGTTTTGTTTTTGCCAGAATCATGCCAATATTTCCCAGAAGCTCGGCATCATTAGGTTTAAGTTCGATCGCTTTACGATAAGCTTGACTCGCGGCGGCTAAATTTCCCCGCATTAAAAGAGCATTACCCATTGTCTTGTAGGCAAGCGCGAAGTTTGGTTTGAGTTTCAGAGCGGCTCGACACGCTTCGATCGATTCGGCCAATTTTCCTTTGGCTAAATACTGCTCAGCTTGCTTATGTTGCTTCTGAGCCTGATTATTAATTTCCGCTAAACCTGACTTTCTCATAATATTTCTGTCCTGCGCCCATAACCAAAGAGATAATCATTATGACCTGTGTTAGGAATGAGAACTAAACAACTTGTGCATGGTTTGGTAAATCCTGTCTAGATTTAAACCCATAGTTTATCTTTTGCTGAAATTTACACGAATTCTGATTTACCTAGCTTATTTCAATACTTCGGACAGTTTTTAATGCTTGTGTATATTGCCCCATATAGAGTGCTATTTCTAGGTGTTGCACTTCATCATTGAATTGGCGGGGTTTAACATCTTCATTGTTTGGTAGCAACTTGAGTTAAAATACAGCGACTTAGCTAGGTGAAGACAAAATATTATGTTAACCCTCAGTTATCCGCACATTGAAAAAACTGACAATCAGTCCGCATATTTGCAACGCTTGCCACGCATTAGAGTTGCTCAAATTGTCATGGACTATATTGCCTATGGTTGGTCAGTAGAGGAGATCTGTCGTCAGCATCTTTACTTAACCTTAGCCGAAGCCCATGCAGTGATGGGCTACTATTTTGACCATCAAGAAGAAATTGACCAAGAAATCAGACAGGAATGGCAGCAAGTACAAGAAAATATGACTCAAGCCGCTAAGTCACCTTTCTACATTCGGATGAAAGCTAAAGGACTGCTGTAAATGGCTATTGCTTTGTACATGGATGTCCATGTTCCTCAATCGATTACTGAGCAGTTGCGTCGTCGAGGCGTGGACATATTGACAGCGTTTGAAGACGGAACTACAAAACTGTCTGACGATCGACTTTTAGTAAGAGTGACGGAGCTTAAGCGTGTCCTCTTTACCCAAGATATTCGCTTTAGAGTTTTAGCTGAAACTTGGAAGATAGAAGGCAAATCATTTTCAGGGTTAATTTTTGGTCATCAACTTGGAGGCACAATTGGTCAATTTGTTAAAGATTTAGAATTGATTGTGAAGGCTTCTGAATCTGATGAGTGGGTGAACGCAGTTGAGTATATTCCATTCAAGTGAGAACCAAAGCACATAACAATGCGTTAGAGCCGACTAGTAAGAATATTCATGAAGTGATTTTTGAGGAGAGAGACACTCAAATCTTCAGCATCCCTGAAACTAAAACTAGACTTTCAACTCTACAAAACTATTTCTTTCCTCGGTTAGAGATGCTGGTACGTTACACCCTTGACATTGTGGAGCAAGTCTATCATGTGAATCCCTACGAAAGAATGACGTTTGTTTACTGTCCAAGTCATCGGGACAAAGCAAAAGAGAATAAAGATTTTGGCATGGTTCATATTGGAGTTGGTGCAAAACGGGGTGATAAACCGCTTAAAATTATCAAGAGAAATGGACAGCCTTTTTCCTTTCACCCAACTTACCTGACATTCAAAGTACTACCCAGTGGAACAATTCACGCTGAGTTATTACCGTTTCGACAAGGAGTTGATAATGCTTATGTATCAAAAATCTCAGCCCTTGTTGAAAAACATAGTGATGAGTTGCTGCCACTATTATCATTGGCTCACATTTCGCATACATCAGATGCTAGCTATTGTGAATTTCTACCTTTGTATCAAGCAATTTCGCCCGCAGAAGTAGGGAGTTCGGGAATAAAGCTTATCTCACCAAAATATTACTTTCCTGTGGATTCTAGTCGAGGACTTTCTGAATTAATTCTTGCATTCACGCTTTTGTATGCTCTGGCAGAATCATTCATTTGCATTGGTGAAGGACGAGAACCTGAGCTTGAAAAAATGCTTAAACAGTTTAAGATATGGTATGTTAAACAACTAAATCCTAATGTTTTAGGCTGGTCAAGCAAAGTCTGTCCAATCATTAAAAACCAGAAAAATGGCATAGAAGTAAGATTAATAGTAGCAGAAGGTGTAGAAGTAAAAAATCTTGAACTTTCAGAGATTCCTGAGCTTGATAGTTATTCTTTCGTGAGAGCAGGTAAATGGTGGGCAGTGCTGGCTAGAGATAAATGGAAATGTCTTAGCTGCGGTAGATCGGCACGAGAAGATAGAGTTTTATTGGAAGTTGATCACATCATTCCTCGGTCAAGAGGTGGTTCTGATGACATGATTAATCTACAGACTCTTTGCAAAAAATGTAACATTGGCAAAAGTAACAAAGATAGTACAAGGTTATAATTCGGTAATATGGAAGTGCTAAATTAGTTGTAGCGATCACTGGCTAACAAGTCGATGAAGCGGACAGTTGAAAGCCAATAGTGCTGAGTTCGAGGTTGTCTGCTGCCGCTGATTTGAGCCGTTATACTGCTCGGTCGGTGGGGCGTATTTGTTAGTCTTCAGTCCCTAGGTGTAATGCTATTTTCAGGTTTCCAATACTATGCAAACTACTAAATTTGAATATTCAGGTCAAATTCAAGTTAATACAGGTACAAATCCTAGAGAACTTTACGCCCATCAAAATGAGGCAATTAAGGCACTAGATCGGAAAAACAAGTCTCCTTTTGAGGGTTTGTTGGTTTTGCCTACTGGTGGTGGAAAAACTTTAACAGCCGTTCATTGGTTACTCCGCAATTTTATCGATAAGCGAAAAAAAGTTTTGTGGATTGCTCATCGACATGAGCTACTTGATCAAGCATTTGAAACCTTAAAGTTTAGTGCTTACCCATCATTACTGAGTGATACTGATAAATTCAGATATCGCGTGATTTCTGGTCATCCCAAGCACGACCGTCCTGTTAACATCAAAGCAACTGATGATATTATCATTGCCAGCAAAGATAGTTTAAACAGTGGGCTAAATTACCTCACAAATAATTGGGTCAATCATTCCGACGCGATACTTTTAGTAGTGGATGAAGCCCATCATGCAACAGCAAAGACTTATCGAAAATTAATTGACAGCATTAAGCAAAACTTTAAAGATAGAGGAAAAGCAGATGGTTTCAGAATGTTAGGGTTGACAGCAACTCCATTCAGAACAGATGATAGTGAGCAAGGTTTGCTCAAGAAAGTTTTTCCCGATGACATTATCTTTTCAGAACACTTGAGGACGCTCATTACAAGAGGAATTCTTGCAGAACCAGTTTTCGAGAACTTAGAGACAGCACTAGATTTCTATAAAGAATTATCAGACAAAGATATTAGATCAATTGAGAATTTTGACAAATTACCTAAGCAGGTTGCCGAAAAAATTGCGATGTCGAGTATCCGCAATAAACGGATTGTCGATCACTATGTTGAGAACCGAGAAAAGTATAAGCCCCTTCTGGTTTTCGCAGTTGACATTCAACACGCGATCGCATTAAATGCACTTTTTACAAACCGAGGAATAAACTCTGACTTCGTAGCATCAAAAATCATGGACGAAGGTACTGGAGCTACGATTTCTCCAAGAGAGAATTCAGAAAAAATCAAGCGCTTCAGAGCAGGAGAACTCGAAGTTCTCATAAATGTAGAAATGTTGACCGAAGGGACTGATCTGCCTAATGTTCAGACAGTTTTTCTGACACGTCCAACCACTTCTACAATTCTCATGACTCAAATGATTGGTAGATCTTTACGTGGACAGAGCGCAGGGGGAACTGAAAAAGCCTATGTTGTAAGCTTTATCGATAATTGGGAAAATAAGATTAACTGGGTTAACCCCGAAAAGTTGATTGATATTGAGGGCGTTGAGTTTGTTGATAGAGACATCGAGACAATGAAGAAGATTGCTCGACTTATCTCGATTGAAAAGATTGAAGAATTTGCCCGTATGATGGATGATTCCATCGATACTACTGCCTTAGAAAAATTGGATTTTCTGAGACGAGTTCCTGTTGGGATTTATCGCTTTTCTATTCTTGAATCTTCTGAGTCTGGTGAACCAATGTCTAGGAACTATGATGTACTTTTATATAACGACACTGAAGAAGCCTATGACAGTTTTGTTAATGACCTAGATGCCGTATTTAAGGATGTAAATATCCAAAATAGAGAGGTCTTGACTGACGAGGAGCTGGAATATTTACTGCAACAAACGAAGAATCGCTACTTCCCAGACTATCCTTTCCTGCTTGGATACAGAGATGATGATGTTAAAAACATCTTATGCTTCTATGCTCAAAAGGAGAGGGAGCCAGAGTTCATCGCTTTTAGTGAGCGTAGAAAGTGTGATTTGTCAATTGTGGCAAGACATATTTACGAGAATGATCTAACACTTAGGCAGTTGACCGAATATCTTACATCGCTATGGAATGACAGTAAATCCTTTTGGCAGGTTTTATTTGGATATAATTACCTTTATTTTAAGAAACAGGTAGATATCGAAATCAATAAGCTACTTGGAGTTTACCCCGATCTAATAGTTACCCCGCCAATTGTTATTCCTGATACAGTTCCATTAGAGAGCCTTTCACTTGTGGAAATCCGAGAGCGTGATCCAGCAGAATATCGGGATATTAAGGATGCTGTCTTTGCCCAGTATACTGACGGGAAAGGATTTATCGTCTGTGCTTCTAGTGGGTTTAAGAGCCAAGTGCGAAGAGATTTTCAAATCGACCACATTATACCAATGTCAGAAGGTGGCTTAACTACATTGGAAAATCTTCAAGTGTTGTCACGCAAAGCACATGTAGAAAAAACTCGGTTAGAGAATCTAAAAAGGTAGTGAGTCACAAAGCTTGAACGAATCCGCAGTATAACTATTCGATTGGAGCAGACTGCCGAAAGATCTTGGTACTGAGTTCAAGGTTATTCGCCGTCTCTCAAACAAACCGTTACAGCACTTTGTTGATTCAGGCTATTCTGATTTGCCTAGCATATTGATTTTTCATTCCTTACAACTAAACCGAGATGATGTTTTATGAAAATATGTGGAGTCTAGTTGGAGCTATTTTGCTGACCACTTCAGGGCACTTGCTGAATGATGCATCTGCGACTGATGTATCGCTTTCACTTTTAGTCAAGCATCCTCCCTTAACAGTGGCAACCGAGGTGGCATCGCCCGACTCTCAGTCAGCTTGGGTTGCCGAGCAAGCAGTTCAGAACATGATTTTAACCATGCGAAAATCTGGTTATGCTGATACCGCACAGGGCGTGTGGATTCAGTCCAGTAGTGGCGTGCTATTTGCTAGTCGTCAGGCGAATAAACCACTTCCTGCCGCTTCTCTCACAAAAATTGCCACGACACTTGCCGCCCTATCAACTTGGGGAGCAAATCACAAATTCACTACCACCATTAGCACTACAGGCAAACTTGTCGGTGACACCCTGCAAGGCGATCTAGTGATCCAAGGCGGTGGCGATCCTCTATTCGTGTGGGAAGAAGCGATCGAATTAGGTAATGCGCTGAATCGGATGGGGATCAAGCGAGTCAAGGGCGATCTGGTAATCACCGACCAGTTTTACATGAATTTTGAGACAGACCGCAAACTCACAGGCAATTTGCTCAAACGTAGCCTGAATGCGGCTAATTGGACGGATGAAGTTGTCGCCCAGTACCAAACGATGCCTTCTGGTACGCTCACGCCTCAGGTATCGATCGATGGCAAAGTGCGTTCCAGTCCCGATCTCAATACTCAGGCTAATGCTCGAACTACAGTGCTGGTGCGCCACTCTTCTCTACCGCTATGGCAAATTCTCAAACGCATGAATACGTTTAGCAATAACGAAATGGCAGAGATGCTGACCGCCTCGGTGGGCGGAGTCAACACGGTGAGGCAAAAGGCGATCGAAATCGCAGGGGTATCGCCGCTAGAAATCCGTCTGATCAATGGCTCAGGGCTAGGACAACAAAACCAGATCTCGCCCCGTGCGATCACCGCGATGCTGATTGCTTTGCAAAACTTGGCACAGACTCAGAATCTGTCGATCGTCGATTTAATGCCAACTGGTGGTTGTAACTGTGGCACGATCGAAAATCGAAGTATCCCGTTTGGCGCGGTTGTCAAAACTGGTACACTCTCAGATGTCAGTACTTTAGCAGGCGTACTTCCAACGCGCGATCGAGGTCTGATCTGGTTTTCGATCGTCAATCGCGGCACAGGTGATGTTTCAGTGTTCCATCAAGCTCAGGATCGATTACTCAGAATGCTGTTAGATAAATGGGGTAAGTCCTCAACTACTCGATCGATCTATGGCTTTTCACCTCAGCCTTGGCAAGATCTCGATCGAAATGAGATTTTTGGCAAACAATAAAACTAAGAAAGCAGGATGCAAACATGAAAACTAGCTTGGTAAGTGCAGAGACCCAGAACAGTCTGGGGATAAGGCTGGCTCAGCAAGGTAAGTTAGGAGAGGCGATCGAGGCTTTTCGACAAGCGATCTCGATCCAATCTGATTATGTTGATGCTCACTACAATCTCGGTACTGCCTTAGCGGAACAACAAGATATCGATCGAGCAATTAGTTGTTTCTTTAGCGTTATTCAGTTAAATCCTATTCATACTGATGCCTTATTTAATCTAGCGGTGCTTTTGAGTCAGCAGGAAAGATTAGAAGAGTCGATCGCTTGTTATCAAGATCTGCTCCTAATTGAGCCTGAAAATATTGATGCTCTGTTGGGCTTAGGTTCGCTTTTTCATAAATTAGATTTACTGGATCAGTCGATCGAATGTTACGAATATATCCTCAAATTACAGACGGATAGCGTTGAGGTTTACACCAAACTTGGAGATTTGCTATGTGGACAGAATAATTTCGATCGAGCTGTGGAAAATTATAAGAGTGCATTAAATCTTAGCCCCGATCTAGAAGCAGAAAAGAATAGGTTGAGAAGTTCCTTGAGACATGCTAAATGGTGTCAAGAAATCCAACAAAAATTCGATCGATCCCAACCGCATCTGGTTCTTCATGTTGGTTGTGGTAGTTATTACCCAGAAGGATTGCATGAAGCATTTCGTCACGATCGGTGGATGGAAGTTCGATTTGATATCGATCCTGCGGTCGAGCCTGATATTATCGGTAGCCTCACAGATATGAGTGCTGTAGATAGTGGCTCAGTCGATGCGATCTGGTCATCACATAATGTCGAACATCTCTATCATCATCAAGTTCCGATCGCTTTAGCTGAGTTCTTTCGTGTTCTTAGTCCTGGCGGCGTAGCACTGATCACTTTACCCGACATCCAAAAAGTCGCAGAACAGGTCGCCACGGGAAATTTAGAAGATCCGCTCTATTTTACTGGTGGCGGCGCACCAATCGCGGCAATTGATATTCTCTATGGATGGGGAACAAGTATCCGTGATGGCAACCACTATATGGCGCACCTTACCGCTTTTACTGCCGAGTCTTTACAGCAAAAATTAATCGCGGCAGGATTCCAAGATGTTGTGGTTTCTAGAGAAGATCTCAATCTTTGGGCTAAGGCATATAAGAGGGCGTAGGAGTGTCTCCCAACTTAAATCACCTGCTGGAAATTATCTCGACATCGCTAAAGTTGAAGACTTTTAGGGCTTCTGACAATACAGCTTTGTCTGAGGCGATCGAACTCTTAACCGATCATGTAGCTGGTTCGATCGAAGATATCAGTCTGGTATTACAAGTATTGAGGCAACTTCTGATCTTTTCTCCGCACGATCGCCAGATTACAAACTTTTCTGAAGCCTGTGTTAGATACTATGAGAGATCGATCGATCTACATCCAACTTCAGCAAAACTACATTGGGAATTGGGTAATATCTATACTGAACTCAAGCAGATCGATCGAGCCGTAGATTGTTATGACAGGGCATTGAGTCTAAAACCAGAGTTTGCTGAGGCGTACTTTAGTCTTGGTAATATCGATCTGCAATTGGGTAAAGAGCTTGAGGCGATCGATAAGTTTGAACGCGCTATCCAACTCAATCCTAACTTCGCTAAGCCTTATGTAAATCTGGCATATCTCCAATCAAAGCAGGGCAAAATCGAGGAGTCGATCGTTAATCTCCAAATTGCGATCCAGACCGATCCTAGCTTTGCCGAAGCTTATGGGAATCTTGCTAGCATCTTAATCCGCACACAACGCATCGACGAAGCGGTTGTTCATCTCCAAACTGCACTCACACTCAAACCCGACTATCTTGCAGCGCGACTAAATTTGTTGGGAATCTGGGAATGGCAAGAGAAAATCGATCGGGCGATCGAACTGCTCAACCAAGCCCCGATCCCAGAAATTGACTTCGCCGATCGTTATGCAAATTTTGGCGGAATCCTAGCTAAACAAAATAGAACACTAGAGGCAATAGATTGCTTTGAGCGAGCATTGGTCTGTCAACCCAATCATGTTTATGCCATGAGGATGAAGCTGTTGGTATTGCCAATTCTCTACGATACCAGTGAGATATCATCTTGGCGACAACGCTTTACGGATGGATTAGACCAGTTTGTGGAGCATGTATCTCAGATGCTTGAAGTCGATCGAGCTTGGGCGTTAGAGAGCATCCAATCTGAAACTAATTTTTATCTCGTCTATCAAGGTCAAAATGATTTAGACCTACAGGTTAAATATGGTCAACTGGTGCATCGAGTGATGGCGGCAAACTATCCGCAGTATATGATTCAGCAATCAGTCGATCGACAAGATTTGACGATCACCAACAAAAAGATTCGGCTGGGTTATGTCTCTACTTACTTCAGATTTCATGCTGGGACTCGATCGACTTTGGGGGCGTTGCAGCATCGGAATAGAGAAGAATTTGAGGTCTATCTCTATTACACCGATCGTAAAACCGATTTTATGACTCAGGAGTTCGAGCGCGAGAGTGATTTCTTTCATCATATTCCCGCTAACCTTGAAGCCATCTGCGATCGAATCATTGCCGACCAACTCGATATTTTAGTTTTTCCTGATATTGGGATGCATCCACTCACGACTCAAATTGCGGCTTTGCGACTTGCTCCAATCCAATGTGTTTGCTGGGGACATCCTGTCACAACTGGATTGCCAACGATCGATTATTTCTTCTCAGGTGAATTAATGGAGCCTGAAGACGCTGACTTACATTATGCTGAAGCCTTAGTGCGCCTGCCAAAGTTAGGAGTCTCTTATCCCAAACCTGTTTTACCAGTGACGCGAAAGCAGCGTAGTGACTTCAATCTCAATGATGCTTCGATCATCTATCTCTCCAGCCAGTCTCTATTCAAATATCTGCCGCAGCACGACTATATATTTGCCCAGATTGCTCAGCAAGTATCTCAATCCAAGTTTATTTTCTTTGCAAGTCAGTCCACGGATATCACAGAACAGTTTTGGCAGAGACTGGAACAATCCTTTGAGATCGTGAATTTAGATGTCAAGGACTTTGTCGTGATTATGTCTCGTTTAGATTGGGAGAACTATTTACATCTCAATCTCCTTGCCGATGTATTTTTAGATAGTTTAGGCTTCTCTGGTGGGAATACCGCTTTAGATGCAATCGCCTGTAATTTGCCAGTTGTGACTTTGCCAGGAGAATTTATGCGCGATCGACTTGCCTATGCCATGCTGCGGGTGTTGGAGGTTCCCGATTCGATCGCCAGAGATCGAGAAGACTACATTAAAATTGCGGTTAGGTTGGGACGAGATCGGCAGTGGCGACAAGAAATTATCCAGAAAATGCAGATTCATCACGTCGATCTTTATGACGATCTAAGCTGTGTGAGAGCGATGGAAGAGTTTTATCGATCATTTATCTAAATCAAATCACTTAACTCACCTTATGCGGAGGACTGAAAGAGATAGATAAGATAGGATGATGAGTTACTTTGGGAAGATAAATGACTATTCATTCAATAAATTCTGAAAACCTGCTTGGATGAAGTGTTTGTCATGAGCAAGAGCTGTTGTAATGCCTAGCTCCTTCATGATCAAAAATGAACAACAATCTGTCAGACTCCATGCTTTATCTTCTCGCTGCAAATAAAGCTCCAAAGCCAGATCGAATTGCTTCGTATTTTGCAAAACAATAGTCACATTAGGATGCTATTTCATCTCTTGCACTGTCAATGCGGCTTTCATCCTTGCCGCACTGTGAAATTTTGAAAAGAAATTTAGCAATTCTACTAACACCATTTCACTCGTAAATACTCTCGCCTGTTGTACTTGTAATGACTGATACAGAGATAGAGCTTTACCATGCCATCGATCTTTAGGATGAATAAGAGCTACCCAAAAGCCTGTGTCAGCGAAGACGATTTTCATGTTCAATTCCCATAGAGATATGCATCTAGATTTTCGGATGCATCTTCAGGAATACTATCCCATATCTCTTCAGACACTTGGTTGGAATTGTCCAAAACAATTTGCCAAAAAGGAGTAGCTGTAGAGTCAAAAGGTACTTCTTGTTTGCATTGAATTGGCATAAAACTTTCTCTCTCTGTAGAAAGAACTCGTTGCACAAGCTGCGTTACTACGACCTCTAGCTCTGCCAATGTCAAAGAACTAATCACTTGGTGCTTTTCTAAACTTAAGATTTCCATACTTTTGACTGTACCTTTAGAATAATCATACTAAAATTTGACCCGCAACTACCAATTGATCCTATTGTCGCAATTCGATCTCCCGATCGATTGGGAGATCGATCACAAACTCTGCACCCTCAGATAGTTCAGGTGTACAACTCAACTCACCACCATGTTTCTGCGTCACAATCTCATAACTGATTGACATACCTAAACCAGTGCCTTTACCAACTGGTTTTGTGGTAAAGAAAGGCTCAAATAGTTTCTGTCTAATATCTGCTGGTATCCCTGGCCCATTATCTTTGATCCGAATTTCGATCCTGTTATGTGCTGTAACTTGAGTATAGATATAGATTACTGGTGAATATTCTGGGGTTAGAAGCCAAGAGTCGGCAAACTCACCCAGATTCCGATCGATCGATTCAGATTTCTCTTCTAAAGCATCGATCGAATTAGCAAGAATATTCATAAATACCTGATTTAGTTGCCCAGGCAAGCAATTCACCATCGGTAAGTCACCATACTTACGGATGACTTGAATTGGTAAACGTCCCCGCGATCCCTTAAGTCGATCGCCTAAAATCATCAATGTGCTATCAATACCTTCATGCAAGTTCGCTTCTCTCATCGTGAACTCATCAGATCGCGAAAATATGCGTAAACTACGGACGATTTCACAAATCCGCTCAATACCCACATGCATTGCTAGTAGCACATTTGGCAAATCATCTCTAATGTACTCTAGCTGAATCGACTGTTTTTTAGCTTCAATCTCTGAAGTGGTAGAGGGAAATTGAGCTTGATATAACTCGACTAGTTCTAATAATCCCTGACTATACTGTCTAGCATAGGGAAGATTACCTTGGATAAAGTTAATCGGATTATTGATTTCATGTCCAATCCCAGCCACCATTTGACCGAGGGCTGACATTTTCTCATGTTGGACAAGTTGAGCTTGAGTGCGTTTGAGTTCAGTAAATAATGTCCGTAACTCTGATTCCACCTGCTCTCGCACCTTAATCTCAGTCTGCAACTGCTGGTTGGATTCACTCAATTCCACCGTGCGTTCTTCTACTCTGCGTTCTAATTCCTGTTTTGCTTGTTTGAGAGTGGCTTCGGCTTGCTTGCGCTCAGTGATATCCAATATCATGCTGAGTGTACATAGCTCATCGCCCAAATAGATCGAATTAAGCGATAGTAATACGTTCAGTTTTCTGCCTGATTTATTCTTGAGATAAGCTTCAGCATTACTAATTGCTCCACCTTGCTGCTGCATGAGTTGCTGCAACTGGGGATAGTCATCAACTTCTGTCCATACATTTAAATCAAAGGAATTATGTCCAATTACTTCTTCACGCTTATCATATCCAATTAAACGGATAAAGCTCTCATTCACATCGACAAATTTACCGTCTTTTTGCCTGCTAATACTGATTGCTAAAGGTGATGAGTAGAAAGCTTGGGTAAATTTTTCCTCTTCGATCGCTTCTGAAACTGGTTTAACTATAATCAGCTTCCAATAAGTTTGTGGCACATGAAAAATAAATGCTGTGGAGGCTTCTCCTAAGAGTAAATCATTCTCTAGTTGGACTTTGCGATAGAGTTTTGTCGTAGAACGTCTTTCTCGGAGCGGATCTGCCATCACTGCTACGATAATCTTGGCTTCGGCGGCACTGATTTGATAAGTGTCTTTGGCAATTTTTTTAATCAACTCAGGATTAAACTGAGCTAATTCTCTAGCACTCTCGATCGTGGCATCGTTCATCTCGGCGATCGAAGCGGCTAAGGGTAAAAATAAAGGTTCATTGAAAGCTAGTTGAGCCACAGTCATGAACTGTTCGATCTGCCGACCTACACTGTCTTCGGCGATATATGTCGCTTTGGTAGGATCGGGAAAAGTCAGAAACTGATTATTCCGATCTAAGACAAATAGGTATCCGCCCGTTTGCTTTTGCCATTTGGTCGTGAATGCTTGGAGGCTTTCTAGTTTTAAGTCGATCGACGCAGCCCCAGAAAATTTCCCTTGCTCAAATGTTGGCACGGCACAGGTAACGATCGGCTGACGGGTATACGGATCGACAAAAGAGCTACTCCATATGCAACAGCCAGGTGGGGCATAGCGCGTCGGCACATACCAAGCTTCACTATGATAGCCAAATCCAGGTTGGTTGTAGTCGTCATAATATTTGAGGCTACCTGTCTGATCTCGACACCAGAAGAAACTACGTCGTGCCACGCCTAGCTTGAAAGAATTGGGTTCTGGCCACACTCCACCACCAGATATACCCAGATCGCCCTGAAAGTTAACAATAGCAGGGATCACAGCTCGATAAATCGACTCCGATTTCGGTAGAGTCTCGGCAGTAGCAACCAGCGATCGAGCTAATGCTTCAATTTCTAGAGAACGCGCCACTAGCTCTGAAACAGCATTATTCCCCGTCTGTTCGATTAACCTTGCTGATTCTGCATACAACATGACAAACTGTCTAAGAGCAAGTGCTAAACGCTTTACTTAACCTTTGATAGATTCTAACCTAGGTTTTTGTCCACAAAGAATAATCTGCATAAGTTAATCCATACGATCTACATTACCAACTGTCGATCGACTTCAAGAATTTAAGCTTGGCTATGCAACTCCGTAGCCTGTATAGGGTCTTTTGTAGGGGGGATGTAAACCTAGTACGATATCTTCCTTGGGAATACCCATTTCCAACAATTCCTGACCCACATCAATATCGGTGGTGTTTTGCTGAAGCCAAATTTGACCGTCTTTGATATCAAAATGCATTACGGTGTAATATATCCGCTTTAAGCCTTTCCAGCCAACTCGCATGAGTTGATATCGATCGCGCACTAGGTCAAAAAATAGCTCGTTCTCTATGTTTTGAGATTTAAACTGGCTGTGATTTTCTGAAAGGGTTTGGATACATGCACGATAATGTTCTAGTTTATCCACTTTACTATCTCCTCAATGATTGGTTCGTAATTCTTGCATTATGCGTTGCTTCTCTGGTGCGGCAATTGCGACACTAGAATAAACTTGAATTAGGTAAAAGTTCGATCGAATTCATAGGAAACAGCAATGAAACTTGCACGTCGGCAATTTTTACAAGGTATTGCTGCGGGGATATTTAGTTGGCAGTTTGGCACACAGGTGGCGTGGGCTGCCGATCGATATGGACGAAAATTGGCAAGTCCGACCAAACGAAAATTGGCTTTGTTAATTGGGATTAATCAGTACGATGCCAAAGATGACTGGCTCCCACTCAATGGCTGTGTCACTGATGTCGAGTTGCAACGCGAACTACTGATCCATCGGTTTGGATTTAACCCGATCGATATCGTCACACTTACAGATCATCAGGCAACTAGAGGAGCGATCGCCCAAGCATTTACCGAGCACCTGATTGCTCAGGCTCTTCCAGGTGATGTTGTTGTCGTACATTTCAGTGGACATGGTTCGCGCATCGGCACGCATAATACGCTCGTCCCTGTGGATGCGGGCTTCCCCAATCCAAAACAGCCCGTAAATGACTTGACGGATGAAACTCTCTTGCTATGGTTAAGAGCGATCGCCACGGATCAAATCACCTGTGTGCTAGATACAGGCTATAACCATCCTGGTACGGCGGTGGTGGGGAATTTTCGGATTCGGGCACGTCCTAGCCGCCGTGAATGGACACTCAGCCCCGATTCGATCGAATTACAGCAACAACTAGTCGAACAATTGGGTAGTTCGATCTCCAAGCCTCACTCGACATCAGGCGTAATTTTGCAAGCAGCACCTAATAATCAGCTTTGTGCTGATGCTTTGTGGCAAGGGTTTAGCAGTGGCGTTTTTACCTATGCTTTGACTCAGCAACTTTGGCAAATGCTCCCTGCGACCTCGCTTAATATTGTGTTGAGTAATGTGATTGGCACACTCGAACAAAAAGCTTTTTCTTCGCCAGAGCCAGTTTCGGCGCAGCAAATCTTTACGCCAATAGCAGGATCTCAGAGCAAGTCAGACATTCTACCCGCTTACATTAACAACTCAACATCGCTCTCTTATCTCGATCGAACAAAGGCCATCAGAACCGATATGCAGAGCGCCGATGGGGTAATTAGAAGTGTGACAAGCGATCGACGTTCTGGCGAAACTTGGCTTGCAGGGCTACCGCTTTCACCTTTGGGTTATTACAGTGTTGGATCGGTATTGGTTGCTAGCAACTCGTCAGGATCTCGATCGCAAAAATCTCCTTTGGTACAAGTTCGATCGCATAACGGCTTGACGGCCACAGTCGAAGCGATCGGCCACGACCAGACCCTTCAATCAGGACAACTCCTCCAAGAAAAGATCCGCGCCTTACCTCGTAATTTGGATTTAGCCGTGGCGATCGATTTAGGTTTGTCTAAGACTGAGCGAGTTAGTGCTGCGGGGACTTTATTGTCGTTACCACAAATCGCTGGAATGGATGCGGCGGAGAAGTTTGCGGACTGTTTGTTTGGGGCGCAGTCAGCCAGCTATGGACTGTTTTCGGCGGGGCGTAATCCCATTCTTGGTTCCTTTGGATCTTTAGGTGAATCGGTGGAGGCAGCAATTCGGCGGCTCCAACCCAAGCTAGAAAGCTTATTGGCGGCGAAGTTAATTCGGCTGACTGGCAATCAGGGATCTTCTTGTGTGGGATTACGCGCAACTTTGACTGCTGCCGATCGAACCGCCAAAACGGTGATCTTAGGTAGCAAAACTACTCAGCGTGCCGCTCAGAATCGCGATCTAGTTCTCATTCCATCCATCCAGACTTCTCGTAAAACAATTGCCGTTGGCGATCGACTTACTTGTGAATTAGAGAATCTCACCGAATATCCGCTCTATGTTCATATTTTTAGCTTTGACCCCAGAGGTAAGGTCATGAGTCCCAACTTTGTCATCAGTCCATACGCCAGTGACTGCATCATTTCTGCCAACACGACTTTAGAGATTCCTCAATCTCAAACTAGCCCTGAATGGCTGGCAGCAGCACCACAAGGCATGGTTGACATCCAAATTATTGTCAGTCGTTCACCGTTCACACAAGCTCTAGATCTTTTAGCCCAATCTTCACGGCAATCACCCTCACCTAGTGGTACGATTTCAATTCCCAATCCGCTCCAATTAGCCCAAGCATTACTCACCGATCTACATCTTGCCACTGACCCTACCAGTTTTGTGCCGACAGAAGAATTTTGGATGTTGGATGTTGATAATTGGGCAACACTGGGATTTAGCTATCGCGTCGCGTAATTGTTTGGAGATCGCAGGCGAAGTATTATCGAAACGGACTACACTAAAGAAAATACTGGAGGTCATCATCTATGGCGATCGCATTACAACTAAAGCCAGAAATAGAATCTCGTTTAATAGCTCAGGCAGATGCCGAAGGAACATCCGTTGAGGAATTACTAAGTAGATTAGTCGAAGGCTTCTTAGAAAATTCATCAGCAGTCTCTTCTCAAGATACACCCCAAAAGAAAGCCGAACAATTCTTGCGCTGGGCTACGAGTCATCGTGACAACCTAGCACCTATGCTTTCCGATCGAGATATTAGCCGAGAAAGTATTTATACCAGAGAAGATGAGATGTTATGAGTTGTTTGATTGATACAAATATCTTGTTACGGATAGTACAGAACGACCATCCGATGAATGAGGCAGCCGTTCAATCGGTAAAAATTCTGTTTGAACGTGGTGAGACACTTTACATTGCACCACAAAACCTGATTGAATTTTGGGTTGTTGCCACTCGCCCAATTGCCGTAAATGGTCTTGGTTTATCGATCGCTCAAGGACTTGAGGAAATCGAAGAAATTAAAAACACTTTTACACTTCTTTTTGATACAGAGGACATATTTCTAATTTGGGAGAATTTGATTGCAAGCTACAAAATTATTGGCAAACCAGCCCACGACACAAGGTTAGTAGCAATAATGATTACCAATAACCTAACTGACTTGCTAACTTTTAATGCTAGTGATTTCAAAAAATATACAGAAATAAATACGTTCACTCCAAATCATCTTATCCATTCCACCACAACAGATTAATCTCATTAAAAATGCTACAGAGAAGTGCTCTAGAATAAGCAGCCTTAGTAGTAACTGCCAGATTTGCGATGATGGACGGCGGTGAGACCGTTGGGTTGAATCACTTTGCCATTCTCCACGATCGCGTAAATAATCCAATGATCGCCTGCTTCCATCCTTTGCTCAACGCGGCACTCTAGATACGCGAGGGCTTCCGTCAGGGCTGGGACTCCATTGCTAGTATCTTCGGTCGCAACATCAATAAACCGATCTTCACCAGGCGCAAACTTTTTCATGAAATGTTTTCGCAGTTGCTTGCCTTGCTCCAGAATATTCAGCACGAATCGATCGCCAATATGCACAAATGATTCGAGTGCCCGCTCTTTCGCCACAGCTACAGTTACGCCAGGGGGATTGAATGTCGCTTGAGCCACCCAAGAAGCCAGCATTGCAGTTGAGACATCGCCTTTACGGGCAGTGACTACACTGAGCGAACCAACTACGCGCCCCATCGCTTGCTCTACCGTGCTAGCAGAGCTGAGCGAAGTTCTCACCCGCTTTGACTCTCTTAATACTTGGGCAAAGTCGGTGCCAGTCTCTTCACAAAATTGCAAGGTCTCATCGGTTGGCGTGAATTTAATTTTAATTGGCTCAAATCCCATCGTATAGCCTGAATCTTGTAATTTCTCGGCAATGATATCGACCGCTTCACCACTCCAGCCAAACGAACCAAATACACCTGCAAGATTACTCTTGGGTGCAGTTGAAAGGACTATGCCCAGAGCCGTTTGTACCTGTGTTGGCAGATGACCGCCCAAGGTTGGAGAGCCGATCATAAATCCCGCACACTTTTCCACCGCAACTTTAATTTCTTCAGGATCAGCAGATTCGCAGTTAATTGACTCCACCGCTACGCCTGCTTTGGTGATGCCTCTAGCGATCGCATTAGCCATCACTGCCGTATTCCCATAGGCAGAAGCATAGATCAGGGCGACCGAGACATTTTGCTGCTTTTGGACTTCGCTCCATTGATGATAGAGATTAACGAGTTCATGCAGTCCGTAGCGCAACAATGGCCCATGTCCAGGCGCGTAGAAACTTGTGGGTAAGCTACTAATCTTGTCGATCGAATTTTCCACTTGTCGAGTTTGGTTCGCCATCAAGCAGTCAAAGTAATAGCGGCGATCTTCTAATAGAGAACTCGATCCTTCATCGAATACCTGATCGCCACAGATATGCGCGCCAAATAGTTTATCGGTGTAGACAATTTGAGTTTTGGTATCGTAGGTGCAGAGTCCGTCGGGGTAGCGTGGGGTTGAAGTTGGGATGAATTGCAAGTTATGGTCTTTGCCTAAATTCAATACTTCCTCACCACGCACGGCTCTAATATTTAAATCAGGATGGTCAGTTAGGGCTGAACGTAAACCGATCGAACCTGGATTGGTACAGATAAATATAATTCGATCGTTGATTGCTAGCAAGGCTTTGAGCGTTTCGACTCGATTGGGATTGACGTGGCCGAGAATCACATAGTCTATTTGTTCGATCGGAAATCTTTTTTGCAGTCGATCGATAAAAATCTGGGTAAAGGTCTCACCAGGTGGATCGATTAGCGCAGTTTTTTCGGCTTGGATCACAAAGGAATTGGCAGTAGTGCCGCGTTCGAGCGCGTATTCAATCTCAAATCGTAAACGGTTCCAACTGCGCGATCTTAAGATTGTTGTGTCTGTAGCGATCGACATTACCTGAACATCACGCGGCTTAGTTAGTGTCATTTGGTTCTCCTGTTTAAAATTATCTGAGTTAAAATTTCTGAATTTGCGCCTAAATTTGAGATCGTACCCAAGCTCTAAAAGCCTTGATTGTCTCTCTTCTTCCCATTGTTGTACTCCGATCGATAAATCTTGGGATTGCTGTGAGTAATGGGATATTAGGGAAGTTAGGACTACTGGTAGATTCCAGATATTCCCCATTTTGCAACAGGAAAATTCTCAAACTCATATTATGTTTAACCTTTCCATACAGCCAGACTTCAGGTACACCAAGCTCTCTGTAGATATCAAGTTTTGTTTTAGATGTGACATCAATCTCGATCGCTAAGTCAGGTGGTGGATCGATAGTTAGATCCAATTTTCGTAACCCTCGCATCAAAGCATGATGTTTGATGTAAAAACACTGATCTGGCTCTAATCCCAAGTTTAAATCTTGGCGATTGAACGTCGTCGATCCAAAACATTCAGCATCGAGATCGAGTTCTTCAAGCAAAATTTTGGCGAAATCACTCACAAACTCATTCGCCTTTTCATGCTCTGGCAATGGAGCCATAATCTCTAATGTTCCTTTATAGTAGGCAATTCTTGAGTTGCGATGTTCACCGAGTTCTTTGAGAATGGACTCAAACTTTTCCCAGCTCACATCATGCAATAAGAGCTTCTCACCAGGTTCGATCTTTAGCTGCCTTAGCTCAATAGTTACCATACTGTTCATCCTAGAGATTTTTGGCGATCGCAAAATAGCTCAGGTCGATCTTAATTCATTTACCCATGATAGAAACAGGACAAAGCCTGAATTGTCCCTGATATGGCATCAAATTTTCCTATCCAATCGTTAAGCTCTACCTATAACTGCTCAGATCAGACTAACTCGCGCAATCGGATTTGATGTTCTTCTTGGGTGATTTGACCTGCGGCAAGTTCTTCGTTAAGAGCTTTAACCTGTGGTTCGATTTCTTGTTGTTTGGCGGTAATCGCTTCGGCATTCTCCTTATAAACTGCTTCTCCTTCTTGCTTAGCTTGTTTAAATGCTTCTTTGAGGCTAAAGGCATCCATTTCGCAGCCACTGGCAAAGTATTGATTTGCGACCTTGCCGATCGCCCAAGTACTGGCATAAGCGGTGGTTGCGCCGACGACCATCCCGAAGACTGGCACTAGTTTTGCCAAATTGCTCACAGCAATGCGAGTGCTGGTCATGCCAATACTGCCAAAAAAGGCTTTGCGTAGATCTTCACGATGACTGGCTCGATCGTATCCCCAGCGTTCACCGATCGACTGGACTAAATCCAATTGATTCCAATAGACATAGGCATCAAAAGCAATCGCAAATCCTGGTAATGGGAAAGCTCCTAAGATGGCGTTGAGAAAACAAGCATCGGTAGTCTCGTTATCGACTTGAATCTCACGGGTAGAAGCATCGGTAATCTGTTGGACTTGCTCTGAGATCGTGGAACGTGTAGCACGGCGCTGCAAATTTTTGAGCCACTCTTGCTTACCCCATAGTTTCGATGTGGTGAAAGCTTTACCGATTTTATCTAAGAGCTTTTGTTCTTCGGGACTACATTCTCCGTCGATGTTAGCCATCGTATAGGCAGATTGATAGGCTAGTGCTTGGGCGATTTCACTGGCGATTTGGGGTAGGAGGTCGTCAATATCGACTTGTTCTGATAACAAGCTATCAACTGTGATTCCTTCGGGTAATTGGACTTCGGCAAAAGCTGCTGTTAAACTATCGCGCTCTTCATCCATTAATTTCCCATCTGCCTGTGCCATGCCGACCAGTAATTTAAAGCTAGCTAGGATTTCTTGTTGATTGACGTGTTGATCCGCAGACATGAAATTCTCCTGTTTAATCGATATTCGATCGCAAACTGTTAGTATCCGCAGCAATATTATAGATCGATCGATGTTTCATGTTTTTTATGACATTTTTTCTGACAAAGCTACGACCTTTTCTGGTTGGGATTTTCGCCAATCGATCGCACAATAATCTCACCAATAACCTAAACCCAGAAGTCATCGCATCTGGGTTTTTTACTTGGTTTGAAGTGATTCGCCATTATAGCTTTAGTTCTGTTTGAGCAGCATAGCCGAGATGTCGATATCCTGCGGCAGTGACAACGTGACCTCTGGAGTGCGATTGAGATAGCCAATTTGGAGCAGATATGGTTCGTAGAGAGCGTATAGTTCGCGCAGTTCCTGCCCATTTTTCTGTGGTGAGTCGATTCAGCAGATCGGAGAAAATTTGCGCGTCTTGTGGTTTCGATCGATTACCGTTGGATACAACTAGGCTATTTATTGGAGCTTCTGGATTTGATCTAAAGACAGTCCAGTGATTTGAGCGATCAGATCGATCGAAATACCTGAATGAATCATATTTAGAGCGATTTGAGTTTTTTCTTCAGCCTTACCTTTAGCCTCACCTTCGAGCAGGATTTCTTGATAAATTACTGATTCTTTCATGATCTCACTCCTTAATAATCTTTGAATCACTTCTTTGTTTAATGCTAACCCAGAAATAATTGCGGTGGCGGCAGCTACATTACTCTTTACTTTTTTGTCTTCAATGTTGTCAATTCGTTTTGCGACTTCAGTCAAAACTTCTGCTGGATCGTTGGTCTTGGTTAAAACGGCTAGTGGTAATAATCCTGAGTATTGTTGGAATATCTCGGTCGGCTGTTCCCACAGAC
>ENA-ORBV01004890-ORBV01004890.1-microbial-mat-metagenome-genome-assembly--contig:-NODE-4890-length-25194-cov-8.050643_pt1 | contig 25194 bp, 23 predicted proteins | sample MGYA00237777_ERZ505514 | MGnify/ENA primary metagenome ERZ505514 (study PRJEB26160, sample SAMN06269048) | microbial mat metagenome | isolation source: Oligotrophic lake microbial mat | place... | reverse complement strand
AAGAATCCTGGAGAGCCCCAGCGCCCCCAGCGCCCCCAGCGCTCCCAGCACGAAAATCGGGGTCTCCGGCCGCGCCCGACGTACCCGCCCGACGAGCTCGGCATTGGCTCAAACGTGGTACCGGGCGAGAATTTCATCACCAGCTTGGATGTGCCGCCGAAACGGAAGGCACCAGCGCAACAGGCCTCGCGCGAAGAGCTCGAGTCGCAGATCACGGACCTCGAATCGCGCCTCGATCAAATGATTCGCGCCTCGGGCCCCAGCATTCTAGCCGTGCCGCCAGCTACGCCTGACACCCAGATTGCCCGAGCGGCGCTCGAAACGCCGCTCAAAGCAGTCCTTGAAACCCCGCCGTTCGACGCAATGCATCCGCTGGCTAACAACCCCTATTTCGAGCAACAGTGGGGCCGACGGGGCTTGGAAGAGCGCAGCGAGGATGTCGATGATTTTGGCTACGATCCGAGCTTTGAGCGAAAATTTGGAAAGCTCTTGGATTTTTTCCACCGGCGCTATTTTAGAGTTCGAGTCCGGGGCGTGGAGAGCCTGCCACGCCAAGGTCGAGGCATCGTGGTGGCCAACCACTCGGGGACCTTTCCCTTCGACGGCCTGGTGCTGCGCACCGCGGTGGCTCGGACGCAGCCCGAGAAACGCAAAGTGCGTTGGCTGACCGAGGATTTTGTGCATTATCTGCCCTTTGCGGGCGTGTTTTTTAATCGCATGGGGGCTGTGCGCGCTTGCCAGGAGAATGCCGAGCGCTTGCTGAAGCAAGACGAGCTCGTGGCCGTCTTCCCTGAAGGCGTCAAAGGCATCAAGAAGCTTTACGAAAAACGCTACACGTTGGAGCGCTTTGGGCGAGGTGGCTTCGTGCGCCTCGCACTGCGCACAGGCTCTCCGCTCGTGCCCTGTGCGATCATCGGGGCTGAGGAAAGCAATCCGATGCTGCACCGCTTGGATTACCTGCCGAAGCTGTTTGGCCTGCCCTATCTTCCGATCACAGCCACCTTTCCCTGGCTTGGCCCATTCGGCTTAGTGCCGGCGCCCACGCGTTGGACGATCCTGTTCGGTGAGCCTTTCAACTTTGATGGCTATGGCCCTGAGGCCGCGGACGATTTGGTGCTCGTCGGGCGCCTGAGCGATCGCGTGCAGCGCAGCATTGAAGAATTGATTGCCCAGGGGCTCCGCGAGCGCAAGAGCGTATGGCTCGGGTAGCCCGAGCGCACGGGGCCTTAGTCATAGATAAGCCGCTCGGCTGGACGAGCCACGATGTGGTGGCTAAAGCACGGGGAATTTACGGGCAACGGCGGGTGGGCCATGGCGGAACACTCGATCCCATGGCGAGCGGAGTGCTGATTCTCCTGCTCGGCGAAGCCACTAAGCTCTCCCCGTATGTCGCCGGTGCAACCAAAGTTTACGAGGCAACCCTGCACTTCGGCTACTCCACGGCGACTCTCGACGCCGACGGAGCAGAGACTGCACGTTCGGAGGTGCGCCCTGGCTGGTTAACACTTTCAGCGCTTGAAGGAGCGTTGGAAGCTGAGCGTCAACGCACCGAACAAGTGCCTCCCGCCTACAGTGCCATCAAGCTCGCGGGACAGAAGGCTTACGCCATGGCGCGCCGTGGTGAGGCGCCCGAACTTCTGCCGCGCCCTGTAGCTGTGCACGGACTTGAAATCTTGGATGTGAACGACAGCCAAGCACGCGTTCGATTGCGCGTGTCGAAGGGCTATTACGTACGTAGCTTCGCGCGCGATGTCTGTACCAGTCTCGGTATCGAAGGCCATCTGGGTGCACTCCGAAGAACGCAGAGTGGCCCCTTCCACCTCGAGCAGGCTCGAACTTGGCCGCTCATCGACGTGGCCCCTTTGATTGGGCTCTCCGAGCTTGCGAGATGCTGCCTGCCAAGTGCGGTGCTCTCCGACGAAGGCATCACCTTCACCGGGCATGGCAAGCCGCTGCTAGCGGCGCACTTTGTTCAGCTCCCTCAGGATGCGAATCAGGGTGAACCGTTCGCGTGGTTTAGCAACGCTGGTCAACTCCTCGCGATCGGATCTCACGTCGGCGAAGAGGTGTTTCGGGTGCTGCGGGGCTTTCGAGAACCTGGCGGCGTGCCTCAATCGGAGCACTTTACGGAATTACTTGCTTAATTTCGGGGTGTTGATACCCCAAATCCAGCGATGCCCCTTGCGGAGGGAGCACATTCGCGGCTAATCGTTGGGGCTACGAGGGCGGCTGAGCCGCCAAAGGCACTTAGAGTTGGATCCCTCTCCATTAGAACGCTTAATCGATATCAGTCTCGCCCTGCTGCCGGCCCTAGGCGGTGCGCTGCTTGCCGCTTCGAGTTCCACGCTGGCCTCAATGTCCAGCGCGCGCCGCTCGGCCCTCATCGATCGGCTTGATGGCGCTGCGCGGGGCGCTCTCCAGCGCTACAGCGAGCATCAAGCAGCAGTCGAGCTACGCTGGATGGTGTTGCGGGCCGGCGGCATCGCGCTGACAGCTCTTTTGTTGAATTCCGCCATGCCGCTGGGCTGGGCTCCGGCCATCCAAAAGCTGACATCCACGTCTGTTGCCCTCCTCGCCTTCGCTCTGCCGGCACACACGTTGCGGGCAATCTTTCTCCCGCGCGCCGATCTCGTCGCCCCGTGGCTCTTACGTTTCCTTCGCCCCTTCGAGCTAATTGCTCTTCCAGTATCTGCGCCCATCCGACTGATTGGGAATCTGGTTGCCCGGCAAGCTCCCGACGCCGAGCCCACACCCGATACGAGCGTGACCGAAGCCGAGATGGAAATGCTCGTCACCGAGGGCGAACAAGATGGCTCCTTAGCCCATGATCAGTCTCAAATGCTCCGAAATGTCCTGGATTTTAGGAGCATTACGGCCGGCGAAGTCATGGTGCCGCGCACCCAAGTGACCGCCTTCGATATTGACTCGCCAATCGAAGGCTTGCTCCTGCAAATCGCTGAGACTCAGCACTCACGCTACCCGATCTACCGAAACACTATCGACTCGGTGTTTGGCGTTCTGCACAGTAAGGATCTGCTCAACCAATCGATCCAGAAAAATGTCGCAGATCTGAAGCAGCTCAACTTGCGAGACATCGTGCGGACGCCGATAAGCTTCATCCCAGAAGGTCAGCTCGCCTCCGATGTGCTCCGAGACATGCGCGCCCAAGGGCATCACATGGCGGTCGTGATTGACGAGTTTGGGGGCACCAGCGGGATCGTAACGCTTGAAGACCTGCTAGAGCAGATCGTCGGTGATATTCGCGACGAGCACGATTCTGAAGAGCCCCCGATCGTTGATCTGGGCGAAGGGCGTTTGATGGTGGATGCGAGCATCTCGATAGCCGAGCTGAGCCGCTACCTGGGCGTCGAATTCCCCGACGACGGTGATTACAATTCGCTGGGCGGCTTTCTGATTGCCGCTTTTGGACGCGTGCCACGTGTGGACGCCAAAACGACGGCGCACGGGATGGATTTTCTTGTGCGAGAAGCAGACGAACGGCGCATTTCACAGGTTGAAATCGTGCGCCCGCTGGCGATGGCTATGTCCAAACCCCCCTCTTCTAAACCGTCCCGAATGACCGCTGCTTAGTTCAGCTACCGCCACCACCGCCCAGAGCGGACAGCGACTTCACGAGGTTCTCTCCGAGCTGCTTCAAGCCAATCTTCTCTGCGCCGGGCGTGTCATCGCCCTTGAGGCTCAGCTGGAGCTTGTAGAGCTCCGACTGTACTTTGCCGAGGACATCCGAAGGACACACCATGCTTTGTGTGGCAGGGTTGATTGGCAGCACAGACTGCATCTTCAGTTCTGTTTTAGAGACTCTATCCACCTTGGCGTCAGAGGCTCGCCCCTGCTCGTCCACGCGGCGTACGCTCATTTGCGCCGGCCAGGACTTCCCAGCTTCTTTCACGAGAAATGGCTCAGTGATCGGAGCCAGCTCGATCCACGGCCCGTCGGAGCCACTCGCCACAACTGCCCCCCAACGAACTTTGGGATTCTCGCGATCCCCGATCAGTTGCTCAAACGGACCTTTCTGAGCAGAGAGGATGGACTGAAGGGCCTCCTTGCGCTCATTGGCCTCCTCCGCTTGCTTCACGTAGGCCAGCACCGATTTGCGCAAATCGGCCTTAAACCGGCCAATACCGAGCGGAATATCGTCCGCCGAGAAGGCAATGTTCAGCTCGCCTAGCTTGCCCACGTCATCGGCAGGGAACTTCTGATTCTTGAAGCTAGTGCGGGCGGAATCCACGACCGCGCCAAGCTTCTCAACCGTTGTGGCAGCTTTCTTTAACTTCACGATGAGCACTTGGGCGTCGCCGAGCGCTGCATTCGAAAGAGCGCTGTTGGTGACGCGCCCCCCGACGAAGAAGCCGAAGCCAATTCCGAGCACGGCTGCGATCCCGACGAAGACGAGCATCTTGCGAGCCGTTTGCTTACGCCCGGCTTGGACCTCCTCCTCGTCCATCTCGATCCGCATCGGAGCGGGCGGTGCCGCCATCACGGGCTGCTGCATCGGAGCGGACGCGAACGGCCTGGAGCCCATCGGCGAGGGCGCCTGCGAATAAGGCACGGAACCCGCAGCCGGCGAGGACTGACCTGGCACGGAACCGAGCGCTGGCCCCACTCCGGGGCGGGCCATCCCGATCGGGGGTGGAATCGAGGCTGCTCCCGCTTGGGTCTGCACGCCACGTTTTCCGAGCCTGGCTTTTAGGTCAATCTTGGGCTTCAGTTCGTCAGACATTGTTCCTGTTCGGGTTTTAGGGCTCAAAGGACAGGAGCCGCGGCGCCGGGACACTAGCGGTCTCGCTTGCGCCGGGCAAGCTTCAAAAGCGGACCCACATCGGATCCATTCGCAATATCAAACGCGTGAAGTGCCAACCCAAGCAAAGCTCGCGTTGACCGACACGATGGCCGATGCCAGTCTGGCCCGCGTGGCTGCCAAAGTCGCTGTCGTCGATAACTACGATTCGTTCACGTACAACCTTGTGCAGTACATCGAAACGCTCGGTGGCGTGTGCGAAGTCTGGCTCAACGATAAGATCAGCGTTGAAGATCTGGAACTTCGCGCCCCGGCTGGAATCCTCTTGTCGCCCGGTCCTGGAGATCCGAACGACGCCGGCATCACCTTGGGTGCGATCCAACACTTCGCAGGCAAAGTCCCGATCTTCGGGGTCTGTCTGGGGCATCAGTCGATTGGCCAAGCCTATGGCGGCAAGGTGGTGCGGGCGCCGCGTCTGATGCACGGCAAGACGTCCCCGATTTTGCACGATGGCAAAGGCGTGTTTCAGGGGTTGCCCAATCCCTTCACGGCCACACGTTATCATTCGTTGATAGTGGACCGCGCGACGCTGCCGGCGTGTTTGGAAATCTCAGCAGAAACGGCAGAGGGCGAAATCATGGGGCTGCGACATCGCGAACTGCCGGTGGAAGGCGTTCAGTTCCATCCCGAGAGCATCCTGACCGAACAGGGCATGCAGCTGCTTCAGAATTGGCTGGAATCACTATGACGGACGCGGGGACGGGACTGTCATTCGCCCAGATTTTGGCTGAAATCGAGCAGCCAGAGGGGATCGGTCCGGCCACCGTTCGCCGCGTTTTCGATAGTATTTTGGCGGGCGCATGGTCCCCAGAAAAGATTGCCGGCCTCCTCATCGCGTTGCGCCTGAAAGGCGAATCAGCAGGAACGATCCGAAGCGCCGCCGAGGCGATGCGCAGCGCCATGTCGCGTGTTCCTCACAGATTCTCGGCAGTTTTGGATACCTGTGGGACGGGTGGCGACGGCCACAATACGGTCAACATCTCGACCGGCGCCGCCATCATCGCGAGCGCCTGCGGGGTGGTGGTCGCCAAGCACGGCAATCGTGCCGCCTCCAGCAAGTGTGGGACCGCCGATGTGCTTCTCGAGCTTGGGCTGCCCATCGATCTCAAGCCAGAGGCTTCGTCCCGAGTTTTGGCAGCCGCCGAAATCGCGTTCTTGATGGCTCCTGTTCACCACCCCGCCATGCGCTTTGCCGGGCCAGTGCGAAGAGAGCTTGGAGTGCGCACTATTTTCAATTGTCTGGGGCCGCTGGCTAACCCCGCAGGAGCCACCCATCAGTTGATTGGCGCCTACGAAGATCGCATCCGGCCGCTGATGGCTCAGGCGCTCGCGGAGCTGGGTTCGGTGCGCGCTTGGGTAGTGCGCGGTGTGGATGGCTTGGACGAGATCAGCCCATCAGGCCCCACGCGTATTACCGAGCTTGCCTCGGGCATGTTGCGCGAATTCGAAGTAACCCCCGAAGATTTCGGCATTCCACGCATCCCGCTTTCGGCGATAGCTGGCGGCGATGCCACCGAGAATGCTGCGGCGATCAGGAGTGTGCTTCGGGGTGAACCGCATCCGGCTGCCCCCGCCTTCTTGCTGAATGCTGCGGCGGCGTTGGTCGTCGCCAAGGATTTGGGACCCAAGCAAGCAGCCGAATTGGCTCGTGCCGCTATTCAATCTGGGGCGGCTCTCCGCAAGCTTGAGCTGTGGCAAACGGAAGCCGCTGCGGCCGCAGCTGCCGCTAACCCAGCCTAAGCCAAAGGATTCTCGATGGGCGTGCTAGAGCAGATCCTTGAAGCAAAAGAGCGCGAGTTGGCTGCGCTCCACACGTTGGCACTCCCGGAGCCACCCCCACGCCGACCGATCACGCTCAAGCGCGCCAGCAACTCGCCACTCAGTCTGATCGCTGAGATCAAACGTCGCTCGCCCTCAGCTGGCCAGCTATCCACGGCACTCTCGATTGGCGAACGCGCCACCAGCTACGAAAAAGCTGGAGCGAGCATGGTGAGCGTGCTGTGCGATGGAGCCTTTTTCGACGGAAGCTTCGAGCACTTAGCGGAAGCACGGCGCGCGTGTTCCCTCCCCCTTTTGTGCAAAGAATTCATCATTGATGAAATCCAGTTGAAAGTGGCCCGCGCGTTCGGGGCCGACGCGGTATTGCTCATTGTGCGCTGCATCCCGGAAGCGCACTTGCAGCCCCTCGTGCAGGCTGCCCGGGCTTTAGGGCTTGAGCCCCTTGTCGAGGTGTGCACAGAACCTGAAGCGGCGCTCGCACTCGCTTCGGGAGCCCAACTGATCGGCGTGAATGCGCGCGACCTCGACACCTTGCAGATGAATCCTGAACGCGCGCGGAAGATCTTGGCTGGATTGCCCGAAGAGCGGGTGCGCATCCATCTTTCTGGCGTGGCTACGGCTGAAGAGGTAGCCGCGTTCTGCCAGGGTCCGGCCGATGCCGTTTTGATCGGTGAGGCGCTCATGCGGCAAGCTGATCCCTTTGAGCTATTGTGCTCGCTGGTTGAGGCCGCCGGAAGCGCCGGAAGCGCCGGAAGCTTATAGGCTCGCGGTTCGGCCCGATGACGGCTGAGGGCATCCCCGCCAAGAAGAATTCGGAGTTTGTGCAAGCCATGAACGCTCGCTCTCCGTTCTTTGGTCTTTTATTTCAATTGCGCGGGTCGCAGACGGGCAAAACTGAGCTGGAATGTGGCCTAAAAAGCGCAAGATTAGCTCGCAAATTCGCCACGGAATGGCGAAATTTTCGCCACGGGATAGCGAAATTTTCGCCACAGGATAGCGAATTTGTTAACAGCGTGTTCCTCCCGGGGAGGGTTGGGGCACCACCCCCACCATTCAACTCAAGTGAGAATGGCGAAGGTGCGACAGCATGCGCCAGAGCCGTTAAGCACCCCAGACACAGCAATGGCGACGATTTCGCTTCACCCTTAAGCGTTAACTCCCGCAACTGCCCCCCTTCGCGCCGCTCAGCGCGGCGCGACTCCCCCCAAAGCGCCGGCTGCGCCGCCGCTGGGGGGAGTCTCCGTGAAGCACGTGATCTGCATGCCACCCACCTCCGCATGGTCAGCGCCATAAACAAAACGAAAACGATAAGACTGAAACCCGGTGCTGCATCTTCCCACAAGTTCTGGCACTTCTGTCCAACACCAACCAGGCACACAATCCTTGCAATTCAGATCGTGGCGACAGCTCTCAAGAGCGCTTCCTTCAAGCTGCATGACGGGGCAGGAAGCATAGGCCTCCATCGTGACCCGACAGCGCGCCGTTCCCTCATCGACTGCGATTCGATGCGGCGAACAGCGTGGGCCGCCATCAAAATGGAGCTGGTAGAAAATGCTGAACCTGTCGCATGGCCAAACCTCTGATGACATCAGTGAAGACGTCTGGTGAAGCTTGAACCATTGATCGAGCCTTGGTGGCGGTGCGGCGCCATTCGCACATTTGCGCGGCGTCGTAGAAGCAGCTCCGTCCCAGAAGATAGCGCCAGTTTGGAAGTACTCATCGTAACGCTGATAGGAAGAAACCGGGAGCGGGCTCGCGTCGTCATTCGCCGCCGCCAGGTACGCCTTGATGAACGCGTAGGAACCGCCAGGTTCGCTAAGACTCGCGACATGCGCCTCAGCATCTGTCACCGGTGGAGTCTTTCCACTCAAAGCAAAGTGGGAGCGATTCATCTCGATGAGGGAAGCCACAAGATCCGTGCCTTCTACTTCCAGGGTCCGGATCCAGAGATAGGGCTGCAGCTCTTCGCAACGCCGCCCGGAGGCCAGGAACGCCTCTGGGGCGCGGAATTGTGAGCTGATAGGAAGAAGGTAGCTTGCGTGTCGATCAATCCCTGTGGTGACGGCACGAGTATGTTCCTGGGTCTTGTGTGTGACGGAAAGCCCGACTGCGCGAATGGTCGAAACGAGTCGTTCAACTGCTATCGTAAATAGGCGTGTTGCTCGCTGACTGGCCTGTCGCAAAAACGGATATGAGTGCCTCAAGTTAGGTATTGCGCCCGCCGAGGTGTGGCGCGATCCTACTCAGAATGAGCCTGCATTTGACTGCAAAGTGCTAGGCGATCCTGCTAGGTATTTAGGACGATTTATTCGAGTTCTGAGACTCTCTTCGCATCCGGCCGGTCGTCTTCTCATTAGCGAGCCAGCAATTCAGGAGATCCAACACATGAGAAATTTCGCAAGCGCACCAAGAAATACCATCTTTGTGCTTGTAATTTCGACGCTCGGCTGCTCGGGCGGAAATGGCGAAGGAGCTACCGCACCTGGCGCGAGTTCGAGTGTGGGAGCCCCCACGTCGACGATGATCACGCCTGTTCCAACGACGCCTGGTCCGTCCATGCCGCCACCGACGACGGCTCCCCCAACGGTGTTTAGCTGTGCCGATCCGGCCGCGCACCAAGCTGGCCCGTCGCCGATGCGGCGACTGACGCGCCTCCAATACGCCAATAGTGTGAACGATCTGTTGAAGCTCAAGCTCGATAGCGCTCCCCTCCTCGCGGAGGACGAAAAGGTCGGGGCCTTCGACAGCAATCTTTTGGCGCCTGTGGGCGAACTGCACGTTGATCGCTATCTGAAAGCTGCGGAGGCTGCCACAGACTCAGCGCTCCTCAACGTCACAACGCTCCTGGCTTGTGATCCTGTTGCGGTTGGCGAGGCAGCGTGTGCAGCGACCGTGATCGACACCCTGGGCCCCAAAGCTTTCCGACGGCCGCTTTCACCAGATGAGCGCACGCAGTATCTCGGGGTCTATACGGACTCGCGCACCAGTGGAGGCACTTTCGCCGAGGGCATCGAGCAAGTGGTGCGCTCCTTTTTGCAGTCGCCGTACTTCTTATACCTCGTGGAGGCGCCACCCGCGGGTGCCGCGGCTACGGCTGTTTCTCCCTACGAAGTGGCCTCGCGGCTATCGTACTTTCTCTGGAACAGCATGCCTGACGACACGCTGTTTGCGGCGGCCGCAGCCAGTCAATTGGGCACACCAGATGCGCTCTTAGCTCAAGCCAAGCGCATGTTGGAGAGCGACAAAGCTACCGCAACGCTGGCGAGCTTTCACAAGCAGTGGCTCGGGATTGACCGGCTCCTGAGTGCCGGCAAGGATACCAAGACCTTTCCCGAGTACACACCCGAGTTAGGGCAAGCGATGCTCACCGAAACTACAGGTTTCGCCGATAGCGTGATTCGTAAAGGTGACGGAAAGCTCGCAACGCTGTTCACGCTAGCTCAATCTCCGGTGCCAAGCTCGCTGCTCTCGTTTTACGGAGTGCAAGCTCCGGCTAATGCCACACCGGGCCAACTCATCGCCCTGAATCCGACAGAACGCGCGGGCCTGCTCACGCAAGCCGGCGTGCTAGGTGCCCATTCACACTTCGCTGATGTCTCGCCGGTTCTCACGGGAGTATTCGTGCGCGCCACGATCATGTGCCAGGCACCCCCACCGCCGCCTCCTACCGTGATGACGCAGCCACCTGCTGCGAAACCGGGGGAAACTACACGTCAACGCTTTGATCGCCATAGAACGGATCCGAGCTGCGCCAATTGCCATCAGCTCATGGACCCGATCGGCTACGGATTTTCGCATTACGACGCCCTAGGCCATTACGTCACGATGGATGCTGGAGTGGCCGTTGATGCAAATGGCCGAATTGTCGGCAGCTTAGACCTTGATGGCCCCTTCAATGGCGCTGTGGAGCTCAGCCAGAAGCTTGCAACGTCAGCGCAGGTTCGCGAATGCGTGATGGGGCAGTGGTTCCTGTTCGCACTCGGTCGAAACCTGGATGCACAAGCCGACGGTTGCTCGGTGGCAGCGGCGCGCGACGCCTTCGCCAAGAGTGACTATAACGTGCAGGACCTTCTGCTTTCGATCATCCAATCCGATTCGTTCCGGCTTCGCGGCGTAGGAGGTGTCCAATGAAACAGCGCCTTGAAAAGAGCGTACTCACTCGGAGAGCCCTATTGGGCACCGCCGCAAGCAGTCTGGTGTTGGCGCCGCTTTTGCCCCTGCTCGCTCGGGCCCAGAGTGCGAGCGGTCCCCCTTTGCGCCTAGTGCTGATGTACCAACCCCACGGTGTTATCCGCGGTGCAACGCCGTACGAAGCCTATTCCTGGCTGCCCCAGGGCGACGCCAATTCGCTCACGTTGAGCGATACGCTGTCCCCGCTCGAAGCGCACAAGAGTCGCCTCACCGTGATCGATGGCCTCGACATGACGGGTGGTGCGTACGGAGCGCCCGAAGAGGGCCCGCACACCCGCAACACGTCGCACCTTTGGTCGGGTTCTCCGCTCGACGAGAACAGCAAGTTGTTCTCCCGCGAACAGGGCGGAGGGCAGCGGTACTTTGGTTGGAGCCTGGGTACGTCCATTGACCAAACCATTGCGGCTCAAGTGGGCCTCACCACACCCTTCCGTTCGATCGAAGCCGGAGTGCGCACTGGGAGCGGCAGTCGCCCGATGAACCGCATGATTTACAAAGCCCCCGGCGAGCCCCTATCGCCCGAGGACAATCCAAAGGCTTTGTTTGATCGGATCTTCGCGGGTTTCATGCCCAGCGCTCCCGCTACGATGGACAAGCTCGCCGCGCAGCGAAAGAGCGTCTTGGATAGCGTCGCCAAAGATCTCACGCGCCTACAAGGGACGGTGGCAGTGGAGGATCGGCAGAAAGTCCAGGCACACTTGGAGGCTTTGCGAGCCATAGAACGACGGCTCAACGGGTTCGGCTTGAGTTGCGCTCCGGTGGCCCCCCCGGGAGTCACCGATCCCCAAGCCAACGACAGCATGCCAATGGTCACCAAGCTTCAACTCGACGTTTTGGCGCAAGCGTTAGCGTGTGGTTCCACCAACGTAGCCAGCATTCAATTCGACAGAAACGAAAATAGCCCCACGCGCTTCACGTGGGTGCTGCCAGGCGAGACGCGTGGTCATCACGAAATCAGCCATCTTGACGAAGGCGATGGCCCCGACGGTGTGATGAGATTGGCGGCAATCCAAAAATGGTACGCCACTCAGCTCGCCTATTTTCTCGATCGACTAGCTGCAATCCCAGAGGGCAACGGCACTCTGCTCGACAACACGTTGGTGCTCTGGGGCACCGAAGTGGCGGTTGGCAGCACACACTCTGAGCAAGGAGTTCCTTTCATCTTGGCCGGCGCCACCTCCAAGCTCAAAGGTGGTCGCTTCCTCCAACTCACGGACAACACGCGCCACGCACGGCTCCTGGTTTCAGTGGCCAATCTATTTGGGCTGAACTCGGTGCAGAAGTACGGGACTACGGATACAGGTTCTGGTCCGATGGCTGGACTGGGCTGAGGGCTAGCTGCTCCCCGCTTTGAAGCCGAATTCGGAACATCCGCCGGAGCATGGCCTTGCTCTTCGAGAAATCCGATCAAGCGCTCTCGGAGCGCATAATAGTCCGGCGATGCCAACAGCTCGGCGCGGCGCCGTGGGCGCGCGAAGGGAACGTCGAGGATCTCACCCACTCGGGCATTCGGTCCGCTGGTCATCATGATGATTCTGTCGGAGCAAAACAGGGCTTCGTCCACGTCGTGCGTGACCATGAGGGCGGTCTTTTGATCCTGCGCCCATAGCTCCAGAAGCGTTTCTTGAAGCTCCAACCGTGTGAGCGAATCCAGCATCCCGAACGGCTCATCGAGCAGAAACATCTTCGGAGAAAGAGCAAAGGCTCGCGCCAAGCCCACCCGTTGGCGCATACCCGACGAAAGCTCGCGAGGCTTCTTGTGCAGGGCCTCCCCTAGCCCCACCAACGTGAGGTAGTGGGCGGCGATGTCTTGACGCTCCTTCCTAGTTTTGGTGGGACACACCTCATCGACCCCGAGCTTCACGTTGTCCAAGGCGCTCAGCCACTCGAGCAAACACGGCGATTGGAACACGACTCCCCGATCGGGCCCAGCATCACGGATCACCTTTCCTGCGAGCACTACGTCCCCGTTGCTTGCTTGATTGAGCCCGGCCACAATGGAGAGAACCGTCGACTTCCCACAACCTGAGTGCCCAATAATGCTAACGAACTCGCCTTCGCTCACCGTTACCGTGAAGTCTTGAACGATGATCGTCTCCCCAGTAGGCGTAGGGTAACTCTTGCTGACATTGAAGATTTCTAGATAGCGCTTGTTCACGACATCGCCCCGACGAGCTCGCCAACTGGAAGCGAGGAAGGCAGAGTTGAGCTCCGTCGAGTTTGCCGACTATCCAGCAAAAATTGCGTAATTTGGCTGCGAAGTAGGCGAAACTTTGGATCGTGATTCAGTGCGCGGCGGTCCCGGGGTCTTGGGATCTCCACGTCGTAGCTCGGACCAAAAATAGCGGAGGGGCCAGCGCTGAGCGGTACGATCCGATCCGCCAGCAGAATGGCCTCATCGACGTCGTTGGTAACAAGCACGATCGTTTTACCTGACACTCGGCCAATACGTTCTATTTCATCTTGAAGCGAAGCGCGTGTGAGCGCGTCGAGAGCGCTCAGCGGCTCATCCATGAGCAGCACCTCAGGATCGGCTGCAAGTGCCCGGGCTAGCGCTACGCGCTGGCGCATTCCACCGGAAAGCTGAGCGGGCTTGCGGTCCTGCGCGTGGCTGAGCCCCACCATTGCCAGATAACGCTCAGCACGGCGAACTTTCTCCAGCTTCGGCAAGTCAGAAAGCACACAATCAACCGCTAAGTAGACATTGTCGAACGCCGTTAACCAGGGTAACAGTGAGTAGTTCTGGAACACCACCCCTCGCTCCGGGCCCGGTGCAGTAACGCTTTTCCCCTGCCAAAGAACCTCGCCCGCATCTGGCTTGGTGAGGCCCGCCAAGAGCGAGATCAGCGTGGACTTCCCTGCCCCAGAAAATCCAACAATGGCGACAAACTCGCCCTTTTCGATACCGAGCGACGCCCGCGCGAGGACGTGCGTCTGCCCCTGCGATTTCTCAACCTCTCTCAACTCTAAAAGAGCCATCGCTTCTAGTCCACCTTCAGGCGTTGCTCAATCGCACCCATGATGCGATCCAAAATGAAGCCAACCAGGCCAATCGTGATGATGCAGAGAATGATGTGCTCGTAGATGAGCGCGTTGTATTCCTGCCAAAGAAAGCCACCAACCCCTGGGGCACCGGTGAGCATTTCAGCCGCTACAATGACCAACCAGGCAATCCCGAGGCTTAGGCGGAACCCTGTGAACATATAGGGCAACGCCGCCGGAAGCATTACCTTAAAGAGCGTCTTCGTTCGACTCAGCCGCAACACCTTGGCAACGTTCAAGTAGTCTTGCGGGACAGATCTCACCCCGAGAGCGGTATTTAAGACCGTTGGCCACATCGAACACATCGCGATCGTGAAGAGACCCGCCGGCCCTGGGTGCTGAAAAATGACCAGCCCGAGCGGCAGCCATGCCAATGGCGAGACGGGACGTAGGATTTGCACAATCGGATCGAACACCGTCTGAAAAACGCGGGACATGCCAAGCAGAAAGCCGAGCGGCGTTCCGATCAGCAGGGCGAGCGTGTAGCCCTGGGCCACTCGCTCCAGTGAATACCACGTAAAACGCAGAATTCCCTGGTCGAGCTCACCGCGCTTTGCAAAGGGCTCAACCAGATACGGCAGACTCACCTCCCATGTTTTCAAAGGAGAAGGGAGAGCTTTGGCCCATGTCTGACTGGTTAACGCCCAGAGCCCCACGATGACGGCCACGCCGAAGAGAGGCAGCAGTAGCCCGAGCAATTTACTCTTCCAGCTTTGAGTTGTGCCTAGCATAGTCTCACCTAGCATTGTGTGTTAGTCGGGTGTGTGTTTCGCGAACGTAACAAACACGCACCAGACAAACACTTTACTCAACCTTTTAACCCTTGAGGTTGTGGATCTTAAAGCCCGTCGCGTATTCCTCCGGCTTGGCCGGATCGAAAACACCGCCATCAAAGAAGCTCTCCGAGCCCTCGTTGCTCGCGACGGAAACCCCAAGCTCCTTCATTGCTTCTTCATAAATGTCCTGACGCATCACCTGCTTGGCAACGCCCGCGTAATCAGGTGCACCTGCCACCATTCCCCAGCGCCGAAACTGCGTGAGCCACCACTTGGCAAACTTGGGCTCGGGGTAGTTGCAGCCGCGAGAGCTAAAGATCATATAATTCGGATCTTGCTTCTTTCTGCCATCGCCATAGTCGTAATTGCCCTGCAATCGGCCCAAAATTGCCTCTGGCGGGCAGTTGATATAAGTCGCCTTTGAAACGATTGCAGCTTGCTCGGGACGATTCTCCAGCTTGTCGAGCCACACGCTGGCTTCGTGCAGCGCCTTCAACACGGCCTTCACAGTTTTCGGGTTCTTCTGCGCGAATTCTTCAGTGAACGCGCATACTTTTTCAGGATGATCCTTCCAAATTTCCTGACTGGTGATGGCGGTGTATCCGATCCCATCTGCAACGGCTCGAGCATTCCAGGGTTCCCCCACGCAAAAGCCGTCCATCTGATCGACCTTCATGTTCGCCACCATCTGTGGCGGCGGGACGGTCACCAAGGCAATGTCCTTGTCGGGATGGATGCCACCTGAGGCCAGGAAATACCTCAGCCACATGGCATGCGTTCCAGGGGGAAACGTTGCTGCGAAAGTCAGCGGCTTCCCCGCCTGCTTAGCCTGATTCACGAATGGCAGGAGCGCCTTCGGATCGCCTGAAACCTTGCCTTTGAAGCCAGATTTCAGCGTGATCGCCTGTCCATTTCTATTCAGAAGCCAGGGCACAATCATTGGTTTCTTGGGGGAGCCTAACAGGCCCATCGTGGACGCGATCGGCATCCCAATCAACATGTGCGTGGCCTGAATATCCCCGTTTGAAAGCGAGTCACGAATCGCGGCCCAGCTCGCACCTTTGATGACGGTGGAGTTGATACCGTACTTTTTGAACAATCCCTTTTCGTGAGCAATCACGATCGGCGAACAATCTGTGAGGGCGATCATACCAAAACGCAGATCGGGAGTTTCCGGCTTGCTCGGGGAAACATCCTGCGCCGTGGTCTTGGCGGGATTGACTGTGGCTGCCGCCGCATCCGGCTTGCTGCAAGCACTCAACGCCGCCGAAGCGAGCGATGCCATGGCGCCACCGAGCAGCGGACGCCGTAAAAATCGAACAGAAGTATCTTTCATGGTGTGGCTCCGTTCTTGAAAAACTTCAGAAACTGACGGGAATATCGAGCTGAATCGTCTTGTAGTTGGATTTCGAGAGCGGCTCATCCAACGGCAGAGCCAAGGCGAGAGCGGGGCGGAGCCAGCTCTGCTCGCCGAGTTTGAAGTGGAAGCGCGGGCCGATCGCAATCGTGCTTATGTCGCGAGCAGTGGAGTCCTTCTTGACCGAGGCGGGTGTTGAGAGCCAACGTTGATGTCGAAGTTCTCCCGCAATGGAGAATTGCGGAATCAAGAAATAGCCCACGTGCAGCCCGGTAGTGAAGTTGGTGCGCGACGAATCCGTATCTAACTTCTCGCCCTTCACACGTGTCAACTGAAGCGCCGTCACTTCGCCCTGCACCGTCAGCCCGTGCGCCACGTAGGCCATGCCCACTCCCGGAAACACCGTGAAGTAGTTCACCGCAAACATCGCGTTGTCCATGCCGGACCTAGCTGCAATTCCCGCGGCGTTCGCCGCTCGACTCTCAGCCTTCGCAGAGTTGCCGCCCCCGGAACCCACGGGAACCGCGACGCCCAAGAATAGCCCAAGCTTGAGTTCTGGCGTCAGCTTCAGCGCGAACGTGCCCCCTAAGACGGGGTTGAGAAAGTTGGTAGCTCCCTTCGCGCTACTAGCGGGCGAGTTTTCCACGAATCCCACACGAACAAGAGGAGCCAACTGATCGGAGAGCTTGTAGCTGCCAAGCAGCGTGGACGCGACAATCGAACCACCACGCGTGGTCGTTGGATTCTCGTAAAACGAAAACGCTGTATCGGAACGAAGAACGGTGGCGGAAACCACCGGCCGAAGCTGGAATGGAAGTGAGTAGGGTGGAGGTTTGGGTTTGGTATCCGAAGTAGCGGCAACGGGCGTCGTTGCTACCATCTCCGGCTCAGCGGCGCTGACAGAGGCGGCGCACAGGGCGACACTGGTTGCAAAGCACGTGGCGGCGGAAACGTTCTTAACTGTTGAGACTAAGTATTTCATGACCTGACGGGATATATCGCAAGCAATGGGCCAACGCTCAGCGACAGCACGCAAACAGCCATTTTCCCGCCGTCTCCGAAGTTCGAAACAACACCGACACCGTCCGTTCCCGGTCCCGTGCGACAAACTCGTCGGAGGCTGACGCGGTTTGTAACAGGATTGTCCATTCGTGATTGGGCTGCGTCCCGGCCGCGAACCGCGAACCGCGACCAACGACCAACGACCAACGCAAGCGGAGCAGCGTTGACAGTCGGCGTTAACCGTTGGGTTGTCCGCTCATCGTGGTGGGCTCAAGGTACTGGAAGAGATCGCCGCGCCGGAAGGTCGCCGACAGGCGTTGTAGGCTTACCGGCTGCCCGCCGTAGAGCTTGGACAGCGCTACCTGCAACGTGGCGATGGCATTGTCGAAGTACTGATCGCCCTTCGTCTCGATGAGCTTCCGTGCCGCGTCGAAGGTGATGTGGTCGACTTTTTCCAACGGGACCTCCAGATCTTGGAGCAAAGACTGCCCCATCAGCATGGACGCGAAGCACGACGCGTAACGCACAAGGTCAGGCGCACCCGCGGGCGGCCGCTTGCGCTTGTTCTCCGCGATGCGAAAGAGAAGTACGGCCGTGACGACCTGCGCGGCCGTCAAATCGGCGGTGAAAATATCGTGGTAGAGCTTGCCAAAGTGCTCACCGCTTCGGAACTTTGCCTGCTGCGGACGTTTCCGCCAGACAGAAAGGACCGCTTCTGCAGCTGTTCCGACGCTGATCTCCTTCGGAGTGAGAGCCCGCTCAGAACGTTGCCGACGGTACTCATACCCCAGATCTTTCATGGAAAGTTCGAGCTGCTTCTGTTTTGAATCGCCGGAGCGCAGATCCTTGAGATCGACAGGATTTTGGCTGTTGATTGCGTAGGTGATCACTTGCACGGAAGGTCCAGCGTCCTTGGGTACCTGGTACAGGCGCACCAAGACGTGAGTGCTCTCGAAATCCTCTTGTGCAAAAAGCGAACGCTGTTCCGGAAAGAGCGTGGCGTGTATTGTCTTGCTCGTCTGACCGCCGTTGATGATCTGAAGGCCTTCGACGCGGACCTTGTGATTTTCGGTTTGCAGCGAGTTGAAGTCGAAGTGCTCGCAGATCAGAGTGACACCGTTATTGTAGAAAAAGAAATTGGGACGGTCTGATGCCGTCAAGAGCGTCTCTCGAATCGCCTCGTTCACGCGATTGCCATGCAGTCCGAGGTAGCGGCGGATGTTGCGATCGAGCAGCCGATCACCGTGCGCGTCCATGAGTCGTGCAAGCTCAGTCACCGCCAACTTCCCGATGAAGACACGAACGAACTGGATGTCTTCCGCCAACGCCTTTCCCGCGAACTGAATGACATCCTTGACGGGTTGTGTGGCACCGAGAATTTTTACGAGCACGTCGTGGTTCACGTGCTCCAACTGCACCCGCTCGCCGAACCGTTCGCGATCAATGATCGCCTGCGACTCAGGCACCTTCCACGATTCGCCATTGCTGCAGAGCAGAAACCGCACGCGCGGTATGTTGCCGTCAAGAATCAAAGACCGCACTTCCTCAATCTGCGCCTGAAGCCGCGGATTCAGATCGACAGGTGCGGCGGGGTTGAACAGCGCTCGGACCGCCTGGACTGCCTTCTCGACCCCGGTTTGCGGAAAGCCCTTTTCTCCTTCGAGGTTCGCGTGGTGGTACTTCCCCTGGAAGAGTGTGACCCCGAACTCGCCATCACTGACGTCGCCCACCTCAATGGCGTCGACACCAAAGTCGTTGCCGCCCTCGGTGAGGATATCCACAGCTTCATCGTCGGTGAGATCGAGCATCACCTTGGCGCAAAGCACAACGAACGCCACAGAGCGCGCCATTATCTCGTCGAGAGTTTTGTCGAGTGCCTCGTCGATTTGCGGCTTGAGGCGCTGAGCGAGCCCGCGGACCTGCTGGTCGACGATGCCAACGTTGATGTTCATCGTGTGTCTCCGTTTCGGTTCGCGCGCGCGCGACGTTTGCTTTCGTTCGAATAGTGTAGATCATTCCAGCGGTTGCCGTCGAACTCCGTGCCGCCAGGGAAGTCCTCGGTCTTGCCATCCCAACCCAAAACCACGGGTATTGGTCCTTGCGGGGCGCTGCTCAAGGTCTTTGCGCAAGGCGCGATGCAGCGACGGCATCAATCCGAGCCGATCTCGGTTTCGAGGAACGCGAACAGGCGCTCGCAGTGGACGCACTGCTTCCGCACAATGGCAGCATCGACCAAGCCGAGGAGAGCAGAGGCATGGCGAATCTTATGGTAAGCACCTTTCGTTGTTTCCTTGGTTGCCCCCGCTAACGCGTTGGCAAGCTCGACCTTTGAAACACTTTCTAGATCGTTCGTAGCGGGTAACACATTCTTGCGAAAATTCTTTCCGTAGTAGGTAGCAAGCGCATCCGGGTCAGCGACCTGGTGATGCCCCTCATGGGTTGCCCCCAAGCGCCCCCATCCTCCACGCATCACCCAGACCGTACTTCTCGATCCAGAACTTGAACCTATCTGGGTCAAGACGTTCTAAGCGTGTGCCACCACCAACGTGTTCCGCAACAAGAACAGCATCGGGTCGGTGCTCCAACCTGGAGAGCATTGCTTCAGAGTGTGTGGTCACGATAAGCTGCGTGCGAGTTGATGCGTCCTCAAGCAACTCGGCCAAAATCCCGAGGGCGTCTGGATGCAATCCGAGTTCGGGTTCCTCGATGCACACAAGCGGTGGGGGAGTCGGGTCCAACAGAACCAGCAGCAGGGCGATGAATCTCAATGTTCCGTCGGAAATGCGCATCGCTGGGAGGGGTGCGGTAAAACCTTCCTCGTGAAGGTGCAACAAGATCGTCCCGCCGCTTAGTCGTGTAGACAGGCGCTCGAACCGGGGATGGAACCGCCTCAAGTAGGGGCTGAGAGTCTTCAGTAGACCGCGGTGCTCGAAGTCTTGAACCAGCATGGCCAAGTTGCTCCCGTCGGCGAGAATCGCGTCCGTCGGCGATGACGTTTGCTGTGGCCGTCGGACAGCGCCCCCCAGCCACCGAACGTCCAGTCCCGAAACTCCTGAATTTGCTTAAACTGGGTCGCCAACCAGAAGGTGTCCGGATAGGAGTCCGCGTTGCTGCGTTGACTCATAAGCGACGTGTCAGTTCTGAAGTATTGTCTGTCCGAGATCCCCACCGTGTAGTCGCGATCTGGACCCTCGGATCCAATGAATTTGGTCGCGACCTCTACTCCCTTGCCCTCGATGCGGAAGTAACCCATGGGTCGTGAACCCTCCACACCCGCAAGGTCTTCAAAGCTTTCTTCCACAAAATTAGCGAGCTGTGCGTGCGCTGAGAAACCAACTTGATAGCGGTAGTCGTGGCCAGTGTCGGTGTTGCACACTTGCAGGTCCAAGCTGGCTCGATCGCATTTCCCGCCCTTCCAGATCCATTGGTCCACACCTCCACCCATGCGGATCCGGGATTGGAAGTGCTCCCCATTGGGCAAAGCCGAAAGCAGCGAGAAGGCCTCCAAAAAATTGGATTTTCCCGAGCCATTCGGGCCGATTAGCACGTTGAGGGGCTGAAGTTCGATTACGTCCGAGCCTGGGGCGAAGGACAGGAACCCATCGAGTCGCAACGATCGAATGAAGGGTGGTTTCATCATGGCTGTCGCTGGAAAGCCCGAGACGGTGCTCAGTTTGGGGACAGCTGTCAATCCCTGGGGTGGCTCCGGATGAATTCAAGCTCGGTCCCCACGCGTAGGCGATCGAGATAGGCCTCGTACACAAATGAGCGATCGCGCTTCTTTCCGGTCGTCTCCCTGAGCACGCCAGCGGAAACCAGCAAATCGATTGCCCGACCTGCGGTGGGCTTCGTTGTCTCCACAAGTTTCATGACCGAGGCAGTAGTCAATATTGGATGGCGGGGTAACTGTTCAAAGAGTCGCAACACCGCAATGGACGCGCCTTCTTGCGCAAGAACGCGCGCACGATCCATGGAAACAAGGGCGGACAGATCACGCGCTGTTTCGACCGCTTCGTCGGCAATAGTGGCGACACCGTCGAGAAAGAAGAGAAGCCAGCTTTCCCAGTCGCCCTCGACCCGCACCTCATTGAGCTTGTGGTAGTAATCATTTCGGTGGCGTTTGAAGAAGAGGCTTAGATAAAGAAGTGGCTTCTTCAGAAGCCCCCAGTGCTCAAGCAACAGCGTCACCAGCAGGCGCCCGATGCGGCCGTTGCCATCCAGGTAGGGGTGGATGGTCTCGAACTGGACATGCAAGAGGCCCGCGCGAACGAGCGGAGGCAAAGCATCACTTTCGTGCAAGTACTTCTCGAATGATCCCAACGCCGAGCCGAGTGCTTGTGGCGGCGGTGGCACGCAGGCGGCGTTTCCCGGTCGGCTACCGCGCATGAGCCTCCGGTGCGTTTCGTTCAAGAGACGCATCGAAAGTGGCAACCCCTTGGCGTCCGCGAGTTGGGCGCGTGCGTAAGTTAGCGCCTCAAGATAGTTGCAGATCTCCTCTACGTCCGCGTTCGGAGGCGCCTGTTCCTCACCTCGCGCCTGGGCCTCAAAGCTGAGCAGATCGACGAGCGTCGCCTGCGTGCCCTCAATCTGCGACGAAAGCACCGCCTCCTTGCGCACGAAGGCGTAGATGAACCAGTCTAACGAAGGCGCCATCTCACCGGCCACCTCAAGGCGAATGAGGGCCTGCTCGGCCTTGCGATGCCGCTCCGTGATCAACTCATCCATGACAATGGGTGGATCCAGCGGGGGCAGCTCGTATCTTCCAGTGATTCGCCTTGGCATGGGAGTCACTTAAGGAACGTATACTTTACTAAAGCCGAACGCTAGTCAAGTACGGTTGACTAGCGTTGACATTATTGAGCTGACAATCCCGAACCTCCGCAACTCGACCCAGCGCTGGCCGAAGGAGGAGCCCAGATGACTTTACTGATGCCTCCCGCTCGGGTCGGCCAAAAAGCCTATTGCTGTTGGTCAAACCGATGCGCCTTTGCTATGGCTGGGCAGCGCTCGGGCGCAGTGTCACAGCCTATGGAATGCGGGGAGCCTAGAACGCCGTGAGCATCGCAGAAGGTCACAGTTCGGAGGGCACCCAGCCCATGTCGCCGGATACACAAAATGACGTATCGGCAACGCCAGGGTCTCACCGTGATCTGAAACCTGGGGACCACTTCGAACGCTACGTTATCGAGAGGCGTATTGGCTCGGGCGGACAAGCGGTGGTCTACAAAGCCACCCATAGGTTGGGGAAACGCGTTGCCGCGATCAAAATTCTTCTGGCTTCGAACACCGATAGTCACGACCTACGCGAGCGCATGACCCAAGAGGGGGAAGCCCTAGCCCGCATCGAGCACGAAAACATCGTTCGCTTCTACGACGGGGACATGCTCCCGGATGGCTCCGTCTGGCTCGCCATGGAATACGTGGACGGGCCACCGCTCTCCCAAGTGATCAGTCGCGGCCCACTGCCAATTGGGTTGGCGCTAGAGCTGGCTGCGCAGGTGGCCGATGGGATGCAAGCGGCCCACGAAATGGGCGTGGTACACCGCGATCTGAAACCGGCGAACATCATCATTTGTGGCGCGCGGGCCAAAGTGGTCGATTTGGGCGCTGCGAAAATGCTGGTGGGGGACGCCAAGATCACTCAGCCAGGGCGTGCCTTCTTTACGCCGTCGCATGTTTCACCGGAGCAAGCCATGGGCCATGTGGTGACCCATCGCGCGGACATCTATAGCCTCGGGATCGTGCTGTACGAGATGCTGACTGGCAAAAATCCATTCCTGCCGCGGGTTGCCCACTTGCCTCCGGAAGAGCGTATTCATGCGCTGCTGCGGCTCCAGCTGGAGCAGGTGCCCCAGGCTCCCTCAACCATGCCACCGGATGTCTGGGCAGTGGTGAAGCAAGCGATCGCGAAGAGCCCACTTGATCGCTTTGATTCGATGCTCACCTTCGGGCGGGAGCTGCGCGCGCTGAGTCGCGAATACGAAAGCGACCGCGAGGCGATCACATCCCAGATTTTGATCTTGAGCGAATCGAAGGTCCCCACGCGCACCAGCTTCGCGCGTGCTTCGGACACGCCCACTCGAACCAGAGGAGGGCGGCCCCATGCATCCAAGAAGCCGTGGTTCATCGGGATTGGGATTGGCGTCGGGCTGGCGGTCGGGCTGCTGGCGGCCGCCGCGCTCCTTCCGGGGAAGCACTCAGCGGACGCGACACACATGCAAGCTAACGTTTCACAGTCGGCGCCCGTCGTGGCCACTCCCCTTTCAGTGAACGCCGCTGCGTCACCCCACGCGGCGAAGGCACCCGGCCCAGAGCTTGCGCCCGCTTCCGAAGCCCCTTCTGCAGAGCCGGCGCCAAGCCAGCCTGGGGCGGATGCAGGAACCCAGCCGCCGATCTCGATCAAGCGCAAGGTTGCTTCGCCCAAACCCACGGCTCCAACGAAGCCCTCCAGATTTTACTAAGTTGAGGCCCCGCATGAATCAACACGGCAACGACGCGCCCCCTGAGCCCGGAACCACCACGCTGGTGCGACGTCAGGCCGATGCCAAAGGTCGTCGCGGGGATCGCTTTGGGCTCTTCACTCTCGTGATGCCGCACTACCGGGCGGATAATGCCGCAGGCCCTGCGCTGCAGCCGCCGTCCAGCGAAAACACCAGACGCAGCCGCGGGCTACTGTGGGCGCTTGGAGCTTGCGGCCTCTTGGTCGTGCTGCTCGGGCTCTACCTGAGCACAGGCCAGCCTCCACCCAATTCGGCAGCCTCCCCCCCGAAACCGCGCTCGATAATCGCGCGCCCGCAGCTTGTCGCTGATCCTGGAACGCACCGCGCAAGTGGAAGTTCCACCGCGGAATCAGCACCCCAAAAATCCGCAGAACAGTCGACACCTAAAGCCGAGAGCAGTAACCAACCGAGCTCAAGTCCCTCGCTCCACCACGCCCAACCCCGCCCTTCCGCCCCTGCACCCTCCGCCCATCCGGAGGCAACCCCTAGGGGCGTGCCGAAGTTCTTCTGATGCGCCTTCCTCTCTTCCTTCTACTTGCACTGCTTTTTTTGGCGCGCCCAGCGTACGCCGATGAGGCCGATGAGCTCTACGCGGATGCGCGAGCCGCAGGCGATCGGGGCGACGCCGTTGAAGCCTATCGCCTCTATCGCCGCGCTTGGTTGGCGCGCGAGGACTACCGCACCGCTGCGAACCTTGCCGCGTTGGAAATAGAACTCGAGCGCTGGCCCGATGCCATGGAGCATTTGACTTACGCACTGAATCGCGTTCCGAGCGATGTTTCTGCGGCGAAACGCCAAGAACTGAAAGACGCGCTAACCCGTGTTGCACAACGAGTGGTGACGCTCCACCTGCGCATCAAGCCCGCGACTGCCAGCGTGTTAGTGGACGACAAAGTGCAGAGCCGCACTACCACAGCACCGATGTTCTTGGAGCCTGGCCGCCACGAACTGAAGCTCAAGCAGCCGGGCTACGAAACACTGTTGGTTTCGTTCACAGGGCAGCCCGGTCAAGTGCACGCCATCGAACGCACGCTGACCCCACTCGCCGAAGGCACAGAAGCAGCTTTGGCTCCGAGCGCGCCGCCGCAGGAGCCCGCAACGGCAACGCGCCAAGACGAACATCCATCCCGCTCGAGTGTGCCGAGCGGAGTTTGGATTGCTGGGGGGATCTCGCTGACAGCGCTGGGTACTGGTTTGGGCTTCTCACTCGCTGCAGCTTCCGCCAATGAAGACGCCGACGCACTCGCGCAAAAGCTAACAACGGAAGCTGGCGATCCCAATGTGTGCCGCCGGCCAAGTATGGCTTCCGGCTGCACCAGGCTGCAGAGCTTGCTCGACAAGAGTGACCAACGGTCGGGGATCGCTGCGGTGAGCTACGTGGTGGCGGCGGCTAGCGCGGCTACCGGGTTTGGAATTTGGCTGCTCACCGACGAACAAAAAACGGACGCCCCAAGAGTGGCGCTAGCTCCTAGTTTGGATGGAGGCACGCTCATCGTGTCCGGAAAGTTTTGAGGAAATATTATGCGCACTAAGCTAACGTTTTTCACACTGATGGCAGCCGGCTTGCTCGGCACGATGTGCACCAATCTCAGCGAAGAGTGCGCACGCACGCTCAGCTGCGGCTCCGATGGTGCCAGCGGGGGCGGCTCGGCTATCGGTGGTAGTACCTGTCTCTTATACACATCTCCGAGCCCACGAGACTAAGGCGAATCTCGTATGCCGTCTTCT
>ENA-ORBV01004887-ORBV01004887.1-microbial-mat-metagenome-genome-assembly--contig:-NODE-4887-length-25204-cov-6.124448_pt1 | contig 25204 bp, 20 predicted proteins | sample MGYA00237777_ERZ505514 | MGnify/ENA primary metagenome ERZ505514 (study PRJEB26160, sample SAMN06269048) | microbial mat metagenome | isolation source: Oligotrophic lake microbial mat | place... | reverse complement strand
ATGATACGGCGACCACCGAGATCTACACCTCTCTATTCGTCGGCAGCGTCAGATGTGTATAAGAGACAGCCCTTAGCAACATTTAAATCTCACCCTCATGTTTTAAATTTTAGTGAAGACTTCAAATATTTTCGATTGGAGCGCATTCTTTACCGACTGGGCTTTGACCTTCGCCAATGTCGGTATCTTTTGAGCCGACATTTAAAAGCAGCTAAAGATTTTGTAAAACGTTTTCAATATTTTGAAAGAAAAAAGACCCACAAAAGAATTGAAAAGGTGGCCGACGGTCTAAATCGACCAGCAGTTTTTAATATGCGAACACTTTTTCGTTTACTTCCGGAGGTCTATTTTGAAATTGCCGAAATTGACAATTTAATTTTGAAAGATAACAATGTTTTAACGGATAGTTTTTCTGATTTTGCAAACACTAGGGACCGCAAAGTAAGTCGCCCACTTTTAATACGGTTAGCTGAAATGCAAATTTCTTATAAAAATCTGCTCAGTTTAGCCCAGGGTCGCCGAACGCTAAATCGAACGCTTCGTGATGTTTGTTCTCGATCAAGAATTATAAATGACGAAAACCGAATCACCGGAAATGGTGTTGAATCAGTCGTTCAAAAAATCATCGACTTCTTTAAAAAAGGCATGGACCCTTCTAACATTCAGGCGGTCATTGAGGAGTTCATTCGCTCCCAGGTTTTGGCGCCCGAAGCGCAAAAGCTCAATAGGCCACATGATCCTTTGCGCGGCCCATCAAAGAGGGTCTTTACCTCTCTTGTTGAGGCCCTTAAGACTTGCAAGGACGACATTTAACTCTTTGCTAAAACATTCCTCTGTGAGATAAATGATATCATAATGATCATCGTGACTGGCGCAAACGGCTTTATCGGCAGTGCAATGGTTTGGCAGCTTAACGAGGCCGGCCGAAGGGACATCATTTGTGTAGACTCTGTAGATACAAAAACCCGCCCTCAGCTTTTATCCAATAAAAAATATCAGGCCTTCCAATTGAAGGACGAATTTCTTAATTCACTAACAAGCGGCCAGCTTAAAAATATTGACTGGATAATTCACATTGGCGCCTGTTCATCAACGACCGAAACCAATGTTGAGTTTCTGAGAGAAAATAACACTCAGTACACTCAAACGCTCTTTGGTTGGTGCCTAAAAAATCACGTCCCCTTTATTTACGCATCTAGCGGCGCCGTTTATGGCGCGGGAGATTTGGGTTTTGATGATAAATCTTCACCAGATATTTTTAAGCCCTTAAATCCTTACGGAAACTCTAAATGGGAGTTTGACTGCTGGGCATTAAACCAAAAATCAGCTCCTAAAAATTGGTATGGGCTCAGATTTTTTAATGTCTACGGACCCAACGAGTACTTTAAGGGAGAAATGGCGAGTGTGACTTATAAGGCGTTTCTCCAGGTCAAAAAAAGCAAGAGCTTAAATCTTTTTAAATCTCATCGTGCGGATTACGACGATGGCCAGCAAAAGCGAGACTTTGTCTACGTAAAAGACGTTACCCGCTGGATTCTTGAAATCATGAGTAAACAAATACCGTCAGGTATATATAATATGGGCACAGGGGCAGCCCGATCTTGGCTAGATTTGGCCAGCATTGTTTTTTCGAGTTTAGAAACGCCATTAAAAATCAATTGGATAGAAATTCCTGAAAATATTAGAAACCAGTATCAATATTTCACAGAAGCAAAGATGCAAAAACTTTTTAGTCAGGGAATTTCTCAGCCCCAGTGGTCCTTGGAGGACGGCGTAAAGGATTATGTTCGCAATTATCTTTCGAAAAATGAGACAGCCTTGTGAATATTGAAGAAATAAAATTAAAATTACCCAAGCATCTAGTTCGATATATTGTGGAGCAAGACTACTCACGCTATACTTCGATTGATCAAGCGGCATGGCGCTATATTATGCGAAGACTTTTTAATTTCTTGTCGAGGAACGCCCACTCCTGTTACCAAAGCGGACTCACGAGATCAGGAATCGAGATAGAACGAATCCCTAATATTGAAATTATGAACCGCTCTCTCCAAAAATTTGGCTGGCGAGCCGTGCCAGTTAGTGGCTTTATTCCTCCCTCTGCATTTATGGAGCTGCAGAGCTTAAGTATCTTGCCTATTGCCTCGGATATGCGATCAATCGACCACCTGCTCTATACGCCGGCTCCTGACATCGTTCACGAAGCTGCTGGACACGCCCCCATACTTGTCGATAAACGTTATGCCGCCTATTTGAAAAAATATGCCCAGATAGCCAAAAAAGCAATAATCAGCAGTGAAGACATTGAACTTTATGAATCCATACGAGCTCTTTCTGATGCCAAAGAAGACCCTAACTCAAGCGCTGGGGACATAAAGAAGGCCGAGGATCAATTAAATAGGGTATCAAAAAGTATCTCTCATATTTCTGAGGCCGGGTATTTGGGACGAATGAATTGGTGGACGGCTGAATATGGATTGATTGGCAGCCTAAAGCAGCCAAAAATATTTGGCGCGGGCCTACTGTCTTCTGCTGAAGAAGCTGAAAGCTGCCTCAACCCCTCTGTTAAAAGGATTCCGCTTTCGATTGACTGCATTAATTACTCCTACGACATCACAGAGCCCCAGCCGCAATTATTTGTGACCCCCAGCTTTAAACATCTTGAAAATGTTTTAAAAGAATTATCCGACCAGATGGCTTTTAAAACCGGAGGCTCCGCCGGTCTCAATAAGGCTTTGCAATCAAAAACTGTTAATACTGTACAGTTTTCTTCGGGCCTACAAGTGTCTGGCATATTAAGCCGGGTTTACAAAAACGCCGCTGAAGACGAGGCCGTTTATTTAAACTTTAGTGGCCCCTGTCAACTCTGCCTAAATTACCGCGTCCTAACGGGCCAAGGCGTCGGCCAACACCCAAAAGGGTTTGGTAGTCCGGTTGGCAAACTTCGTGGAATAAAAAAACCAATCGAAAAGTTTGGCGCTTCTGAACTTAGAAAATTTAATCTTGCCCCGAAGAAAAATGCTACGTTGATTTTTACTTCTGGTGTTTGTGTTGAAGGTCAGGTTGTTTCAATCACCAAAGAAAATGGCAAAATAATAATCATTTCATTTGAAAAATGTACGGTACGGCGGGGAACTGACTTGCTCTTTGATCCCTCTTGGGGAGTATACGACATGGCTGTTGGTGAAAAAGTTACTTCCGTGTTTGCTGGCCCGGCTGACCGAAATCATTACCATGACAGCCCCGACTTTAATGTAAAGATAATTCCTAGAGGAGTACCTGACGAAAAAGCCAAGAGACTGATGTCTCTCTACGCTAGAGTGAGAGAAATTCGTGAAAAAAAATTATTTGCATTAGCGATCGTAAAAGAAATGAAGTCCATGATGGGAGAACTCATCTCTGATTTCCCAAACGACTGGCTACTTTCATTAGAAGTTTTTGAATTGGCATTTTCGCAAAAAATATTTGGTGACATTCGAGAGACGGCCCATGGTCATTTAAAACAGCTATCAAAACTCAATCCTAAATTCAAAGACCCCATTGATGAGGGCTTAATTTTAATAATTTCTCATTAGCCCCTGGATATGCGACCTAACCTTCGGCCACTCGTCACCTATGATACTATAAACATTTCTATCACCATCGTCACACTCCCAAAAAGATCTGTATTTTCTGAGCAGGCCCTCATAAGTGGCGCCAATTCGCTTCATAGAACGATTAGAGATATCGTTGGTTGGGTGAACCATAAACTCTACTCGCTGAACCCTCATGGTCTCAAAAGCGTAAGTAAGCATTAGGTACTTCATTTCTGTGTGCACATAAGACCGCATCCAAGTGTCCGCAATCCAAGTGTAGCCAATTTCAATTCTTTCAAAACCCGAGGTGGGATATTGATACGAGCTCATCGCAACCTTTTGCTGGGACTCTTTATCAACGGCCACAAGAGTAAGGCACTCATGTCTGTTTTGCTTTTCAAGCTTAATGCTTAAATTTTCTTTAAATTTTTCAGGCGTGTCGACATCTCTTTTAATAGAAAACCATGTGCTAGGACTGACCAGGATTTCTGCCAGCCCTGGAAGAATTTCTTGATCAAGCTTGATCAGTACGAGCTTTTTACCTTCAAGAAGCTCGTATTGGTCAAATCGGTAGGAACTCATGGCCAGAGTTAGTTCAACTCACAAGAAGGCTCTTCCGCCTGCTTATTGATTACGAAGTTGCGATCCTTTGTTTGAGATTTGGGATCCATTGAGCGAATCGTGACTACCACCATTAGTTTCCGTCCGTACACACATTCCTTGTCGTCCTTAAAGGCCCTGATAAGAAGTAAATAGGATCCTTCTTCTGATTGCATGGCGGCACGAACGATTCGCCTATCCGGACCAGCGACTCCCAGACCACGAGCCAATATTTGATTGTCGTGATCAAGCTCAGTTACCTGAACTACTCGAGTGCCGTCTTCATAAACTGCAATCACATGGAATTCAAATTTATTTTGTACCTTTTCATAGATCCACGTACCCTCTATTTGCTTCCAAGGGAAAGGAACCTCTGTACCCCAGGGAAAGACTACTTCAATTTCTCCCACGGACACGATTGGAATGACCATCAATGCGGTGATGATCATTAATGCCAAAGGCCGGAGTCTCTGTTGCCAAAATTTCATAAACTTCTCTCCCATTAGTGTTCTAAAAGAACACGTGTACTCTTGTTTAAATAATAACCGTTTTTTGCTCTAAATATATATTTTGGGTGATCTACATCCGGCTCGATAATTTGGCGAAGACGTTTAATTGTAACGTAGATTTTATTGTCGTGAATCGCTGGGTTGTAATCCTGCTTCCATATTCTTTTTACCAGAATTTCTTTTGAAAAGGTTTCGCCAGGGTGTTGCATAAATAGATGGAGAAGGTCGAGCAAGATAAACTGATTCTTAAAATCAACCTTACCTCGCTTTCTTTCTGTCACCATATTTTGTCGAGAGTCAAAAATCAAATCATAATCATTATGTGGCCGCACGCCCAGCTCCTCCAGCTTTTCATCAATAGCGCGTGCTTGGCGTTTAAAGTGGTCGGGCGACACCATACTCTTAGCCAATTTCAAATAAGTTTTAGTAAGTTCAACCTCTCCCTTGTCCTGATAAGTCAAACCCATTCCGTAAAGTAGAGAAACATACATAAACATGTTCTTCTCAGACTTGAGAGATTCATAGCATTCCCAAAAAATTTCAAGTGCCTCATTGAGGCGACCTAATTTTCGTAAAATATGTCCGTTAAGCATAAGATTTGATATTTTAAGAGCGGGGATATCGAGGACTTCGAAAAAGACTTTAAGATTATATATTTCTTTAAGCGCCTCTGAAAGTCGATCAGTCGCGTAATAGGTGATAGCCATTCCATTAATGGCGTAACAAATATCTTCTTTATCGTTCTTACTAAAAGCAATATTTAAAGACTTTTGAAAATAGTCCATCGCCATATCAAATTGCTTTTTATAAAATGTGCACATACCGAGCGTGTAATAAGTTTTGGAAGTAATCTCGACGCCTTCGTTGAGAACTAAATCTTGCAATGATTCTTTGATGACATTGACGCGATCAAAGTCTTCTAATTCGGCACTTATACGAAGTAAAAAATTAAGACACTTCAGATGTTCTAGCCAATTTTTTTCTTTTTTGCTTTGCTCACATAAAACTGTAAAAAGCTCGGTTGCCTTATCTATATCGCACCGATCGTAATAGAGCTTGGCCAATTCAAACTGTGGGGAAACAACTGGTTTTGTCACTCCGCTTAAGCCCCTTTCCTAAAGGTTTATTTAAATACTTAAATAAACTGTTTTGTGAATTTACCAATTCTTACAGAAAGTGACCTGTTTTGGTCAAAGTATTTTTAAAGATATTTTCAGGAACTAGGGCCTTAGGCGTTAAGTGTTCAAGAACACGTTATTAACGCCAAACCGATACCTGCCTAAGGATGCGTCGAACTATTGAAGCGTATGCCCTGTATAGCGTGCGCGAAGCCCGATTTCGCCGGGAGCTTTTGATTTAAATAGCTCACGAGCGTGTTTAATTTCAAGAGCATTTACCAAAACCTGATCGACGTGATCTACCAATACAACTTTTAAGTCACGCATGACCTCTTTAGGTATATCCTTGAGGTCTTTCTCATTCTCTCTTGGCACAATGATCATTTTAATTCCGCCTCTGTGAGCAGCCAAGATTTTTTCTTTTAAGCCGCCAATCGGTAGCACGCGGCCACGAAGGGTCACTTCGCCCGTCATTGCCACAACACGCTTCACGGGAATTTTAGTCATAGCCGACACAATACTGGTCGTGAGTGCAATTCCGGCCGATGGCCCATCTTTAGGAACCGCACCTTCGGGCACATGAATATGAACGTCGTGATTAGCAAAATAATCTGCCGTATAACCAAAGAGCGGGCCGCGCGATCGCACATAACTCATGGCTGCCGAACAGGACTCTTTCATGACATCGCCGAGTTGGCCCGTCACAACAAACTTTCCTTTGCCAGGAACAATGCTGACTTCGACAACTAAAAGGTCACCGCCGGTTTCAGTCCAAGCCAATCCATTGGTTAATCCAATTTCGTTATCAGTCTCAGCCTTACCAAATTTATACTTAACAGGTCCCAACAATTCTTCGATTCTCTTTGGCGTTACCAACATAGGTTTTGCGCGAGAAATCTTTTTTGAGGTCTCGTTGCCTTTGTTTTTCAATTTTTTCTTGCCCCTAAAGTCTTTTAGCATCTCTTGCTTCACGATATCTCTGGCCAGCTTTCGACAAATGGTGGCAATCATGCGCTCCATGTTTCTAACCCCAGATTCTCGCGTGTAATATCGAATGAGGTGTCTTAGGGCGGCATCGTTAATAGAGATTTTTCGCGATTCAAGACCATGCATTTTTAATTGCTTTGGAACTAAATATTTTTTGCCGATATGAAACTTCTCATTTTCGATATAGCCCTCAAGGAATATGAGCTCCATCCGATCAAGCAATGGACGGGGAATTGAATGAATTGAGTTTGCGGTGGTAAAAAATAGAACTCTCGACAAATCATATTCAACTTCGAGATAGTGATCTTGAAAATTACAGTTTTGCTCGGGGTCAAGAACCTCAAGGAGCGCTGACGAAGGGTCCCCTTTAAAATCATTACTCATTTTATCAATCTCATCCAAAAGGAGAACCGGATTATTGTGATTTACTTTTCGCATCGCCTGAATAATTTTTCCGGGCATCGCGCCGACGTAGGTCTTTCTGTGTCCGCGAATTTCGGCCTCATCTCGCACGCCGCCAAGGGAAATCCGAGCAAACTCACGATTTAAGGCGCGCGCAACGGATTTTGCCAAAGAGGTCTTACCCACCCCCGGTGGACCCACCAGACAAAGAATCGGCCCCTTCATGTCGGGAGACAACACTTGTACCGCCAGATGTTCTAAAATTCTCTCTTTTACTTTCTCAAGGCCCCAATGATCATCGTCTAGGACTTTTTCAGCATAATCCAAATCGTTGCGGGTTTTTGAATAAAGCTGCCAAGGTAGCGCTAAAATCCAATCGATATAGTTTCTAACGACAGCGGCCTCCGCACTCATTGGCGACATCATTCTTAGTTTCTTGATTTCTTTTTTGACTTTACTTTTGGCCTCGGGAGACATTTTTTTCTTTTCAGCCTGTAGCTCTAGTTCCTGCAGTTCTGCCGAATAATCATCCTGTTCGCCAAGCTCTTTTTGAATGGCTTGCATTTGCTCGTTTAAGTAATACTCTTTTTGTGAGCGCTCCATCTGCTTTTTGACGCGCGAACGAATTTTCTTTTCAACCTCAAGAATTTCGATTTCGCCAGTCATGAGGTTTAAGAGTTTTTCTAGACGTTGGATCGGGTCCACAATTTCTAAGATAGCCTGTTTGTCTTCAATTTTTAAATTAAGTTGCGCCACTATAATATCGGCAAGCTCACTTGGATTTTCTATGCTGGTCACTCGCATTAGAGTTTCAGGCTGGATTCGTTTATTGAGTTTCACATATGTTTCAAACGTAGATTTAACGGTACGCATGAGTCCCGCGGCTTCGACATTTGTTTCTGGACCTGGACTTAAGACCTCAACCTCAGCCACAAAAACCGTGTCTGTTTGAATATAATCTAATATTTTCGCGCGCTTCTTGCCCTCAACAAAAACCTTAACAGTGCCATCCGGAAGCCTCAAAAGCTGAATGATTGAACCAATCGTTCCGACTTTATAGATATCGGCTGGCTCAGGATTATTGGTTTTAGCTTCTCGTTGCGCCACTAAAAGGATGGACGTCTGCTCCTGCATAGCCTTTTCTAAAGCATTGATGCTTTTTTCTCGCCCGACAAACAAGGGCATCATCATATGAGGGAATATAATCAAATCTCGTAGTGGAAGTACCGGTAGCTTTAAAATCTCACCCTTGGGTGATTCCTTCTTGTCTGCCATATCAATCCCTTCCTTGGTTGATCTAGCAGAGAGAAGAAGCTCTAAAGTGATCTACCGCTATGCGCTCTCTGCTGAACCTGTTCCGTCTTCGTTGGTGCCCGACTTTGATTTGGGTTGCTCACCCTCGGCCCTATAAACCAACTTTGGGAGTCCTTTTTTCAGTATGACCCCTTCATCAATTATACATTCTTTGACGTTCCCCTTGGAAGGAATTTCGTACATGATTTCTAACATTGATTCTTCTATAACACTTCTTAACCCGCGAGCTCCTGTTTTACGGGCAATTGCCTGACGAGCTATGGCTACTAGGGCATCATTTGTAAAGTTAAGCTCGACATTCTCAAATCCAAAAAGCTTTTTGTATTGCTTAGTTAGCGCATTTTTTGGCTTAACAAGAATATCAAGAAGTGCTGACTCCTCAAGTGGGTCTAGTACGGCTGTCACGGGCAGTCGACCGATGAACTCAGGAATAATTCCAAATTTAACCAAATCGTCTGGTTCTATTTTATGTAATAAGTTCTCTTTAGATTTTTCAGATTCAGTTTTGATATCAGCCGTAATTCCCATAGACCTTTGTTCAGTTCTGCGCTCAATTATTTTTTCTAGTCCGACAAAGGCTCCACCACAAATAAAGAGAATATTAGACGTGTCTACTTGAACAAATTCTTGTTGGGGATGTTTGCGGCCACCTTTGGGTGGTAGATTGGCCACTGTACCTTCTAAGATTTTCAAAAGAGCTTGTTGAACACCTTCGCCGCTTACGTCACGCGTAATGCTAGGGTTTTCAGATTTTCGTGAGATTTTATCTATTTCATCGATGTAAATAACACCTTTTTGACATTTTTCGATATCGTAGTCGGCAGCCTGTAGCAAATACAGCACCACGTTTTCTACATCCTCACCCACATAACCGGCTTCGGTTAGTGTGGTGGCGTCGGCCATTGCAAAAGGCACGTTTAGAACTTTCGCGATAGTTTGCGCTAACAACGTTTTGCCAGAGCCAGTGGGACCAACTAATAGAATGTTACTCTTCGCAATTTCAATATCGTCTTTGCCTTTTAAACTGTTTATGCGTTTGTAGTGATTGTGAACGGCGACAGCGAGGGCCTTTTTTGCTCGATCCTGGCCGATAACATAATCATCAAGGTGTGCCTTGATTTCACTGGGCTTGGGAACTTTAAGCGAGCCCTTTGTTGTCTCTTCGCGGTCCCGCTCCTCAGAAATAATATCATTACATAAGTCGATACATTCATCACAAATATATACGCTAGGTCCCGCTATAAGTTTTTTGACTTCTTTTTGACTTTTTCCACAAAAACTACACGTCAATGAACCATGATTGTTTTTACTCATTTATCATTCCTTCCGACGCCTTTTCTAAATTCAATAATCTTATCGGCAATTCCAAAATCAACCGCTTCTTGGGGACTCAAATAGTTATCTCTATCCATCGCCTTATTGAGAGCGTCTTGTTTTTGACCCGTATGTTTATGATAGATTTCGGTCAATTTATCTTTAGTCTTAATCATTTCTCGGGCTTGAATTTCAATATCGCTTGCCTGCCCAGAAATTCCGCCACCACTAATGAGCGGTTGGTGGATCATAACTCTACTATGAGGCATAATAAAGCGCTTTCCCTTGGTGCCCGCAGTCAATAATAGAGAACCCATACTTGCTGCCATACCAATGCACACAGTAGAAATATCACATTTTACAAACTGCATAATGTCATAGACGGCAAGACCCGAAGAAACACTTCCACCGGGCGAATTTATATAAAGATGGATGTCCTTATCAGGACTGTCTGACTCCAGAAACAACATTTGCGCTACGATAAGATTAGCAACATCATCCGTAACCACAGTTCCCAGTATGATTATGCGATCCTTTAATAATCGGGAGTAGATATCATAACTTCGTTCTCCCCGGGACGTCTGTTCAACAACTATTGGTACTAATGGCACAGCCTACTCCTCTTCGTACAATTACCTTAATCTGAGCACTCTTACTGATCTGACAAGGGCTTCTCGGCTAATAAAGGATAGGTTTAAACTGTTATTAGTAATTTAAAATCACTTTACCAATTTGAAATGTTTATGATACCTTTCGCCCACTTATCTATTGGCTTTTGGTCTTGGCGCTCTGTATTAAGGCGCACTTTTCTGCTGGGGAGCATCATAAATGAAAATCGAATTTAAAAAAATATCGTCTCAAAGTGAAACATTGGCGCTGGTTAACTTTGCCTTTTCAGGGACTGTAAATAAAAAAACAGCCGCCTTAGTGGGACCTTGTTCCAACGACGTAAAATCTCTTTTGTGTTCTTCGAGCGAAATAACTGGAAAATTTAAAGAGGCCGTTCTCTTTAGAAATGCAAATTGTGATGGCTTTAAATATGTCTTGTCTATTGGCCTCGGGGACAAAGCAAAATTTTCTCTCGACACTCTTCGCCAAGCGGCCGCTGTTGCTCTTAAAGAGCTAAATTCAGCAAAAATTGAAAGCGCATCCTTTAGTATTGGTTCACTCGCTTCTACGCGCGCCAAGAAAGACAAACTAGCTCAAGTCCTTACTGAAGGAATTGTTTTAGGCTCTTATTGCTTTGACGAGTATAAAAAAGATTCCGATAAAAAAGATGGAAAGTTAAACCACGTACTAATTGTTAGCGATAGCACTGCCGACCAAAAGCAAATTGGTGCTGGAATTCTTGATGGAGAAAAAATTGCTAGTGCAATAAATTTTGCGCGAAGGCTTGGCGACACTCCCGGCAACCTCATGACTCCCACAGTTTTAGCGAAAGAAGCAAAAGACGAGCTAACGAAATATAAAGTTAAAGTTACCGTCTGGGATTCGGCAAAAATCAAAAGCGAGAAAATGGGCTCTTTCTTAGGAGTATCCTTTGGAAGTGAACAAGAGCCTCGCTTTATCGTGATGGAATATTCTGGCGGCGGTAAGTCCAAAAAACCTGTTGCACTAGTGGGTAAGGGCCTCACCTTTGACTCGGGCGGCATCAGCATTAAACCTTCGGCTGGAATGGAAGAAATGAAATTTGATATGTGCGGTGGCGCCAACGTCATAGGTACGATTTTGGCCGCGGCAAAACTAAAACTTAAGGTTAATCTTTTGGGATTTGTTCCCTCTACAGAAAATATGCCTGGTGGGGGTGCCATTAAGCCCGGTGATATTTTGGTGGCTCGCAATGGCAAATCAATAGAGATCAATAATACCGATGCCGAAGGCCGCCTTATCTTAGCAGATGCTTTGGTTTATGCCTCAGAAAAAAAACCGGCCGCAATTTTGGATATGGCAACTTTAACGGGAGCCATGTCGGTAGCGCTGGGTAATATTCATTGCGGATTTTTTACTCGTGACGCTGGTTTGGCAAAAAAGGCCAAGGAGGCTGCTGAGCAAAGTGGTGAGCTCGTCTGGCATATGCCCTTGGTGGATTTTCATGTCAGCGACATGAAAGGTACCTACGCAGACCTGTCAAACGTCTCAACCTCAGGTCGTGGCGCCGGTAGCGCAACAGCTGCCGGATTTTTAGAACAGTTTGTGGATGAAGAAATCCCCTGGGCGCATTTTGATATTGCTGGAACCGCTTGGCACACTGGTGATCGCGTAGCTTACAATCCCAAAAAAGGGGCTTCGGGTGTGATGATTAGAACGTGGTTGGAGTTAATTCAGAAAATCTAGTTGATAGAGCACAGCTTTGCCGGCACTTTCCATGTCGGCTTCGATCATTCGCTCAGGAAACTGTTCGCTATCTAGGCGTACCGTGTGCAAATACCAAGTCACAGGCCAGTCGCCGGACATATGTTTAAATTCAATCTTGGGGTATCCGTCAAAGGTCACGATAAAATCACTCGCTTGTTGATCTCGAATTTTTACAAATGGAATCCACAGCGCCTTTAGTCGATTTATATTTTTTGATACTTCACAGTTTGCGGACACAATCATTTCTGGAGGATGACCGCTAGTGGCGATCCCCTCCCCTCTAAAAATCAAAGTCACGCGTTCAAAATAACCGCAGGCAAATTCTTTTTCGTCGCCATCGCCACGAACCACGAAATGTCCGATCTCCACACCAAAGTTCTCGCCAGATTGATCTTTAGTGACTCGCACATTATCTAGTAAAATAGACTTTGTTCGTGACTCTAACTCTTCGCCTTGAAAAGAGGAGAGGTCATTTTGTGCGTCCATATTGGCGGGATTTCTACTTTTTAAAAAATCCTCGATACTACTAGAAGGCATAGCACCCCACCACCAACCGACAGCGAAAAAAAAGGCGAATAAAAAAGAGCCATGCACATACTTATTATCGTGCAGATAGACCTCCACACCCGCTTATCGTCTCGAAATTATAAGGTCTTTAGAAATGAGTTGTACTCTCGACCAATTGCCAGAAGTCCCAGCCTCGCAATCCAGCCGTAGACGTTTTCCATTGGTTTGCCCTCGACGTTGATCTCGAGGTCAGAAACACAAAGACGTTTATAGACAGCGCCGGGGCTGTTCAAACTTTCCTGCGAACTCTTATCGCTGTGGGTGCGCAGAAATCCTCCTAGTAGTTCACAGCCCAACAGATATATAGTGGGCTCTGCGACGGCCGTGCCCGACACCAGGCTTGTCGAGATTCCCTCTTGAATAATAACTTCACTGACCTCTCGACCGCCTTTGGCGGCTTTCATTTTTTTTCTGCCCTTGTAGTTGAGTTTCATGACCTCCTCGCCCGATTTCACCTGCAGAACACCTAACCCATATGTACCTGAATTGTTTTTTATAAAAATAAAGGGCGCTTCGGCAATTCCGTGTTGGAGGTATTTTTCTTGAATTCTTTTGATCATGATGTCGACTTTACTGGCCACCTCGCCCATCACTTTTTCGTCCCCAATATCAAAGTGCTCAAATAATTCGGTATCAACCTGAAGACACCAGGGATCAACTTCGATAACCTGTGAAAACTCTGCCATGACCGAATTGTACTCGCGAAAATAATCACTTTTTTTGCGCCTATACCAACCCATTTCTCGAGGCGGATTGATCGTCGCTTTTAGCCCGGCGTACCAGTCGGCATAAGACTCAGAAAAATCGTTATTGCTTACGACTAAATCGGGAGTCATGCCGTCGACCTCTAGCGAAGTGCCTTTACGAATTGCAGAGTACACATCTATTTTATTTCCATTCGCTGTGTCAGCTTGAAAATGCCCAGAAAATTCACGCGGAATGGCGATTCTGACTATCTTGCCGGCTTTTTCAAAAATATTTTTTAGTGCCCAAATATTTTCCCAGTAGTAAGAATTGTGAGTGTGTTCTTCGGTGAGGAGAACAATGTTTTTTAAATTTTCACTATAATGGTTTTTTAAATAATTGGCGACAAGGGTCGGAGCTCGGTCGCGATCTACCTCGCATATGTTATTAAATCCCGCCGGAAAAATATTGGCATCGACATTGGCTATTTTATACCCTGAGTCTCGAATATCAAAGCTAGAGTAGATTGGGAATTTTAACTCTTTTCTTTTTTCAGAAAACCACTTTTCAATATCTTTTCGCTTTTTGACAACTTGGTCATGGATTTTAGCTTTTAACATTTGGTGCGTCCTCTGGAGGGTCTTTTATTTGGGCAATTAAGAGTGAGGAGCCAACCACTGAAGCCGGAAACAGAAAAAAATTTAATCCCGGCACGAACAGCACTATCCCGAGTGCCATTGAATATCCCGCAAAAATCGAAAAATTCTTTCTAAAAAATGCGAGCCTTTCGCGCAAGGTCATATGCAAATTCTCAAATGAGTAATCAGCACTGTCGAACGCAATAGTCAGAAGTACAGCGAAGGGCACTAAAATATTTATGACAGGAATCATTCCTGCAAAAAAAAGTACTACCCCAATTAATAAAAATAGGACTCCCTTAACGAGAGAAATTCGCATCATTTTTATGCTTGTTGCTAGCCAGATCTTTAATAGGAACGGCCTATCCTTAATGACATTGAGTTTTATCAATGATTTTTCTGATAAAACCGCGCTAAAAGGTGACGAAATAATTTGACCAAATAGGTAAGCCACAAAAGAAAGGAAAATAAAAAAAATAATCCAAAGTAATATTTTAAAAAAATAGAAAAGCATCCAAGCAAACACTCCGGAATGGACGGAAAAGCCTAAGAAGGCCAAAACTGAAAACACCATATCAGCCAAATTTTGAAAGGCCCAAGAAAACGAAACTACAACGAGAACCGCGTTTAAGAAAAAAGGCAGTAGGGCCCAAATCCAAAGCGAAGGATTCTTAAAAATAAAGACAATTCCCTTAAGGGGCGCGGCAAATCCCGAGCTAAAAAGACTCACTAACGATGTCATTTTTTCGGTCCTTTTTTTGGAACCTTTTTGGGCAGCTCTTCTAACATAGGATCAGGATTTTCTACTCGTCCTGCGCGTTTGAGCCCTTGCCTTTTTTGCGCTTCGACCGTCATTCGCGATGTAATGGGAGTTTCCTCTAAAACTTTGCCCATCTCTCGCTCCTGTTCATCTAAAAACGTCATAAAACTCAATTTGCTTTCTGAAGAAATATCTGTCTCTGCATCCAATGCCATTCGCAGTCTTTTCAATGACTCCGTCGCTGTCGTTGCCATTTGCCATTTTTTTGTTTGAGCTTCTTTCTGTGCAACTTCTTCGTCGGTGTTCTCTGGTAGTTGGACCCTAGAAATAGCCAATGTGATGTCCTTATAGATTTTGTAAAGCTCCTCAGAAGCTTTTTTTGACCAGACTTCGTCTTTCATTGTCATTGCTCTTAACAGATAACCCTGTGCTTTTTCGAGAGGCTTAATGCTGGCCTCAAAGTCTTGTTCGCGAAACTCTCTCGCCGACATATTACCCATAAAAAATAGGGTCTTGGGTAACCATTTTCGATGGTCTCCCGAGGGCTGAGTCGCCTGAAGTTCCTTTATTCCTGCCTCGGCCTCTGCGTAATAGCTATCAGCCATTTTTCGATTCCCCAAGCGGGCATATATGGATGCTAATCGGGCAGGAATTTCTGCTAAAAATACCTGGTCTCGCACTTTTACCTTTCTTTTTTTTAGGTCAAGCAAGGTGGCAACGACTTTTTCGTCCTGGTTTAAAGCCTCATAAACAAATGATTGGCGATAGAGAGCCTTATTTTTAATTTCGTCCGTTGTAATAGGATTCCGAATGACTTCGCGGTAACCCGCAAATGCCCCTTCCCAATTTTCTAATCCCTCGGCGGCGCGAGCGCTGTAATAATTTACGTCCTGACTATATTTCGACGGAGATTTTTTTTCTTGAAAGGCTTTTGTTTCGGCCAAGGCCTCGGCATATTTTTCTTTTTCAATAAGCATTTCTATATTACTTATGAGCTTTGAGTCACTGACCCCTTCTACATAGGCTTGCTCCATTTCTAATTTTTTCTTTTTCGCAGTACAATTCAAAAGACAAGATGACAACAATAAAATCGAGACAAGGTGTTTCATTCAGGCTCGCCCTCCTACCAATAAATGAGATATTTCAGTCAGGCTTTCAAGCCCACTGACGTCTTGATTAAAATCAGGAATCCTCACAAAGCTTGTTCCTGGCGCCACGCTCCTTTGAAACTCAACAAATGAATTTTCTCTTTCAGAGTAATATTTCACAAACTCCTCGTAATAGTTGGCCAGCTTAGAAGGCCCCTCTTTTTCTGTCCTACCCCATACTGGCAGAGAGCGGTTAATAATAACCCCTGCTAAATGGTGCCCATCTCTCTGTATCTCTTTGTAAAAATACTTAGCCTCTTCTATTTTATTGCTATCAAAAGAAGAAATCAAAACAAAACCTGTTTTCTCACTGGTGAGTAGCCGGTGGACGTCAATGGTCCTTTGTCCCACTTTTTCTTGCCAAGCCTGAATGTTTTGAAAAAAGTCGACCAGCTCATCGACAAATTGGGCCCCAGTGACCTTAGCGAGGATACGAAAGACCTGAGAAGGTCCTAAAAACCTCGAAAAAAACGATTTGGATTTTTCTTGGGCGCCGATAAGCCATTGCGACATCGATTGAGTGAACATGGCATTTAATTTTTGCGGCGCTCGCAAAAAATCTACGGCGTGCTTAGTAGGCGGAGTATCTAAAATTATTAGGTCATACTTTGCTGATTCAAAACTCGAGTAAAGCCGCTCCATGGCTGTAAACTCCTGGGAGCCACTGAGCTTGGTAGACATTTGAATATAAAGGCGGTTTTTCATAAACTTTTTTGCCACTTCTGGATTGGTCGCACACCTCATAACAAAATCATCGAATGTTTTTTTCGAATTTAATACGGCCGCATAAAGTTTACCCTTAAATTTCTGCTGAGGAACAAAAACATCTTGATCAATATCCTTAGATATTCCCAGAGAAGTTGCGAGCCGCCTTGAAGGATCAATAGTAAGTACAAGCACATTCATGCCGGACTCTGCCGCCCTTACAGCCAGGGCAGCAGCAATTGTGGTTTTGCCTACGCCACCGCTGCCAGCGCAAATGATAACTTTATATTTTTTTAGAATTTCATCCATATTAAATTTTCAAGTACCAAGACATTTTATCAACTAAATCGGTAGATTTAGCAGTTAAAAAATGAGGAATTTCAACTACCGGCCCGGCAAGGTCTTTTATTTTTTCTAATTGAACTGCCTGAAACTCTACCTTATCCAAAATAAATTTTATAAAACCGCTAGCACCTTCACCAATAGGTTCTCGGCTTAACTCGATGAGCTCGGTCTTAGTAATTGGCGGCATTACGAGCTTGTTGCAAATAAACTTGGGGATTACTCCTATTTCTAGATTCAGCGCATTCCACAGCTCTATGGACTCTGTTATTGCCAATTCCTCCGGGATAGTTACAATGTAATAACTCGTAACCTCTTTATCTCGAAGAGTCTTAATAATGTCTCGGCATTGTGTAGCCATGGGTCCGATTTTCACGGCTTCCGCGATCCCAAAAGGGGCGCGAATCAAGGCCAACATATGCCCCGTCGCATAGGCGTCGATCACAATTAAGTCAAAATCCATTTGAGGCCCGATCTCTCTTGCGCCGCTTGTAATTTTTCCAACAATTGCTAGTTCTGAAAGCGATGGGCCAACATCTACTAGGGTTTTCATAAATGGATTATCGAAAATTATTTTTAAGAGCGTTTCGGAGCGTACTAAGTGCAAAAAATAATCACGAAGACAGGTAGCGCCATCCCATCTAGAGACATAAAGATTCGATTTTACTTCTTGGGGGGCAAAATCCAATTGGATTTTATCGGTCAAAAATTGAAAAAAACTACTCTCCGCCAGTTCTACTAACAATGTTTTTTTGCCTAAAACAGCCTGGTGGTATGCCATAGATAAAGCGACCATTGACTTCCCAGTCCCACCCTTGCCTGTTACAAATGCTATTTTTTGCGTCTTCAAATTATATGATCCTTGCCATGTGCATTTGTGTACTCTATATTCCCCTGGTTTTACGGAGAAAATTATGAAATCTGACTTACAAAAAGTATCAGCCCTTGAGCGAAAGCTCAACATCGAAGTACCAGTAGCACTTGTTAAAGAAGCATTTGATCGCGCCTATAAAAATGCGCAAAAACACGCTGAAATCAAGGGCTTCCGCAAAGGCAAGGCTCCTTTAGATATGATTCGGGGTATGTATAAAGACCGACTTTTTCCGGATGTCGTACAAGATCTTATTCAAACCCACTATAGCAAAGCACTTGGTGAGCATGCCCTTATTCCCGTAAATGCCCCTTCGGTAGATATAGAAACTGTTGGCGAAGATCTCGATTTAAAGTTTACGGCCTCTTTCGAAATTAAACCTGAAATCTCAAAAATAAATTTTGAAAATCTGGATGTTTTGAAAGAAAAACTAAACGTCACAGACGCCATGATTGAAGAGCATGTGGCACAACTTCAACAGAGACAAACTCGGCTTGAAACCGTTAAGGAAACTCGACCCGCGCATACAGGTGATTCGGTAGTAGTTGATTTTGAAGGTTTTGAGAATGGTGTCGCCATCAAAGAAGTAAAAGGCGAAAAAATGCCGGTCGAAATTGGCGGTGGTCAGTTTGTGCCTGGGTTTGAAGAGCACTTGATGGGATTACAACCCGGCGACGAAAAAAGTTTTGAACAAGCCATGCCCGGCGACTACCATTTCAAAGAGATTGCCGGCAAAACCGTTACGTTTAAAGTTAAAGTTATCGAAATTCGTGAAAAACATGTTCCTGTACTTGATGATGAGTTCGCCAAAAAATTTGGCAAAAGTACCTTGGCCGAATTTAAAGAAGAGCTTCAAAAAAATGTCACCACACAAGAAGAAGGGCGCATTCGTGAGGATTTCAAAAAACGTTTAATGCAGGCTTTAACTCAAGCCAATCCCGTAGAAATTCCCAAGTCCCTAAGAGACGAACAGAAAACTAAACTCGTTGAAGATTTTAGGCAGCGCATGTTGTCACAGGGCATGAGCGCCGATGAGTACGAAAAATATAAAACTGATTGGGATGTTGATTTTGACAAAACCGCGAACTTCTTAGTCCATTCCTATTTTTTGGTCGATAAATTGGCTCGAGATAACAATCTTAAGCCAAAGGAAGGCGACCTTGAAAAAGAACTCATTCAGTATTCGACAACAACAGGTATTGATATCGCGGAATTGCGAAAATACTACAGCAACCCCGATCTACGTTCTCGCCTGAGTTATCAAGTCACTGAAAATAATGTGATTAAGTTATTAGAAGCCACAGCAAAAATAAAAGAAATCGAAAAAGATAAGCTGCCGCCCCCACAAACCTAAGGCACTCAGCGCGCCTTACTTTTCGCTCTTGTTAGCGCGTTGAACGGCAAAAGATTTCATCACACTCCAGGCCTTTAAATAATTATAGGCTTGCAGCGCTTGAAAATCACGACCCAACAACATTTGTTTAGGGCTTAGATCTTTGGTGTCTTTGTTCTTGGTCTGACTCCACCAAAAGGCAAAAGTGTCACCTTCGCTTATCGTTCCCGGCGCAGTTGCTTTCGACTTCTTCTTTTTTCCAAGATGCCCGTCGATATCGGCTTCACGTGTTACCGCGCCCTGTCCGCCAGATTTCTCCAAGGTCTCGGGTTCAATTTGTTCTAATATAATATCCGGATGAATGCCTTCGGCCTGAATGGATTTGCCACTGGGGGTAAAATAGCGAGCCGTAGTCATTTTTAGTGCCGAGCCATCACCCAGTTTTACCACCGTTTGTACGGTACCCTTGCCAAAACTTCTCTGGCCCATGATAAGCGCCCGCTGGTTATCTTGAAGAGCTCCCGCCACAATTTCGCTAGCACTGGCCGAGGATTCGTTGATCAATACGATAATTGGAAATCCCACGTAGTCTTTAGATTTTTTTGCCATAGCCACCTCTTTGACGGACTCATCTCGTGGAATAGTGGACACGATTATTCCGTCTTCGATAAACATATCGCTGACCTTAATGGCCTGATCCAAAATCCCACCAGGGTTGCCGCGCATATCTAAGACAATGCCTTTTGTATTTTTATATTTCTTGATATGTGCCTCAAGATGTTTTTGCAGGTCACTCTCGGTGTTTTCTATGAAGTTAGTGATCTTTATATAAACATAGCCATCCTCCATGTCTGTGTATTTAACTGAATGGAGCTTTATAACTTCGCGTGTGACTGTAAAGTCTTTCGGATCAGTAAATCCCTCTCGAAAAATAGTCAGTTTTATTTTTGCACCTTTTTCACCTCGCATTTTTTGAGCTGCCTCTACGAGCGTTAAGCCCTTTGTGACAACGCCGTCGATTTCTATTATTTTGTCCCCGGCCTTAATTCCCGCTTTCCAAGCGGGCGAATCTTCGATGGGAGCAATAATTGTCAGTTGCCCCTTCTGAATTGTTATTTCAATACCCAGTCCGCCAAACTTTCCCGATGTTTCTGACTCGAATTCTTCGTATACCTCTGGCGATAAAAAGTTTGTATGCGGATCTAGCTCTCTCAGCATCCCTTTGATGCTTCCGTAAATAAGTTTTTTGGTATCAACCTCTTCAACGTAATACTTTCCGATAAGATTTAAAACCTTAGTGAAAATCTGAAGGTCAGAATACCTGTCAGCCGCCGAAACCTTTCCGTTAAGTCCACCAAACAACAGAGCAGCACAGATAATTGTAACAATCGAAATAAATGTCCCCAGAATGATTTTCGTCTTTCTTCGACTCATGGTATTGCTCCATCTGAAACCATCTTGATCCATCGAGAGGGATCCTCAGGTTCTGAAAAATGTCTAATTTCAAAATATAATCCTGTTCCGAATTTATGAGATGCGCCTGTCGTGGCAATCGATTGAAGGGTACCTACCTTGTCGCCGACGCTCACATCGATTCCTGCCAGATTTGCATAAACGGTGTAGTAATGATCTCCGTGATCAATTATTAAGGTCTTCCCAAATGTTTTTAATCGCCCCACAAATGCTACCACACCCGAATATACGGTACGTACGCTCTCATGGAGTACAGTGCCATACTGACGGCCTTTTGAGCTGATCGCCAAATTGAACCGTCCGCCCTTTAGTAGCCCATACTCCTGATTGACCTTTCCTTTAACAGGATTCTCAAGACGGCTCTTCTGCTCGAAAAAACTTTTTAGTAACACACTTTTTAAATCTGAGTCACCCGAGCCCGACGAATTTAATAGATTTTTTGTTTTGTCCCGTAAATCGCCAATAGTAGAAATCTGAACCCTGCGCTTTTGTTCGACTCTTGAAACTAAAGCCTTTTTTTCTCGCTGTTTTACCAGCAGTACTTCTTCTTTTGCCTTAATTTTGTTTTTAAGTTCTTCGTAATTCTTGAGGGTGTCGGTTAGGGCTATTCTCTGTTGATTATTGTAGGCGATTAATTTGTGATATTCTCTGAGTCCCGTATAATTCTTTCCGACAAGAAGATTAAGAAATTTTAAATCTCGATCCAGGTCATGTGACGTTTTATTTGAAAAAACTAAGCGGAGCGCGCCCTGCCCTGAAAGTTGATAGATGGTCCTTAGCTGTGCTCGCATTTTCTTTTTCTCCACCAAGATTTTTGACTGAAGGCTCCCAATAACATTCGTTAGGCGGTTGATTTTACTTTCTTGGCTCAATAAATTGTCTGTCAACCGGGCCTTCTCAGTGTTTATTCTTTGGATCATTCTATTGATTCTATACAAGACACCCAGTGTTTCTCTTCGCTGAGTTTCGAGCTCCTCTAAATTTATTTTTCCGCTTTTATAGGCATCAATTATATTCTGTTTGGCTCCTTCTTCTAAAGACATGTTTGAATTTTCACCAATTGCAATTACTGGCTGAAGGAATAGGACCATGGCAAGAGCTCCGCTTATGGAGCTAATTATTTCCTTCTTCAAACTTCGGATCTCTGAGATGCCAACCATCCGTGATTTAGCTTTCTTGCAAAGAAGAAGGCACTTAGCCCTCCACAAATTGTTCCCGTACTAATGAACAGGAAAACATATAGCCCACTTAAGAATTGGAACTGGCTTTGAACTGCTAGAAAAAAAGCCTGGGTGGCCATGGACTCTCTAACAAAGGTAAAAGCAAAAAAAGTTAGAAACACAGCCACAGTTGAAGCCAAAAGTCCTAAAAAAAGTCCTTCGACGACAAGGGGCCACCTGATCATCTGACTTGTAGCCCCGACGAGTTCCATAATTTCGATTTCATCGCGTCTCGCAGAAATAGAAGTCTTTATAGAGGTGCCGACTACGAAGACACTTCCTGAAAGGAGAACTAAAACCAATGCCAGCCCCATACTATTTATTCCCTTAATAAAGCTGGCATAGTTGTTGAGCCAGTCTTGACCATAAGCAATGTCCTCGGCTCCCTCAAAACCTGATATTTGTTTAGCAATTTCTGCAAGCCTTAGGGTGTCGATTTTTTGCTTTAGTTGGTCTTTGAAACTTATAATAAAACTCGATGGAAATGGTGCGATAAATTCTTCGTCCTGAAAGACTTCTGGCATAAAGCCCGACATTTCCATTTTAAATTTTTCGGCGGCCTCTTGCTTCGAAACATATTTTACATCATCTACGCCGTTTATAGCTTGTAGCCTCGTTTTTAGTTGAGTCAGTTTTTCGTTGCCACTATCTTCTTTTGTTTCTTCCTTTAAAAAAACCGTCATTTGAATTGAGTCACCCCAAAGCGATAAAATGTTTCTCAAATTTTGACCTAAGGTCAAAAATGAACAAATAATCGCATATGATGCCGCCAATACTATGAGAGTAGTCATCTGAGTTCCAAAGTGATGGGTCCAGGTTCTCTTTAAATTAGCCCAAAGCATTTGGTTCATTTTTTGAGTCCTTTACAATGTTACCTGATTTAATCTGAATCACTCGGCGCCGCTTTTTTTTGACGAGGTCCATATCGTGAGTGGCAATTAGTACCGTGGTGCCTTGAGCATTGACCTTATCTAGCAGCTCCATTATTCCCAAACTTAGCTCTTCGTCCAAGTTACCTGTCGGCTCGTCCGCTATTAATACGCCTGGTTGATGAATGAGGGCGCGCGCAATAGCGACCCGCTGCTGCTCTCCGCCCGACAGCTGCTCCGGATGTTGTTCGCGCTTAAACGTGAGACCAACAATATCGAGCATCTCATTTACTTTTTGTTTTATACCGACAAATTTTTGACCTTTGATTTCAAGAGGTAATGCAACGTTTTCAAAAACGGTACGATCTTTTAGTAATCTGAAATCTTGAAACACGACACCAATATTTCTACGAAAATAGGGAACTTCTTTTTCAGTAAGTTCATTGATATTGAATCCAGCGACAGAAATCGCTCCCGAACTGGGTCGATCAAAGCCAGACACCAAACGAAACAAAGTTGTTTTTCCTGAGCCACTGGGACCAGTTATGAATACCGACTCCCCTTTTTCTATATTTAAATCAAAATTACTGAGTGCATGAATGGGCCCGGGATAGGTCTTATAAATATGAGATAGTGAAATCATTCTTATATGTTAACGGTTATAGAACGAATTGACCAGAATTGAGAAGGTCTAGAATTTCTTGATGCTGCTTGCGTAGAGCCAGACGAATGGAGGGACTATCAGACCTTAGCCCACGCGGAAGTATTTTTTCGTAGGGATTCTTTACACTTTTCACAATTGCACCATTGCGAAATATTTGGCTAACAATAAATGGGTTTTTAAGGCCCCAGTCCTCAGTCTGGACATGGTACGATTTGCCTAAAGCCGTGATGTCAGAATTGCAGCCCTTTTCCATATTTATTCTTATACAATAGAGACGAGAGTGTTTCAATATGAGACTTAATTTTTGTGGTTCTTTTGCCGATAAGATCATGATGATTGGCCGCCAATTTTTACTCATTCCATTACTCCCGCTCGCGATAGTTTTGATTTACTCAGGGTGTGGCAAAAACCGGCCTGATACTTCAGTTTCGGTGAGAGCTGAGGCGAATTATTGTTCAAATTCTATCACCTATTCTTCGCCGGCAACTATTACTGGTACAGCCAAGTACCAATTTCGCACATCCTCTTCGAGCGGCCTGGGTGGAGTTGATCCAACACCAAAACCCATTCGCTTTGCCGAAGTCGTCGTTTATAACGAAGCCGGTGCTATTGCTCAATGTGCAGAAACTGACGGCAGCGGGAATTTTTCTTTTCAGGCAAACACGACTGGCGAGACATGGACCGTGAAAATAAGCTCACGTGCCAATAATTCACAGTATAAAGCTAGCATACTTAATAATCCGACAAGCAATACCCACTATACTATTTCAACAACATTTACGCCTGATTCCTCAAAAAGCGTTGGTACAATTACTGCCCCTGCTACCGGAACTCTTGAGGGCGGTGCTTTTAACATTTTAGATAAAATCTTAGACACCAACCAATACTTGGTCACTAAAACAGCTTCGTGTGCCAGCATGACCGGATCTTTTGAGAGCCAAAGTCTAACCTGCACACCTTATACACCTACCTTTAAGGTAAACGTATATTGGACAAAGGGTTTTAATCCCAACTCTTATCTTGGTGATAATGGCAGTGGCTTAAGTTTTTATGTGCCTAGCCAAGATTATTTATATATCTTGGGTGGCATTAGCGGCGATACCGACAGTGCGGATACCGATCATTTTGATTCTTCAATTATTATTCACGAGTATGGCCATTTTATCGAAGCTCACTATTCGACGTCTGACTCTCCCGGCGGTGGCCATTCGGGCACAACGGCGATTGATGCACGGCTAGCGTGGAGCGAAGGTTGGGCAAATTTTTTACAAGCGGCAGTTACTGGAGTTTCTTTTTACCGCGACACTGTCGGAAACATAAGCGGGTCTCCGCAGATATACTTTAATGTGAGCACAGAATATATCTGCCAAACTCAAAACATACCCGGTTCTGGTTGTTTTGATAAAGGTAACGAGGCGGGAGAAGGAAACTTTAGAGAGTTTGGCATTACGAGATCACTCTATGACGCCGTAGACGCCACAAATGCTGGGGACGATAGCTTTGATACTGTAAATGGCGCCGGCACTTTTGATCAACTGTGGGCCGCATTTACAGCATTAAAAACATTAAGCGTAAACTTTAGGTCTTTCGGACTTTTTCAAGAAGTTCACGCGGCATTTTCTGGCAGCACCAGCTACACTGCACTTTTAGGTAGTGAGAATCAGGTCGCTAATCGCACAGGCTACGCCACAAAGGTTCAAGGGGGCGCGTGTACTACTGCAATTCCTAAAAGTACTACTACCGCCACTAATGGAAG
>ENA-ORBV01004884-ORBV01004884.1-microbial-mat-metagenome-genome-assembly--contig:-NODE-4884-length-25216-cov-10.931660_pt1 | contig 25216 bp, 20 predicted proteins | sample MGYA00237777_ERZ505514 | MGnify/ENA primary metagenome ERZ505514 (study PRJEB26160, sample SAMN06269048) | microbial mat metagenome | isolation source: Oligotrophic lake microbial mat | place... | reverse complement strand
GCTGGGGCTGGCTCATCGGTTATTCTCCTCATTCCGCTTGAGTTTACCCGATTTCCATCCTTCATTTAGATGCAATTACCCTGGCACACGCCGCGTCTACAATGTTTCTTTGATCAACGCTGCCAGCTTTTGGGTGATACCTGGAACAGCGGTAAGTTCATCAACGCTGGCAGCGCGGATCGCGCTAATCGAATTGCCGAATGCCTTCAAGAGCGCTTTGCGCTTGTTGGGACCCACACCCGGCACTGCTTCGAGCAGGCTCACCATGCCGATTTTCTGGCGGCGTTGGCGGTGACTGGTGATGGCGAATCGGTGTGCTTCATCGCGGATGCGCTGCACCATATATAATGCCTGACTGCGGCGCGGCAGCATAATCGACTCTGGGCGACCAGGCACAAAAATTTCTTCGAACTGTTTCGCCAGCGAAACAACTGGCACGCGATCTAATAAGTCGAACTCGTTCAGCACTTCGACAGCGATATTGAGCTGCCCTTTGCCGCCGTCGATCATGAGCAGATCGGGCAGTAAGCGCCATGTTTCGTCACGGTCTTCTTTGCCCGGTTCGATGATCATCGGTTCTTCCAACGATGTTTTCCAGCGATTAAAGCGCCGCGTTAAGGCTTCGCGCATCGATTGAAAGTCGTCCGATCCTTTATGCGTGACGGTGCGAATATTGAACTTACGGTACTCGCTTTTCTTGGCGACGCCCTGCACAAATACAATGCGACTGGCGACGATTGCTGTGCCTTGTGTCGTCGAAATATCGAAGCATTCGACGCGCACGGGGGGTCTGGGCAAGCCAATCGCCTCCTGAAGTTCCGCCAGCGCGCCTTCTTGCTTGTGGGCGTCGGCTTCCCATTGCGCGCGCAGCATATTGAGCGCTTCTTTGGCGTTTTCTTCCGCCATTTCGATCAGGTGCAGTTTATCGCCGCGCTGCGGCACGGTGATCGTCACGCGTTTGCCGCTTCGACGGTCGCGTAACCAACGTTCGATGATGCGCATTTCTTCAATGTTTTGCTGAATCACGATTTCTTCCGGGACTTCGCTGCCCGTGCCGTAAAATCGTTTGATGAATTCTTCGAGAATTTCGGGGTCGGTTTCGCCTTCTGTACCGTCGAGTGGGCGCGAGTCACTGCCGATTAGTTTTCCGTTGCGGATGAACAAAATCTGTACCAGCGCTTCGCCTTTGTCGCGTGCCAGCGCAATCACATCGCGGTTGGCAAAATCGGCACTGACCGCTTTATGCTGGCGTGTGATGTATTCAATCGCTTTGAGTTGATCGCGAATCGCCGCCGCGCTTTCAAAATTGAGCGCTTCGGCGGCGGTCGCCATTTCGGTCGCCATGCGGTCAACTACGCCTTCGGATTTGCCCGACAGCACATCCATCAATTCCTGAATCATCTGCCGATATTGTTCTTGATTGACCCTGCCGATACACGGTGCGTTACACAGCTTGATATCATAAAACAAGCACGCGCGCGCATCGTTGCCGGTAATATCGCGGTCACAGGTCAAATACGGGAAGGCTTTACGCAGCGTTTGCAGCGTATTTTGTACTGCCCACATTGCTACATAGGGTCCGAAGTAGCGACTGCCATCATTTTCGATACGACGTGTAGTTTCAACTTTTGGAAACGCGGTTTGCCATGTGATTTTGATGTATGGGTAGCGCTTATCGTCTTTCAGGCTGATGTTGTAACGCGGCTTGTGCCGTTTGATCAGCGTTTCTTCAAGGATCAGCGCTTTGATCTCGTTTTCTTCAATGATGAAATCAATATCAACGATGCGCACACGGAGTTGCAGTGTTTTGGGGCTGCTTTCAGCGCTCGAATTGAAATAACTCCGTACGCGATTACGCAGCTTCTTCGCCTTGCCAATGTAAATAATCGTCCCGTTGATGTCTTTCATGATATAGACACCGGGCTTGAGCGGCAGATTGGCGAGAATCGTCTTGATGTGATCGGAGGGTTGGAAGACCATAAGGTTGGGCTGAGAACTGCCTGAATCGAGTTAGGAATAGGCTCTATTTTAGCAGAATCAGAACAAAAATGCGACGACGACCATGCGTATATACTAAGATTATGTTAAATTCTCTTGCGCGCTTAAAATTCGGCGCTACGCTGGATCGGATTCTGACAAGGAGCCAAACATGACCGACAGTAAGATTCATATCTTCGACCGTGCCACTGATTTCGTCGTATACAAAGCTGGCGACGTGATCTTCAATCAAGGCGATGAAGCTCACAGCATGTACGTGATTATTGAAGGCGAAGTTGAAATCGACATTTTGCCTGACCTGCAAGAGACGGTTGATAAAGGCGGCTTCTTCGGGGAAATGGCATTGATCACCGATGACCCGCGCAGTGCCACCGTGCGTGCCAAGACGGATGTGAAACTCGTCGCGGTCGATGAACGCCGTTTCGACTTTATGGTGCAAGAGACGCCCGGCTTTGCCATCACAATCATGCGGATTTTGGTACAGCGCTTGCGCCGTCGCAACCAGCACGTCGCTGATTTGCTCAAGCAGATCAATCATCTACAATGAGTTTGGACAGCCTAACCCACGTGGTTTCGCTTGTGCTACAATCGACTGTACAGATTAACGCAGGTTGATTGATGCACGTACCCGTTTTATTAAATGACGTATTGCAGTATTTGATGCCCGAAGATACACCACCGACGCGTGTCATCGATGGCACAGTTGGGGCAGGCGGACACGCCGCTGCATTGCTCGATCGTGGCGCGGGCGCGTTGTTGGGCTTGGATGCTGATCCGACCGCTGTCGGTTTGGCATCCGCCGCGCTCGCCCGTTTTGGTGAACGCGCGCATGTTGTCCATGCCAGTTATGTCACCATGCATGAACAGGCAGCGGCATTGGGCTGGGCGCATGTCGATGCGATTCTGCTCGATCTCGGTGTGTCATCGATGCAAGTCGATACCCCCGAACGTGGATTTTCGTTTCGGTATGATGCGCCGCTTGATATGCGCTTTAATACCGATACCCACGACTCAACCGCCGCTGATCTCGTCAACCACATGGATGAGGATGAGCTCGCCACCATTTTTTACAAATATGGCGAAGAACCACACGGACGCAAGCTCGCGCGCGCCATTCTGCAAGCACGCCCTCTTTATACCACGCGCGATTTGACCGGTGTAATCGAGCGTGCGACTCCCCGCCGACATGATGACAAAATCCACCCGGCGACACGTGTTTTTCAAGCACTGCGGATTGCCGTCAACGATGAGTTGGGCGTAGTCGAGCGGATTTTGCCGCGCGCCATTGATTTACTGGAGCGTGGCGGTCGTTTCGCGGTGATCAGTTTTCACAGTCTTGAAGATCGACTGGTCAAAGAAGCGTTCAAACGGGCAGCGACCGAATGCATCTGTCCGCCAGAATTTCCGATTTGTATATGCGATCATCACGCGTCGGTCAGATTGATGACCAAAAAACCGATTATTGCCGCCGATGCCGAGATCGCTGTGAATGCACGCAGTCGCAGCGCTAAACTGCGCGTGATCGAAAAGTTGTAGGGCGACTCGATCGGTCGTGCCCGTTTTGGAGATGTTTATGCAGACGGTTCCACATGCCCAAAAGCAAGCGCGCTGGCGTCCACAACGGCAGGTGATAGCGTTGGCAACGCTTGGTGTTTTCGTGGCGATTATCGTTGGTACGCTGTATTTGTCGCAGTCATCGCAGATGGCTACGTTGGGACGCGAACTGGAGGACTTGATTCAGACGCGCGACCGATTAGAACAAACTAATGAACAACTGCGCGCCGAAATCGCTGGTCTGCAAGGTATGGCGAATTTGCAGACGCGCGCGCAGGAAATGGGCTTTCGATTTGCTGACCGCAGCGATATTGAGTATCTTGTCGTGCAGGGGTATAACCCCAATCGTGAAGCGGAGATTGCGCCGCGCGAAGTCATCGTTGAAGATATCCCCGTGTATGATGAGTCGTTGATCGGCTGGTTACAGCAGCAGATCGACTCGTTTCAGCGCGATGCAGATTCATGAGTAAGTTGCAGGAGTCACGCTAATGGCTGTAAGTGCGGTGCTGCCACAACAGGATATTTTTCGCCGCCGTTTGCCCTTCGTCGTGGTCGGCTTGGTGGTCGTCACGCTGATTTTGATAGGGCGTTTGGCGTCGTTTCAGTTTCAACTGCTCACCCCCGAAGTGTTGAGCTATCTGCAACGCCAGCGCGATGCGAACTATCAACAAACGCTGGAAATCGGCGCGGCGCGCGGCTTTATCTATGATCGCAACGGTGAACCGCTGGCAGTCAATACGCTTGAATACCGTATTGGTGCAAGCCCTAACCTGATTAGCGACCCGCGTACCGCTGCTCAGGAACTTGCTGCCGCGATAGGCTTATCTGAACTGGAAGTCTATGAACAATTGACGAGCGACGCGGTATGGGTCAATCTGGCGCCGCGCGTCAACGCTGAAATCGGTCAACGCGTCAACGCGCTCGATATTTACGGCGTGCGCACCGAAACGATCCCGCGCCGCAGTTATCCGCAGGGCACGCTGGCAGCACAAGTGGTCGGGTTCGTGGCAGGCGATTTACAAGGCTATTACGGCATAGAAGGCTATTATCAAGGGGTGCTGGCGGGTGCGAGTCGTGAACGAGAGATCAGCAATATTCCTTTCGCCGTATCACAGCTCGACCTGCGGGAAGATCGTGGTCAGGACATCGTACTGACGATTGACCGTGATGTGCAGTTCGTGGTCGAACAGGAACTCCAGCGCGCAATCACCGAAACGGCGTCGATTCGCGGCACGATTCTGGTGATGAATCCGCGCAATGGCGATATTTTGGCGATGGCGTCGTATCCGTCTTATGACCCGAACGCATTTTATGATGTTGCGGATGCCGAGCAGTTGGTCAATCCGGCGATCAGCAATGAATGGGAGCCAGGATCAATCTTCAAAGTGCTCACGGTCGCATCCGCGATCGAACGTGGCACGATTAGCCCACAGTGGAGCTACAACGATCAGGGCGTATATACCTTCGGCGGCGTCGATGTTTATAACTGGGATGGCGCAGCGCATGGCGTTGTCGATGTCACGCAAATTCTGGTTCAGTCGCTCGATGTTGGTGCGGCGCAGATCGCCGTCGGTATGGGGTCGAACGATTTTTACAGCATGATGAACAGCTTCGGTATCGGGCGTCTGACAGGCGTCGATATGCAGGGAGAAGCTTTTGGAACGCTCGCGGTTCCTGGCGACCCAAACTGGAGCGAATCGGAATTGGCGATCAATTCGTTCGGTCAGAGTATCGCGGTCACGCCGATTCAGATGCTCAGCGCGATAGGCGCCATCGCCAATGATGGGTTGATGATGCAGCCGCATGTCGTGGATCGTATCATCGACGGCGAGAATGTCATCCCATCGCAGCCGTCGGCACTCGGTCGCCCGATCAGTGCTGAAACCGCGCAAACGGTATCGGATATGATGGTCGCGGTCGTACGTGACGGCTTGGATGGTGCGGCGTCGGTCGATGGCTACACTGTCGCGGGTAAAACCGGCACTGCACAAATTCCTACGCCCATCGGCTATAAATCGGGCGTCTCGATTGTCTCGTTCGTCGGCTTTCTGCCAGCAGATGACCCGCAATTGATTATTCTGGTCAAGTTGGATGAACCTGCCGAGTATTGGGGCAGCCGCGTAGCCGCACCAGTATTTCAGCGTGTCGCGGAACGTCTTGTGATCCTGCTGGAAATTCCCACCGACGATATTCGGCGTGCGCTGGCGGAACAAGGCGGCGCGGTCGGGTCGATTCAGCGGTAACCTGATAGGGCAAATTTGGATCGTTATCAAAGAACCTATGACATTGATTTTTCCAGATCGACATGTAGCAGCCATGATGCGCGAAGGAGTACACCACGAGCATATTATCCTTGCGCATGAAGGCGATACCGTCATTAAACCAGCGATAGGATAAACATTTAATGCTATCACCTTTACCTTTTGCGCTCAGTGTGGGCGTACTCGCATTTTTACTCGGCGTCATCTGGGGCGGACCCTTTGTCGAAATTCTACGCCGTTTAGGGGTCGGTAAACGGATTCGTGTCGAACTGGCGGAAGAACATCAGAAGAAAGCCGGTACGCCAACGATGGGCGGCATCATGATTTTACTGCCGACGATCCTGATGACCTTGGCGCTCAATTTAGTCGCTATTTTGCGCCCAAATGCTGCCGTTACGGGGTCGAGCATTTTACTACCCTTATTTGTTTTGTTCGGTTTTGCCGTACTGGGTGCTTACGACGATTATGAGGGCATTCGCCGTTCTCATGGACGACCGCTTGGCGAAGGTATTACGCCGCGCGCTAAATTCGCCGCGCAGGTGATTTTGGCGCTGATCGCTGCGTCCATCATGTCGCTTTATGATGGCGGCTTTCAGTTCGCGAATGAACTGCCGATTCCGCTGCTCAATATCCGCATTCCATTGCCGCCGATTCTGTTCATCCCCATCGCGGCGTTTTTGATCGTCGGCTTTTCAAACGCGCTCAATTTGACGGACGGACTGGACGGGTTGGCGGGCATTATCACCGCCAGCGCCTTCGCCGCTTATGGGATCATCGCGTTCTTGCAGGGACAAATCTTTCTCGTGCAGTTATGCTTTATCCTGGTTGGCGCCTGTTTCGGGTTTTTGTGGTACAACGCACATCCGGCGCAGTTGTTCATGGGTGACACGGGCGCGTTAGCGCTCGGTGCAACATTGGCAACCGTCGCGATCATGACCGGACAATGGCTGCTGCTGCCGATCATTGCGATTGTTCCCGTCGCGGAGGCGGTCAGTGTTATCTTGCAAGTCACCTATTTCAAAATGACCAAAGGACAGCGATTGTTTCGCATGTCGCCGCTTCATCACCATTTTGAATTGAGCGGGTGGAGCGAAACACAGGTCGTACAGCGCTTCTGGCTTGTCGGGTTGTTGAGCGCGATGGCGGGGGTGGCGCTGGCGCTGTTATGACCGATCCTCTATCGGAAAAAAAGGTCGCTGTACTCGGCTTTGCACGACAGGGACGCGCGCTGGCGCGCTGGTTGCCCACGATTGGCGCGCGCGTACTGGTCAGCGATGATAAAACAGCACAACAACTCGGTGTGAACCCATCGGACTACCCCGGCGTCGATTTCGTATTAGGCGCGCATGTGCCGGATATGCTCGACGGCGTCGATGCGCTGTGTGTTTCAGGCGGTGTACCGCTCGATCTGCCGATTGTCGTAGAAGCTATTCAGCGCGGTATTCCGTTGACGAATGACGCACAGTTATTCATGGAGCGCTGCCCCGCAAAAGTAATCGGAATTACGGGTAGCGCAGGCAAGACGACCACCACCACACTGACAGGCTTGATCCTGCAAGAAGCGCGGTTTAAGACATGGGTCGGCGGCAACATCGGGGATGTCCTGCTCGATGTGCTGCCACAAATCGAGCGTGATGATCGCGTGGTCATGGAATTATCCAGTTTTCAACTTGAATTGATGACGCACAGCCCGCATATCGGTGCGGTGCTGAATATTACGCCCAATCACCTCGATCGACACGGCACAATGGAGTCGTACTTAAATGCAAAGGCGCATATCGTCGATCATCAGGTGTACACCGATGGTCAGGTCGATACCGCCGTGTTGGGGTGGGATGACGGCGGCAGTCACAGCCTCGAAGAACGCATCGTCGGCAGATTATGTTGGTTTAGCGCGCTCAGTATGGTTGGAGACGGCGCTTTTCTCGCTGGACGCCGTTTGATCGTCGTCGGCGACAGCAGCATCGAGGATGGCGACCCGCGCGTGGTCCTGGAACGCGACGAGATTCCATTACGCGGCGATCACAATGTGTTGAATGTGTTGGCAGCGTGCGCTATTACGGGTGTGGCGGGCGCGCCAGTACAAGCGATGACAAGTGTGATTCGTGGTTTCAAAGGGGTGCCGCATCGCCTGGAAGTCGTGCGCACGCACGAAGGCGTAACCTATATCAATGACAGTATCGCAACGGCGCCAGAGCGGGTACTCGCAGCGTTGAAAAGTTTTGACGAGCCACTGGTGTTGTTATTGGGCGGGCGCGACAAAAAGCTGATGTGGGATGAGATGATCACGCTGGCGGTTCAAAAATCGCGGCATATTTTGTTGTTTGGTGATGCCGCTGCCATGATCGCGGACGTTATTCAGCGTATTGTGCCCAGCTTCGATAATTATTCGCGTGCCGACTCGCTTGATCAGGCAGTCGAGCGGGCGCGCGAACTCGCGCTGAGCGGCGATGTCGTGCTGCTCTCTCCCGGCGGCACAAGTTACGATGCTTATGTCGATTTTGCCGAGCGTGGTGAACATTTTCGGCAGTTGGTCAATAGTCTGTAAAGCGAGTGTCACAGGTTGTTTGCTTGCAGACGCACATACCTGCCGCTAATGCATCGGCAAGGGTCTGCTAAAGACTGACGTGCATCATCAACACGGTAAGCAAACGAAAGGACAAGTGTAATGTCTCGTTTTATCGTGTTCGCGCTGATGATTTTGTTGGTGCTCCCTGCTGCTGCACAAAATAACACGCCAGAAGTGACCCCCGAAATGATGCAACCACTCCCCGCCGAAATCGTGATCGATGTCGCCAGCATTCTTCCTGAAGGCGTCGAATATCACCCGACGCTCTCAGGTTTTCTGTTCGGGTCGCTTAGCGAAGGCACAATTCACCGCGTCGATGTCGATGGCACTATCAGCGTGTTCGCTGAGGATGAAGGCTTGGTTTCAAGCGTAGGTATTCATGTCGATGCCGCGAACAGCCGCCTGCTGGTTGCGAATTCAAACGGCAGCACTCGTGATCTTGCATCACTGTTCGCCTTCGATCTGGAAACGGGCGAGCTATTGTACTCGGCGGACATGTCCGACCTTTACACCGATACCGAAACTGCACATTTTACGAATGACGTGACCGCCGACGCCGACGGCAACGCCTATATTACTGATTCCTTTGCGCCTGTGATCTACCGCGTGACACCAGAAGGCGAAGCATCAATTTTTGCGCAAGATGACGCTTTCGCCGTCGAAGGCTTCGGTTTGAATGGCATCGATTATCATCCCGATGGTTATCTGTTAGCGGCGGTTGGTGCGAGCGGTGCGATTTATAAAGTGCCGGTAGATGACCCGACGAGCATCACCCAGGTGACATTGCCGTATCCGATTGGGATTGACGGTATGGCGATTGATGCCGACAACAACCTGATCGCGGTGGGTCGCCCGCAAGATGGTGAAGGCGAACGCCAGGTTATCGCTGTCCTTGCGAGTACCGATGATTGGGAATCGGCAGCTATCACCATTGCTGCCGAGACCACTGGCGCGGCGACCACACTGGCACTTGCCGATGGCGCCGCGTACTACATCAACGCCTATCTGGGCAATCCAGAGCAGGAACAGTATCAGATTGTGCGCGTCGATTACGCTGACATGATGATGGAGTGACATACTCCCCCCGCCTTTAGGCGGGGGCTTCTACCCTCAGGGAGAAGGATTTCCCCTACCGCAATGGTTTTTCACCCCTCGCCCTGTCAAAGAGGGGCAGGGGGTGAGGGCTGAAAACGAGGGGCTTGCGTAAGGTGAGCTTTTAGGTGCCGTCTAGAAATTGATCATATGCCCTTCAAGCCCGTGCGCCGCCTCTTTAATGGCTTCACTGAGCGTCGGATGCGCATGGACATTGCGCGCGATCTCGTTCGGCGTCAGTTCCGCCATACGCGCCAATGTCAGTTCGGGCAGCAGTTCGGTCACATCGGGACCAATCAGATGTGCGCCGAGCAGTTCGCCGTATTTCTTGTCGCTGATCAATTTGACGAATCCGGTCGGGTCGCCCAAGCCGTGCGCCTTACCGTTCGCCTGAAACGGAAACTTGGCGACATTGATATCGTAGCCTTTTTCGCGCGCTTGCTTCTCGGTGTAGCCAAAGCTGGCGACCTGAGGCTGACAATACGTCGCGCGTGGCAGCATATCGTATTCCAGTTCAATCGTCGGTTCGCCCGCAATCGCTTCCGCAGCGATCATGCCCATCGCCTCCGCAACATGTGCCAGCATCAATTTCGCCGTCACATCGCCAATCGCGTAAATATGCGGCACGTTCGTTCGCATATGTCCATCGATTTCGACCGCGCCGCGCTCGCTCAGCTTGACGCCTGTTTTTTCCAGCCCATAGCCTTCGGTGCGCGGCTTAAAGCCAATCGACTGCATCACTTTATCGGCTTCTAGCGTTTGCTGTTTGCCATCGCCCGTGGTCACATTGACGCGCACACCGCTTCCGGTGTCCTCGATGCTGTCTACGCGCGTCTTGGTCATCACTTTGACACCGAGTTTCTTGTACTGCTTTTCCAACTCCGCCGAGACCTCTTCATCTTCAAGCGGCAGCAGCCGATCCAGAAATTCTACAATCGTGACATCGACGCCATAATTCTTCATGATGTAGCTGAACTCGACACCAATTGCGCCGCCACCCGCGATGATGATCGATGCGGGCAAGTTTTCTTCCATAATCTGTTCTTCGTAGGTGACGACTCGCTCGCTCAATGTCGTGCCGGGAATCAAGCGCGTCGTTGCGCCCGGCGACAAGATACAGTGCTTGAAAGTCAGCGTCTCTGTTTTGCCGTCATTGAGCGCGACGTTGATCGTATTAGCGTCTTGGAACTCTCCCCAACCGTCGTATTCGTCGATCTTATTCTTCTTCATCAGGAAATGCACACCCTTGACGCGACCGTCTGCGACCGTGCGGCTGCGTTTGTACGCCGACGCATACTCGAAGGTGACTTCGCCGGTGAACTTCATGCCGAACTTTTCGGCTTCTTTCGTCACAATATGCGCAAGTTCAGCATTGCGGAGCAGTGCTTTGCTGGGGATACAGCCGACGTTGAGGCATACGCCACCCCAGTATTTTTTCTCGATAATCGCGGTTTTCAGCCCCAGTTGACTGGCTCGAATCGCGGCGACATACCCGCCGGGACCTGCGCCGACCACGACGACATCATATGCTTGCGCCATTGGCGTTATCTCCAAGTTGATAAATGTGATTTGTGAATCATTGTAGCGCTGTCACGTCTGAACTAAAAGACGCCGACGAGTCCATCTGTACAGTATTTAGACGCTGTTTAAGGGAAAAATATGACGAGGATAATTACCAGATCGTTTCCAGCGTTGACAACCCTGTTTTTCCGTCATGGCTGATCAATTGGATATGCCAATGCACCACCGTCTGTACTTGCTCACAGCGCACAACAAATTGCGATCAGCGCCCATCAAAACCACGAAGGGCGCCCATGTGGACGCCCTTCGTGTCTTTCACATATGCCACAGAACCCAAACGCTTACGGAGACAGCAGGCTGGTCAGGTTGAAGAAGTTGTTACCTTCATTACTTTCCGTAACCAGATTGTTGACATCGACCGCACAGTTTGCCGTCGTGTTCGATCCGCCACCCGAATCGAGCTGCGCCGTGACGGCTAAACTTACCTGCGAACGCGCCCCCAAACCACCTATCGAACCGCTGAACAACTGATTTTGCGGTGTGAAATTGCACGCGCCGATAACACCCGGCAGCGCGACATCGCTTTCATTGCGAATCGTCAGGAAGAACTGGAATGGTTGTCCCTGAATAATGGTGCGGTCATACTGAAGATTCGTGATAATCGCGTCCGGCAGTCCTGTCGCGGGGGCAGCAGTTGCCGTTGCACCAGCGGCAGGAATATTCGTTGGCAGTGTCACAGGGCGCGGTGGCGGATTGATTTGTGGCAAACTGCTCGTGTCCCCCGTGACGTTAATAATCGTCGGCGCGACAAAGCCCAGGCGACCATCCGGCAGACGAATTTGATACCAGCCTGAACCCGTACTGCTGATGCCGACGACATCGACTTGCTGACCAATGCGCAGCGCTGTCAGCACCGGGTAAGCGGTGGTATCACCCGTGCGAACATTGCCGTTGACGGATGCCGTGCCTATCGCTGCGCCGCTCGTAATGGGCGCTGTATCCGGCACTGCTGTCGCCACGACGAATGCTTCTTCGGTGACCACTGGTGCTTCTGGTGCTTCTGGTGTCAGAAACGGTGGGATTTCATTTTCGATGCGCAGCGGACTCACCACAGACTGCACGACATCAGCTTCGTCTTCGAACAAAATCGATAAGCGCAGCTCGAATAATCCATCATCGTTCAGCGTCGTGTCCCACACGCCGAGCACATCATCGACAACGGGCGTCCCAGCGGGGATCGTCGCAGGCAGCCACACATTATCTTCTTCGGGGAGCACATTTTCGTCAGGGACAAAATCATTGTTCAACGGGCGATATTCCAGAAAGTAGCCGACCATCCCCGCCAAATTTGCGCTTCCACGCACTTCAAATTCGCCGCGCAAGACGTAAACAGGCGGCGGAAACGTGATTTGTGCGTTTGGATCGGGCTCAGCAGGATTAACAGTTTCTTGTCCGTAAACTGCAAACGCGCCAGTCGCTATCAAAAGCGCGATCAGCAGGGCTGCAAAGCGAGATTGTTTGAACATGCGTGATTTCCTTTGATAATTCAACAACCTCAACCCTAATCAAAACCGCTTTTTCGCGCAAGGTACATTTGACCTACGCTATACCCACCCCTCTAAACGCCGCTTGAGGGTCATCATGAAGGTGTCGCCTTGCGCGCCATCGACCACCCGATGATCGAACGTCAGCGACGTATATACACACGGGCGGATAGCGATCATATCGTCGATGACTTTGACGCGCTTTTCCATCATACCGATTCCCAAAATGCCGACTTGTGGTTGGTTGATGATCGGCATCGCCATCAAACTGCCGCTTACGCCATGATTGGTAATGCTGAATGTACCGCCCTGAACTTCTTCTGGTTTGAGTTTTTTTTCGCGTGCCCGTGTCGCTAAATCGTTGATCGCGCGCGCAGCACCGAGCAAATTCAAATCATGCACGTTCTTGATCACCGGCACGATCAACCCATTGTCGAGCGCGACCGCGACACCGATGTGAATGCCGTTGACCAAATAAATGCCGTCATCCGTCCAGCGTGCGTTCAAATACGGCACAGTCTGTAAGGCGTCGGCTGCCGCGCTGACGAAATATGCGGTTAGCGTCAGGTTGACGCCTTGCTTGGCAAACGACTCTTTGTGCGCCTCACGATGTTTGAGAACCGCACTCATGTCAATTTCAAAGACGGTCGTCACATGCGGGCTGGTGTGTTTGCTCATGACCATATGATTGGCGATCGCACGCCGCATCGCCGTGAGCGGAATCAATTCACCGTCGATGCCCGCCGGAATCGCTTCGACCGGATGCACCCTTATATCTACATTCGACTTTTGTAGGGGCGACTCGGTGGGTCGCGCTGTTACAGCAGTTTCGGTTTGCGGCTGATCCTCGTAATCGACCGTCGATTTGAATAAGTCACCGCTGCCAGGACGTTCCCACGGCGGCGTATCGTCGGTCGGCGCGTCGTCCTGTATGCCATCGCGTTCTAAATAATCCTCGACATCGCGCTTGGTCACGCGCCCATTCCGACCCGTGCCGTTGATCGCCGCTAAATCGAGCTGATGTTCCGCTGCCATACGCGCCACAACTGGCGTCATTTGTCCGTTGTACGCGATGGGAACCGCGTTGACTGCCGGCTGTTGATGAGTCGGCGGCACATGCTGCGCGGTCACGGGTGGTGAGTCATCCCCAACGATCTCGCCCGCCGCACCGATCACGGCGAGCAGTGTGCCACGTTCGACTGTTTGCCCTGCTTGCACATAAATCTTGAGCAGTACGCCGCCCGCTGATGCCGGAATTTCGGTATCAACTTTATCCGTGCTGATTTCCAGCAGCGGCTCAAATTCTTGGATGGCGTCACCTTCTTGTTTCAGCCAGCGCGAAACCGTACCTTCGACGACGCTTTCACCCAACTGCGGCATGATCACTTGTGTTGTCATCAAGAACCCCTTTTTTTATTAACCGCAGCCGACGCAGAAAAGGCAGCGCGTATTATTAAATACTTCGCTGTCTTTGCGCTCTCTGCGGTTCAATGTTTTTAATAACCTGCCAATTCGCGGATAGCATCCGCAATTTTGTCCGGGTTCGGCATGAAAAATTCTTGCATATCGTGGTTGAATGGCACTGCCGGAATGTCGTATCCAGTCAGGCGGCGGATTGGTGCGTCGAGTGTTTCAAAGCCATCATCGGCTAAGATCGCCGCTACTTCCGCGCCGTAGCCCATCGTTCGGCTGTCTTCATACACGATCAGCGCTTTACCCGTTTTCTTGACCGATTTCAAAATCGATTCTTTATCGATGGGCAGCAGCGTTCGCAGATCGACGACTTCAGCATCGATTCCGTTTTCCCGCGCGACTTTTTCCGCCGCAATGACCGTGTAATGCGCCATCATGCCATATGCGAATACGCTCAGATCACGCCCTTCACGAGCAATGCGCGCGGGTCCAATCGGGACGGTGTAGTCGTCGTCCGAAACATCACCTTTGATCGCACGATACCCTTTTTTAGGCTCGAAAAACAAAACCGGGTTCGGGTCACGTACAGCGCTCTTGAGCAATCCTTTAGCATCATGCGGCGTGCTGGGGATGACAATTTTCAAGCCCGGCACATGCGCGAAGAACGCTTCTACACTTTGGCTGTGATATAAACCACCCGCAATACCGCCGCCATACGGTGCGCGAATGGTGAGTGGCACACGCCATTGTCCGTTGGAACGATAATACATTTTCGCTGCTTCGTTGACGATTTGATTGAACGCAGGGTGAATAAAATCCGCGAATTGAATTTCGCAGATCGGGCGCAGTTCCGCCAACGCCGCGCCAATGCCAATCGCGACGATGCTCAGTTCAGCAAGCGGCGAATCGATCACGCGCGCCGCTCCATATTTCGCCTGTAACCCTTGTGTAGCGCGGAATACCCCCCCACGCACACCGACATCCTCACCTGTGATAAACACACGTGGGTCGCGCGCCATTTCTTCGTCCATCGCCGCGCGGATCGCGTCGATCAGTGTCATGACGGTCATCTATTCATCCTCCGGCGCATACAACGATGCAATCGCCGTTTCAGGGGCGGGACTGGGCGCAGCTTCGGCAGCTTTTTGCGCATGATCGACGGTTGCACGCGCGCGTACCTCGTACTCGTTGAGCGCATCCGCCGTCAAAATGCTTTGTTCCAGCAAAAAATGCTGCATACGCTGGATCGGGTCTTTTTTCTTCCATTCCTCCACTTCCTCGCGCGTCCGGTAGCTGCGATCATCGTCATCGCTCGAATGCGGCACCGGACGATATGTTTTCGCTTCAATCAATGTCGCCCCGCCGCCGTTATAGGCGCGCGCTGCTGCCTCGTGGACGGCATCGTAAACGGCGAAAATATCGTTACCGTCCACCCACAAGCCATGTACGCCGTACGCAGGCGCACGATCCGCGACATTCGCGACCGCCATCTGCGAATCCATCTTGACGCTGATAGCATAAATATTATTTTGTACCAGACAAATAAGCGGCAGCTTATGCACGCCTGCCCAATTCATACCTTCGTGCCATTCGCCTTGACTGGTCGAGCCTTCGCCAAGCGAGGTCAGCGCAAGCCGCGGCTGCGTGGCGTCGTTCGCGTCCACCATACCCGTTTGCTGGCGGTATTTAATCGCAAATGCCAGCCCAGCCGCTTGTGGGACTTGTGTGGCGACGGGTGCCGAGCCGCTGATGATATTCAGGTGTTTAGCCGAGAAATGACTCGGCATTTGTCGCCCACCAGAACTTAATTCGTCGCGTTTGGCGAACAGTGACATCATAAAATCGAACGGCGTGACGCCAAGTGACAGCACCAGCGCCAGATCACGATAGTACGGATGCACATAATCGACCCCGCGCGTAATCGCGTATGCCGCGCCGACTTGTGCCGCTTCGTGTCCCATCGCGCTGATGTGAAACGCGATCTTCCCCTGCCGATGCAGCGCCCACGCCCGTTCATCTAAGCGGCGGCTGAGCAGCATCGTATAAAACATCTCGCGCAGCGTCGTTTCATCCAACCCAGCGCTTGCACCAATTACACGATCTAATGTCATGCACGCTCCAAACAAAGATTTTTAAGACAAAGCGCAACTTTTCAGAATATTATAACACTTTACACGATTATTGGCGTGTTTCGTTTAGCTAATTCGCACAATCTATGACAAAACATCATAGCCAGGTCGCGCAAATTTCCATATCGGCGTACAGTATGAAAAGTCCTGTTAGCAGCCAAAGGAGTACGACCTTGACCGTCTTTGCGGAGGGAAAAATCGAAGCCTTTGTCGGTCCGCCGGCACTAGGTGCGGCGGATAACCTGGAGCAAATTATCGTCGATTTTATCGATGCCGCGCAGCATCGCCTGTATATCGCCGTACAAGAACTTGATTCGCATGAGATTGCGAAAGCGATTATTCGGGCGCGTTGGCGCAAGGTGTCGGTGCGTATGGTCGTGGAACAAGATTACCTGATGGATGGCAAAGTGCCGCGTGGTGAAGTGAAAATCCTTGAAGGCGAGACTATCGAAGCGGCAACCGAACGCGTGCAGTGGACTGAAGCATCCGATGATGGTGAAGACGTTTATCCACGCAATCGTATGATTCTGGCCGCCCTCCTGCGCAACAATATCGATGTCAAAGCCGATTACAACCCGACAATATTCCATCAGAAATTCATCATCCGCGATTACTTTCCCGAAGACAGCAAGACAAGCGCACGCAATAAAAAGTCCTCGATTCTGACGGGATCGGCAAATTTCACGTATACCGATACCCATTTGAACCTGAACAACCTGATCATTTTCAACGATCATCGCATCACGGCGGATTATTCCACTGAATTCCAGCAAATTTGGACGGGGACCTTTGGCGTTATGCGTGACCGTCATCGGGATGAACCTAAAACGTATAACGTCGGTGGCGTGCCTGTTAGTGTGCTGTTCGCGCCCGACCACACACCGGAATTAGAAATCATGAAACAGATGTTGAAATCGGTCGAAAGGATTGATTTTGCCATCTTCACGTTTTCAGGCTCATCAGGCATCGACGACGCCCTGATCATGGCGCACCAAGCCGGACGGCAAATCAACGGTGCGCTCGACCCGATGCAGGGTGAACAAAAATGGGCTGCGACCAAATGGTTACTTGACGAAGGCATCAATCTGTTTTACCCGAATAAACGCGGTACGTTCGCCAAATTTCGTAAACTGCATCATAAGCTCATGGTGATCGACCGTGCGATTGTCGTCGCGGGGAGCATGAACTACACGAAGCCCGGTAACGGCGTCAATGACGAAAACCTGTTCGTACTTGGCAGCCCATACGCGACGATTACAGACATGGACGGCAGTGATGCGGTCAATGCCGAAAATTGCGCGGCGCTTGCCGATTACTTCCGCGCCGAAATCGACCGTATTATTGCCAACAGCCGCGCGGTCACGTTGACCAATATCTAAAACCTCAGTTTAAGGGAGCGAGTCTTCACTCGCTCCCAAAAGCGCATCCATTACGCTGATACTACATATTCATCAAAACTGATGTTTCTGTGAGGAAGTATGTGGAAGCATTTATACATCCTCTTTTGCGTTTTGCTGTTTGATTGATATCTAATCCCCTGCCGCCTGTGCGCGTTCGGGTAGACGTTCCGCGATCAGTTCGACCACATCCTTGATGATGATGTCGCCGCCGACATTGGTCTTGGCACTCTCGAACATCTGCATACAGAACGGACAGCCAACCGCCAGCGTCTCCGCGCCAGTGGCAACCGCTTCTTCGTAGCGTTCAATGTTGACCGCTTTCGTCCCGTGTTCTTCTTCTTTCCAGAACTGCGCACCGCCTGCACCGCAGCAGAATGAATTCTTCTTGGTGCGCGGCATTTCGATGACTGACGCGCCCATGCTGGTCAGCACGTCGCGCGGTTCATCGATCACGCCATTATGCCGTCCCAAATAGCACGGATCATGAAACGTCACGTTGGGCGACTTGTCGAGTTTTACGCTGTCAGGCAGTCTGCCAGTCGCGATCAGTTCGTCAATGAGTTCGGTATGATGCACGACTTCATAATCACCGCCGAACTGGTGGTATTCTTTGCCAACGTTGTGATAACAATGCGGACATGTCACGACGACGCGACGCGGTTTGTTGTCAAAAACCACATTCAGCGTTTCGACGTTCGCCGTCGCCAATTGTTGATACAAATACTCGTTGCCAGCGCGGCGGGCGCTATCACCTGTACACTGCTCTTGTTCACCCAACACCGCGAAATTGACACCCGCGCGATCCAGCACTTTGACCAGCGCGCGCGCCGTAAGTTGTGCGCGCGGGTCGTAGCTCGGCGCGCAGCCTACCCAGTACAGAATATCGAAGTCGGGGTTTTCTTCCACCGTCGGCACAGGAATTTCTAAGCCCGTCGCCCACTTGAACCGATCAGCACGCGCGTTATTCCAGGGATTGCCGTTGCGCTCCATCCCGTTGAACGCGGTTTGCAGCGCCGCCGGGAACTCGCTCTGCACCAGTACGGCGTCACGGCGAATATCGAGAATATCCAGCATCGGTTCGTTGCCGACCGGACAAATATCGATGCACGCGCCACACGATGTACACGCCCACACCGCCGATTCGCTGATGGCGAAGCCCATCAACGGATACGTACTTTCCGCGCCCGCCGCAAGTTCGCTCATTTCATCTTTGATTAGATAACGCTTATTGATTTCATACGCGGCTGGCGATAATTCTTTGCCCGTCACATAAGCCGGACACACATCCTGACAGCGATTACACATAATGCACGCGAAGGCATCGAACAAATTGGTTTGAGTCAAGTCTTCGAGTTTGTGTGCGCCGAATTGTTCACGCGTTTCGTCTTCAAAATCGACTTTTTCCATCTCGCCTAGCGATGTACGACGCGGGCGCGTCAGGAAATTCAAGGGTGCCATGAACAGATGCGCGTGCTTGCTATACGGGAAATACGGCGTGAACAACAAAATCCCGCCGAGCGCCACCCACCAGAACAGATGCTCCATGATGCGTAAGCCGTCTTCGTTCAACCCACCCCAAATCGGACTGACCAGCGTGGCGAACGGGCGAAATATATCCGCGCCTGTCTCTGCAACCTGAACCGATTGACCCAAAAAGCGCGCACCGACATGCAGCAAAATAAAGACGCCGACAATCAACGAATCACGGCTGATAGCGCCCGCTTTGACTTTGGGATGCAGTAAAATATTGTCGTGATATTGCAGATCGGTTTTATTCGGTAGTACGAAACGGCGGAGTAAAAAGTAACTGACGCCGAACAACACAGCAATGCTGAGTAAGTCACCGCCAACACGATACAGATCAGAGAATAAACCTGCACCACCCAAAAACGTGAAGTCGGGGATAAACCCTTCTAAAACGTCCGCGCCGTTGACCAAAAAGTAATAAGTGAACCCCCATACCACGCCGATATGGATCAGACTGGTCAGCCGTCGCGTTTTCAGCGTGGTCACTTGCGTCATATACACGCGCAGCGCCTGCCATAAGCGCGCGGGCAAATGATCCAGGTACAGTCTGCTTTGTCCACGCCCAATCACTTTGATCATGTCGGTAAAGCTGGCAATCGTCGCGCCAATCGCCAGCAGCGCCAGCATCAAAAACAACATTTTTTCAACGGTCGTCAGCATGAAACATCCTTCAATTCATCTACTCAATCGTGCTTTAATGCAAGACGGATGGGACGCATCCGTGAACGATAACGTAGCGCCGCTACCAACGCCGTAAGGCGACGGTAAGCGCAAGCGTCGTTCAGAAGCCCCTGCCTTTAGGCATGGGAAGCGTCGCTTTTCATTCGACTATAACCGTGTGATGAGAAAAACCCAAAATCTTGAAAGATTTATGAGACAAGCCACTTCTTTGAAATGAGTTCACACTCACATTAGCCGTTACACAAATGAGGATTATCATGTCGATCGACTTTTCGCCTGTTTGGGATAAACAAATCTTGCTTGGCGCGTTCGCGCAGCAGTTCAGCGTCGATGCACTTAAGGATGCAGTCAATGCCAGCATCGATTTGTTGCGTTCGATGGTTGATCAAGCCGATAACGCCATGATCACATTCGATCCGCTCGATGCACTCGCTGATGATCCAGATGCAATCGAGGGCGAAGAGAAAATCGGCTGGAGTTTAGGACATTTGGTCGTACATGTCACCGCAACCAGCGAAGAATCGGCAGCTATCGCGTCGATTTTGGCGCGTGGCGTCGCGTACGGCAAAGAACCCCGTTTACGCTACGAAACCGAATGGAAGACGATCACCACACAAGCACAAGCCATCCAGCGTTTAGAAGAGAGCCGCCGCATACGACTTGGCTACCTAGCCACGTTCCCCGATCAACCATTCTTCGAGAATATTCGCGAGATGAGCGAACGCGCCCACGAATTATGGGGAGATTTGAACGCGAAAGGGCAATATATGCTGGGGTTGTATCATGAATGGCAGCACTATGAGCAGTTCCGTGACGTACTCAATCAGGCGCAAGCGGCGCGGGCGGGCGTGAACGGGTAACGACCATAGATCGTGGTGACCTCAACAAGAGCAGGGTTGAGGCGCTTTGATCTCCACGCGATGCCATCTTAGAGTCAGGCAGCGACTCATTTTGCTTGTCAAGAGTGGGCTAAAAAGCTATACTCAGCGAATCATGAATGTTCACCAGCCCTCATCCCCCGACCCCTTCTCCATGAGGGAGAAGGGGAGAAAAATGCGCTTTTGAAGTCCCTCGCCCTGAGGGAGAGGGATTTAGGGTGAGGGCAAAAACAAGGTTTCGTGATTCACTGATACTTTATTTTAGTGAAAGGACGCTGCATATCATGGTCACACGCTTGATTCATCATCATCAACCCATGCGTTTTCCCGCGATGTGATCAGCGTTCGCTTGGCTTAGCTTACCCAAAGCGCGGACAATGGTCTGCGCTTTTTTGTTGCATTTTTCAAGGAGGCATGTCATGGCAAAACCGAAATTTGAGCCGCGCTTACCAAAAGGAATGCGCGACTTTTTACCCGCCGATATGATCAAGCGTGAATACGTCTTTGGCATTGTGCGCGAAATCTTCCACTTATACGGCTTTGAACCGTTGCAAACACCCGTGCTTGAACTGCGTGAGACTTTGATGGGCAAGTATGGCGAAGACGCCGAAAAGCTGATTTTCAACGCCCAGCACGCCGGCGGCAAGGAAGAACTCGCGCTTCGCTATGACTTGACGGTTCCATTAGCGCGTGTTATGGGACAACACGCCAACGAGATTACGATCCCGTTTCGGCGATATCAGATTTCGCCCGTGTGGCGTGGAGAACGCCCGCAAAAAGGACGGTATCGTGAATTTTATCAATGCGACATCGATATCGTCGGTGCTGCGGGACAAGACGCCGATGCCGAGATTATCAGCCTTATCGCAGCGGTATTGCGGCGAATCGGCTTCAATAACTTCAGCGTCAATATCAACAATCGCAAGCTGTTGACCGCCATTGGTCAGTATGCGGGCGTCGAAGGCGACTTGCTGGGTGAGCTGTACCGAAGCATCGACAAATTCGACAAAATCGGCGCGGATGGCGTGCGCGACGAACTCATCAAGCGTGGATTAAGCGCCGATGTGATCACCCGCATCATGGAGATGATTACGGTCGATCTGCCGCGCGATCAAAAGCTCGATTTTCTTAAGGAATTGATGGGAACGCTGCCCGACGCACAAACCGGAATCAGTGAGCTGCGCGCGATCCAGGATAATTTACGTTTGATTGGTATCGCGGAGACTGATTACGACTTCGATTTCACTATGGTACGCGGGTTAGGTTATTACACGGGACCCATCTTCGAGGCGATTATCGCAGAAGGTGGCGTCGGCAGCGTTGCAGGTGGCGGACGCTATGATGATTTAATCGGCTTATTCCGCACCGACGCGCTGCCGACAACCGGCGGATCGTTGGGCATTGAGCGCATCATCGATGTCGTCGAAGCCTTCAATCTGTTCCCAGAGTCGCTGGGCGGCACGGTCGTGCAAACACTGGTGACGGTATTTAGCGACGACACGCGCGCTGAATCGAGCAAGTTGAGCGCTGAACTGCGCCTCGGCGGCATTCGCACCGAACTGTATTTGCAAGATAAACCGATTGGCAGGCAAATCGGGTACGCCGACAAAAAAGGGGTTGCGGTCGTCGCATTGCTCGGCGAGGATGAGATTGCCTCAGGTGAAGTCAGGTTCAAGCGCCTAAAAGATGGTCAGGAAGTGACTGTGCGCCGTGCTGATGCGATTAGCGCGGTTAAACAATTGCTTGGTTAAGTCAACGACCCCATAGCTAAAGCTAGGGGCTTGCAGTTATGGCGGGATTGAGTACCCAAGACACACATCGCGTATGGCGGATTGACTGCCACCCGGCGTCGAATATCAACACCGCGTTCGGGAATTTCGTCCCAGGGGTTTTAACCCCGCTGCTGGCTCTGGTCGCCCAGAATAAGCTGTTTCCTCTGCCTGAGCAGAGTGTTTTTCCAACTGTCCTGATTATGTAACTCACCTTACGCAGATTGCCCTCATCCTAAATCCTTCTCCCTCAGGGAGAAGGATTTCCCCTGCCGCGACGGTTTTTCACCCCTCGCCCTGAGGGACTGAGGGCAGGGGCAGGGGGAAAGGCTGAAAACGAGGGACATGCGTAAGCTGAGTTACTGATTAATATCGAGCAGGATTACGATGTTATGATTGAGGAACTGCAAACGGTCGAGTTTTTTACGCTTGATGGCGATAAGATTGCCATTATCATATTGACAAAGAAACGAAGTCGCCCAATCCATACTGGCGACATTACACACGCTCGATTAGTCACCACGTAGGCAAAAATGACGATGCAGATAGAAGATACCGCCAAGTTCAAAAAAGATCGTGGGTTGCAATCCGCGCCAGAGGTGCTACGCGCACTGCGCGAAAATCTCACCGATTTGACCGAGACGCTCAAGGTACAGCAGGGGGCGCTGCGTCAGCGCGGCATGAATTTGCCCGGCGGCGCACTCGAACGGCTCAAGTATGGGCTGACACGGCTGGATATCGTCAACGGGGCGCTGACGAGTCAGCAGATTGAACTGCGTCAACTGCGCGCGCTGGCAGAGACGACCGCGTTGATCAACTCGTCCGTCAGCACCGACGACGTGTTGAATCAGGTGATCGATACCGTCATTCAACTGACGGGCGCGGAACGCGGCTATATCATGCTCCGCAATAAGTTTACCAACGCGATGGAATTTCGGGTCGCGCGTGGCATCGACCGTGAGCAGCTTGGGCGCGACGAGTTCATGATCAGCAATACGATCGTCAACGAAGTCGCGGATACCATGCTGCCTGTGCTGACCGATAATGCGCGTAATGATCCGCGTTATCAAAGCCAGGAAAGCATCGTCGGTTATCAACTACGCAGTATTTTATGCGTGCCGCTCACCGTGCGCGGCGAAGTCATCGGCGTCGTGTACTGCGATAACCGCGTCTTAGCGGGCTTATTCAAAGACCACGAACTCAATTTATTGGTTGCATTCGCCAATCAGGCGGCAGTCGCCATCCAGAACGCGCGCCTATTTGAAAGCGCGCGCGCACGACTCTCCGAAGTCACCGAAATCCGCGATTTGATGGACAACATTTTCACGTCCATCGGCAGCGGTCTGGTCGTGATCGACGCCGACGAAGTCATCACCGCATATAATCCCGCCGCCGAAGCGATGGTCGGCGTCAGTATGACCGTCGCGCTTGGCTGCGCGGTCTGTGATATTTTGTATCCGCTCGACCCGCAGATCGAACTCAGCATCGCGCGCGTCAAGGAACTTGGCACGACCGAAGAATGGGAATCGCACCCGCTTTTTAACGATGACAGCAAACATACCTGGAACATCAGCATCGCGCCGCTGCGCGATCTGGAGGGCAATGCTAGCGCAACCGCATCGGTCGTCATTCTGCTCGACGACTTGACCGAACTCAAAGCCCGCGAAGCCCAGATGAACCAGGTGCGCCGTTATTTACCCGTTGCGCTCGTCGATAACCTGCGCAGCGATGACCTGAGTACGTTGGGCGGGCAAGAGCGCGATATCAGCATGATCTTCGCCGATGTGCGCGGCTTCACCGCGTTCAGCGAGCGCTTGCAGCCTGAAGTGCTCATGGAGATCATCAATAAATATTTGTCCGTCGCCAGCGATTCGATCAATCTGTTCGAAGGCTTGGTCGATAAATATATCGGTGACGCCGTGACCGGATTCTTCAATACGCAGTTGAATCAACAGCCGGATCATGCGCTGCGTGCGGTGCGTGCGGCGTTGAGCATGGTCTACGATGTCAAGGCACTACACGAAACGCTGCCGGAAGATCAACGCCTGTTTTATGGCGTGGCAGTCCATTCAGGAAGCGCGGTGTTGGGCAATGTGGGGTCGCCGGATCGTCGTGAGTTCGCTGCGATGGGCGATGCGGTCGAAATGTGTAAGCTGCTGCAAGAGAACAGCGGTCACGGCGAAGTCTTGATCAGCGCGGCGACGTATGCCCATGTCAGCGCATATTTTGAATGCGAACCGCTGGCGCCGCGCGTAACCAAAGGGCGCGACGATTTCAGCATCATGTATAAAGTCTTGCGCCGCAAGAAGAAGCACACCGGGCGGTTGAATGGATAAAGACGCAGTGTACGATAAGCAGAATCGCAATTAAAAAACCGATTGTGAAGTTCTTCAAAGTCATAATCTACCCTCGACTTTCATTGATGGGCTATAAAAATCGATTGAGCAGGTAATCAAAATTGGAGTCGCTGAATGCCTCTGACATTATCAGAAAAGCGCCGTAAAACCCCTGCCTTCAGGCATGGGGATATAAGGCGCAGGGCAATCGCGTTCTAGAACGATGCAGCTCTAAAAATCCATAATGACCATTACTGACAGTGTTTTGTATGTCACAATGGACTAGAGGAGTTCATTTTCGTCAGGGATTGCTAGAACGCGATTGCCCTGCTTATATCCCCATGTCTAAAGACAGGGGCTTTACGGCGCTTTTCTGGTAAAGTGAGAAAAAAATGATCCAAGCAACAATATCTGTGCCAAAAAGGGGGCATAAAGAAGTAGGGTTTTCAGGTAAAGTGGAATCTCTTACAACACCACACGACCAGAAAACCCATGAGCGAAATTATAGCACTCACGCACTGCCTTGTATCCTCCCTCTCGCCGA
>ENA-ORBV01004883-ORBV01004883.1-microbial-mat-metagenome-genome-assembly--contig:-NODE-4883-length-25218-cov-14.148363_pt1 | contig 25218 bp, 18 predicted proteins | sample MGYA00237777_ERZ505514 | MGnify/ENA primary metagenome ERZ505514 (study PRJEB26160, sample SAMN06269048) | microbial mat metagenome | isolation source: Oligotrophic lake microbial mat | place... | reverse complement strand
CGCAAAATGGGCCGCAGGCCCAGCGCTTGATGGCCAGCGTGACATGCCGTTGGCGCTCCGCTTGAGCGAAGGGTTAGACCGCACTCTTGGGGGACCGCGCGAGATGCGCTTGGATGGATCTACGAAGCACAGCATACGTCGTCTCGAAATCCTCATTGAAGTTAGCACACTTAATCCGGCGAACACGGGCGGGCACGCTCTCCTGAGTTAGGCCACCAGACAAGACCGGAAGGAGCACCTTACCGCCGTCGATCGCCTCATGCGCCGCTTCATCAAGCTCTCGCTCTACCCATTTGCTTCTCAACGATTGAGGCGAGAGCACCATGAGAAATAGTGCGTTTCTTTGAATACCTGCGGATATGGCTTTGTCGATGACGTCACCGATAAGTATGTCCTTTTCGTCTCTCCAGTAACCAATCCTGTCGGTGTCAAACCGCTGTGCAAGAACGTCGACAAACTTCGCGTCCGAATGAGAATAGCTGATAAATATTCTGGACTCGCTGTTTTGCACGGTTTCCATGGCCTCGGCTTCCCGTAGTCTTTGTTGTAGCGCCAGCAACTCATCTTGTAGCGATGAGTTCAAGATCAGATCCACGTCCTCGACGTGGTGTCCCTTGGTGCAGCCCGGGGCGCGACGTGCTGGGTAGTCCCTTCCACCGATTACGGCCCCAGATGCGCCTCCGCCGCAGCAGGACCAGCGAAAGTAGTCGACATAGCTGTTTCTCGCCCCTCCGTTGCCAACGATCTCTGCGGACCCAGGATGCCATGAACAAAGCCAAGTGTCTGGATAGACATCGCCAAAGGGCGTATTCTCCTCAGGGGGCTCAAACAGGGATCGACAGTTGCGGCAGATGATTAAGCGTGTGGGCATTTGGTGCGGTCTAACGCTAAGTAGACCCCATATGCGGGGTGTTGCACCGTATGGTCGGCTCACTGGAGCAGCGGGTCAACCGCATTTTCCCTTGCGTGATCGAGGTCTTAGCGAACTGCAAGGAGGATGTTGCGAGCAAGCCCCACTTTCGTTACACCTCGCGAATCCATGCGTACGAAATATTGGGGTCAATCTAGGGGCGTAACCGGCACTGGAACGTCGTGAAGCGTGATGATTTTTCGGAGCGCGATCGCCGAAATTCGCTAGGATCTAAGCATAAGTGGGACAACAGCTAACGATATGCAATGTTTGGGTTCGGTTCGTCGGTTCATTTTGCTTGGCGAGATGCCTCCCAAACCATGAGGAGCTTCGAACCTTAGAGGACGAACCTACAGGCGTCAAAAGCGTTGTTTGAAGATGCGTTCGAACGTCTCTTGTGGGTCGTTAACGGCCCGTCAGGTTCTCGTCGCCCTCGGGCAGGCACATTGGCGAAGTTGGTCAGTTTGCTTGGCAAGCTTGGGCAGTTCGTCGGGTGAAGCGGGTGACTGCTGCTGGCAGAAGATGGTCAGTTCGCTGGCAGTAGGACGTTGCCGGCATTGACCCAGGACGGCGCTTAGCGATATCGCGAACGGCAGCCGAGATAGCTCGGCTATACAAAAAAGCACGTCGTGATCCCGCCAGGCTTTTGTTCCGCCACGCTCTTGTAAGGCGGAGCTTGCTCCGCTGCTCTGAGCCCGTTAGTCCCATGAAACTTGCCTAATTTTCCGCCGCGCCAGCCAAACCCTGAAACCACCCATCAACCGCTGCCCGCTCGGCCTCGGTGAGCCCGGTGATGTTTCCCGGCGGCATGATTTTCAGCTCGACGACTTGTTTGTGAATGAGGGCAGCCTGCGCTTCCAATTGCTCGGGATGTTCGAACATGGAGCCTTTGGGAGCGCTGGCTATCATGCTGGGTTGGGCGGAATGGCAGGCGGTGCAGCGGCGTTTGGAAATGCCAAGGATGCTGGCGGTATCGGTGCCGAGGGGCTGGCCGACCGCGAGATCATCTGAACTCGATGCGGCTACTGCTGGCGCAGCAAGGACAGTCGCTCCGCTTGCTGTCGCCGCACTGGCGACGACACTCGGCCTCGGCGCAGGTGCCATCCAGACGAACAGCCCGCCTAGAATGGCCGTCGCCGATACGAGCAACCACCACGCTCTGCCGCCGCTGTGCCACAGCACGAAAAACTGTCGAATCAGCGCGCCTGCGGCCATGAACAAGGCCAGCACCGCCCAGCTGTGCGGATGCGCAAACGCGGTGGCGTAGTGGGTCGATAGCATCGCGAACACCACGGGCAAGGTGAGGTAGGTGTTGTGCACCGAACGCTGCTTGCCGCGCGCGCCGTCCAGTGGATTGGGGATGGCACCGCTCTGCAAGGCGGCCACCATGCGTTTTTGGCCGGGGATGATGACGAAGAAGACGTTGGCCGACATGATGGTGGCGAGGGTGGCGCCGGCCAACAGAAACGCCGCGCGACCCGCAAACATGTGAGTGGCAACCGCACATACGACGACGACCAAACCGGCAACAAGCACGCCAAGCAAGTCATCGCGAGGGCCGATGAGGCGACATAGCCCGTCATACAAAAACCAACCGATCACTGGCAGCGCCAACGCCAGCAGCACGCCTTGCGTGGGCGACCACGCAGCCACGGCGGGATCGATCAGATACACCTGCGGCGATAGCAGATACAGCAAGGCGAACAGGGCAAATCCCGACAACCAGGTGGTGTAGGACTTCCACTTGGACCAGTGCAGTTCGTCCGGCAACTGCGGCGGCGCAGGCAGGAACTTCTGCTTGAGATAAAAGCCACCGCCGTGCACCGACCAAGACTCACCGTGCAAGCCCGCGCTTGGCTGCTTGGCCGGCTTCAAACCTCGATCAAGCGCGACGAAATAGAACGACTCGCCGATCCATGCGATCGCCGCCACCACGTGCAGCCAGCGGAGCAGCAGTCCGGCTGCTTCGATCCAGTAGTCGCTCATTCGGGATCAGCTGCCGCGGTAAGTCGAATAGCTGAATGGCGAGGCGAGCAGCGGCACGTGGTAGTGCGCGCTGGCATCGCTGATGCCAAATCGCAAGGTCACCACGTCGATGAAGCGTGGCTCGGGCACCACCACGCCGAGCGCGGCGAAGTAATCGCCGAGCGCAAAATCCAATTCGTAATTCCCGGTCTTGAACAGCTCGTCTTGCAGTAACGCGGTTGCGCAGCGACCGTCGCTATTGGTGGCGTGCTGGGCGAGCAACTGGCGGCCATCCGCCGCGCAGTGATACAGCCGGATGACGACGCCGGCTGCGGGCTTGCCGTGCGCGGTGTCGAGCACGTGAGTGGTGAGTCTGCCCATGGCTCAACGCACTCCGGCGTGATCGAGGTAAGCGTCCAAAGCTTCAAGGTTCGCCACCTTTTGCGCCGCTGTGGCGAAGCTCGCGGTGAAACTGTTGCGGGCCAGTGTTGCGGCGTGGCTGGCATTCAGATCGAGCGCGGCGAAAGTTTCGGTGAAGTTCTGGTTGAGATAGCCACCGAAGTAAGCCGGATCGTCTGAGTTCACTGTCGCCACCAGACCGGCGTCGAGCAACTGCCGCAGGTTGTGATCGGCCAAGGATTTGAAGACGCACAGCTTGATGTTCGACAAGGGACAGACGGTCAATGGAATGCCCTGCTCTACCAAGCGCTTCACCAACGCGGGATCTTTCAGCGCCTGCACGCCATGATCGATGCGCTCGGCTCCGAGCACGTCCAGCGCGCTCCAGATATAGGCCGGCGGCCCTTCTTCGCCCGCATGCGCTACCGCGCGCAGGCCCAACTTGCGGGCTTGCGCAAAAACGCGCGCGAATTTTTCTGGCGGGTGACCGAGTTCACTGGAGTCCAAACCGACGCCGATGAATTTGCCCAGATGCGGCTGCGCCTCTTCAAATGTGGCGAGCGCGTCCGCTTCGGACAAATGGCGCAGGAAGCACAGGATCAACTCCGAGCGCAGCCCCAGCTCGGCCTGTGCCTTGTCACAGGCGCGTCGCAAACCATTGATTACGGTGGCCATCGGTACCCCGCGCGCGGTGTGCGTTTGCGGGTCAAAGAACAATTCGGCATGGCGGATGTTGTCGGCCTTGGCGCGCAGAAAGTACGCCCACGCCATGTCGAAAAAATCCGCCTCGGTCAGCAATACGCTGGCGCCGGCGTAGTAGATATCGAGAAAGCTCTGCAGGTCGCTGAAGGCATAGGCGGCACGCAAGGTCTCGACGTCTGGGTAGGCCAACGACACACCGTTGCGCTTGGCCAGCGCAAATATCAGCTCAGGCTCAAGCGAGCCTTCGATATGGATATGCAGCTCGGCCTTGGGCATGCCTTGCAAAAAAGCGGGCAGTTCAGCGGCAGACAGACGCATCGGATTTCCCTCTGGAACAATGCGCGGAGTCTGCCTTAAGGTGGGGATTGTCGATAGGCGCAAGGGGCGATTCGGCGCATGTATAAGAGTGAGGGCTAGCGCGACGAGCTAACTCCTATGCTGTATCGCAGCCGCTTTTGCTGTAGCAGCCTGCCGGACTTAGGTCGGCCGGGCTGCAAATCCGCCTACGCGGTCCATATTTCCGCGGATTCTTGGCCCATAGCGCTGCTATGAGCCCGCAAATCGTCGAAAATCTGTCCTCGCGCAGTCGAATTTTCGCCTCGACCATCTAAGCCCGACAGGCTGCTACGAGGGAAGCCCTCCTGCGCGGCTGCTTTTCAGCTTGGCCGAAGCGCAGCGCCGCAGGAGCGGCACCCTCCAAGAGCGGAGAACATCGGTACGGTAATGGTGTGCAGATAGCTCCCGCATCCAACCTTTCGATCTGCCTAAAGGGTTTTGGTTTATGGAGGCTGCGCTAGTATCCGCGCATGAATTCGAACCCCACATTTTTACTCAACGGTGAACCGGTCAGCCTGACCGATTGCGATCCGCGCGAGTCGCTTTTGCGCTGGCTCAAGCGCCGCCGCTTGACCGGCACCAAGGAAGGCTGCGCCGATGGTGATTGCGGTGCCTGCACGGTGGCCTTGATCGCGACTGACTGCAAAGGGACATCGCGCCTGCAGGCAGTAAATAGCTGCTTGCTGCCCATGGGGCTACTGCCGGCGCGAGAAGTGATTACGGTCGAGGGCTTGGCTGATAAGGGCTTGGTTGATAAGGGCTTGGTTGATAAGGGCTTGGTTGATAGAAGCACGGTCGACAAAAGTGGGACAAATAGCGAGCGCTTGCATCCGGTGCAACAGGCGCTGGTGGACAGCGCGGGTTCGCAGTGCGGGTATTGCACGCCGGGGTTCGTGATGAGCCTGTTCGTCGGCTTGCACGAGGACGCCTTGGACGACCACGCCATCGCCGGAAACCTGTGTCGTTGCACCGGCTACGGGCCGATTCGACAAGCGGCTGCTCGACTGGCCGACGAACGACCGCAAGACCCTCGCTTTGCGCAACTCAAAGCGCAATCGCGCAAGCCCTTGCCGGCGTCGCAGCTACAAAACTTCTTCAGCCCCAGCACCCTCGCCGACGCGCTGACGCTGAAAGCACGGCACGCGGATTCGCAATGGTTTGCCGGCGGCACCGATCTGGGTGTGAGTTTGAGTCACGGTCAACCGCTGGCATCGGTGCTGATCGCTCTGGATCGTATCGATGCGTTGCGCCAGCTTGCGATCAGCGACGAGCACGTGCGTATCGGTGCCGGAGTGCCGCTGACCGAGCTGGAATCCGCATTGCAAGGCATATTTCCGGCGCTGGATGAAATGCTGCCCTGGTTCGCTGGCCGACAGGTGCGCAACCGGGCGACGCTAGGCGGCAATCTCGGTAGCGCATCGCCGATTGGTGACTTGCTGCCGGTGTTGCTGGCCCTGGACGCGGTCATCCACTTGCGCGGGCCTGATGGCGAACGCGAGGTGGCGACGGCAGATTTTTTCATCGATTACCGCAAAACTGCCCGCCGCGACGACGAACTGATCGTGGCGGTCACCCTGCCCCGCCGCAGTGATCTGTGGTCGACGTCGGCCAAGGTCGCCAAGCGGCAAACCGATGACATCAGCATCGTGGCGGTGGCGTTTGTTTTGGCGCGCGATTCGCAAGGGCGGATCAGCCATGCGCGACTCGCATTCGGCGGTGTTGCCGCCACCCCCAAGCGCGCGCTCCTGACCGAGGCGTTTCTGCTCGGCAAGCGGCTCGACCCGGCAGTGATTACTGAGGCTGCTGATCGGTTGCGCAGCGAATTCGAACCACTCAGCGATCACCGCGCCAGCAGCGACTATCGCCGCGCCTTGTGCGCCAATCTGTTCTTGCGCTGTGTGTACGAAACGTCTGCGAACGAAACATCCGTGAGCGAACCAGCCGCAAGCGAGCCAGCCGCATGAGTATCTCGCCCGCCGCCTGGCGGCACGAGAGCGCAGTCGGTCACGTCACCGGTCGGGCGATCTATACCGATGAGCAACGGCCCGCGCTCGGCATGCTGAGCGTGTATCCGGTGCAGGCGCCGCATGCGCACGCGCGCATTCTGTCGATTGACTCAAGCCAAGCACGCGGCATGCCCGGCGTGCACGCGGTGCTGACGGCCAGCGATGTGCCCGGCGAAAACGACACCGGCCCCATCTTTCACGACGAACCGTTGATCCCCGCCGACCTCGTGAGTTTTTACGGGCAAGCGGTGGCGTGGGTGGTGGCGGATGACGAAGCACTGGCGCAGGCCGCGTCCAAGCGCGTCATCGTCAGCTATGAGCCGTTGCCGGCGTTGACGACCATCGCTCAAGCCATCGCAGCGCAGGCCTTCCATCTGCCGCCTGCGCAAGTCGCGCGCGGCGACGCCCTGACTGCGCTGGCGTCCGCGCCACATCGCCTTGCCGGCGAGCTGTTGATTGGTGGCCAAGACCATTTCTATCTGGAGACCCAAACCAGTTGGGTCGAAATCGATGGAGAAGGCACGGTCCACATCACTGCATCCACCCAGCATCCCACCGAGACCCAGATCATCGTCGCTCGCGTACTCGGCCTGCCCGCGAATCGGGTGGTCTGCTGCAGCCTGCGCATGGGCGGTGGCTTCGGTGGCAAGGAGACCCAGGCCAATCCGTATGCCGCCATCGCTGCGCTGGCTGCGCACACGAGCGGACGACCGGTGCGGATCAAGCTGTCGCGCGCGTTGGACATGACGCTGACCGGCAAGCGGCATCCATTCCTGGCGCGTTTTGAGGTGGGTTTTGATGACGCGGGGATGCTGTTGGCCCTGAGGGTTCAGTTGGTCGCCGATGGCGGCTGGAGTTGTGACCTGTCGCCTCCGGTGCTGGGGCGCGCGATGGTGCATGTCGATAACGCCTACTTTTGTCCAGACATCGAAGTCACGGGCTTGATTGCGCGGACGAATCTGGCTTCCAACACCGCCTTCCGTGGTTTTGGTGGGCCGCAAGGAATGCTGGTCGGCGAAGAAGTGCTGGATCGGGTGGCGCGCCATCTCGGGTTGCCGGCACACGCAGTGCGTGAGCGTAATTTCTATGCGCCCAGCGATCCAAGCGCGCACGCCGAGGCGGATCGAAATGAGCCGGATCGAAACCATACCCACTATGGCCAACCCGTCGTCGACAACCATTTGGCCGAGCTTTGGCAACAACTGTTGCGCGATAGCGACTTCGAAGCCCGCCGCCAGCAGGTCGCTGCGTTCAACTCTACAAGCGCGCACCGCAAGCGCGGGCTGGCGATTACGCCGGTGAAGTTTGGCATTTCCTTCAACAAGAGCGAGTACAACCAGGCCGGCGCGCTGGTTCACATCTACACCGACGGCAGCGTGCAGCTCAATCACGGTGGCACCGAGATGGGTCAGGGCCTGCACACCAAAATGCTGGCGGTCGCCAGCCGCGTGCTGGGCATCTCGGCCGCTCGCATCAAGATCATGCCCACCAGCACCGACAAGGTACCCAATACCTCGGCGACCGCTGCTAGCAGTGGTTCGGATCTCAATGGCCAAGCCGTGAAAGCGGCGTGTGAGACGCTGCTTTCGCGGCTGGCACCGGTGGCGGCTCACTTGCTGGGCGGTGATGCAGCGCAGGTGCAATTTGCCGATGACGAAGTATTTCTGGGTGAGACTGGCGGCCGCCGATTGCGCTTTGACGAAGTGATCGCCGCGGCCTATCGCGAGCGCATCAGTTTGTCTTCGACCGGCTACTACCGCACGCCGGGTTTGATCTGGGATCCGCAAACCGGGCGCGGCCACCCGTTCTACTACTTTTCCTTTGGCGCTGCGGTCAGCGAAGTGGAAGTCTGTGGATACACCGGGGTGCATGTTTTGCGTCGAGTCGACCTGTTGCACGATGTCGGCGACTCGCTGGCCGAAGCCATTGATCGCGGCCAGATCGAAGGCGGCTTTGTGCAAGGACTGGGCTGGCTGACCTGCGAGGAGCTGCGCTGGGATGCCGCCGGCAAATTGCTTACCGACGCACCCAGCACTTACAAGATTCCCACGGTCGGCGAAGTACCTGAAGATTTTCGGCTCGGCTTGTTTCGCAGCGCAGCGCCACCGACCACCCGCGTCATTTTCAGCAGCAAGGCTGTCGGCGAACCGCCGCTGATGTTGGCGATCAGCGTGCGCGAAGCAATTCGAGAGGCGGTAGCTGCATTCGCTGCGCCTGCGACTGAAAACGCACGCTGCGTTGAGCTTGCCTGTCCATCCACACCCGAAGCGATTTTCTGTGCTGTTGAGCGCATGCGAGCCTCATCCAAACGATGAGCGAACGCTTATTCGCCACCTTGCTCGAATGGCTGCCAGAGCCCGTGGTGTTGGCGAGCGTTCTGGATACGCGTGGTGCGACGCCACGCAAGGGCGGCAGCCGCATGTTGATCGCAGACAGCCGGTACTTTGCTAGTGTCGGCGGTGGTTTGGCCGAGGCGCAAGTAATCGCCGCCGCGCAGCGACTGCTTGCCGGCCATGCCAACAGCAGTGACGTCGAGATCGACTTGACCGGACGGACCGGCGCCGCAGGCATCTGTGGTGGACGCATGCGGATTGGCTTGCGGCGCTGGGCGGGCAGCGCCGATCTCGAACAGGCGACGACGATTGCCACGGCGCTGCAGGCGGGCAATCCGGTCACGCTCAGCGCTGAACTCACGGCCGGCAGCGAAAGCCAAATCGTTGAGCCCGATGTGCGTTTGCTGATCATCGGTGCTGGCCACTGTGGGCTGGCCCTGCATGATCTTGCCCGCTATCTGGAGTTTGATCTTTGGGTGTTCGATGAGCGCAGTAAGGTGCTCGCCGATTTTGCCCATGCGCGGCAGCTCAGCGGCGATGCCAGTCAACTTGCGCAGGCACTCGAAACTCAACGGCTGGTGTTTGCCGTATGCCTCAATCGCGACTTCCACTGCGACGTCGCCGCCTTGCGCGTGCTGTGTCAGCAGCCGCCGACCTTCATCGGCATGATGGGCAGTGGCAAGCGGATCGCCCAGGTGTTGGCCGCCTTGCCCGAGCACGCCGCCACGTTGGCGCAGTTGCGAGCGCCGGTCGGAATTGAAATCGACGCCCAAACCCCGCACGAGATCGCCATCAGCATCCTCGCGCAGCTGGTGGAAAAGCGTCGCGAATTGGGCAGATAACTGCCGTGACTTTCCTGCGCTTTAATTTCTCGTCTTGCCGCCACCACGTCAACAGCAGCCGCGCGGGAGCGCGGCCCTCCAATTGGAGCAACAGCCGCAGCGTTGCACACGCTGCTGGAGGGCGCCGCTCCTGCGGCGGCGCTTTCGTCACCGCCAGAAGCAGCCCATCCGCATCGTCAGAGTTTCGCCAAAATCTATTCAGTGGGTAACTTGAGAGCATCGCGCGTCAGCATTGACACCGCGCCATTGGCCATTCCCCGCGCGGACGGTTGAATGGTTGTGTCACTCAACGCTGGGCCACCTTCGAGCATGCGCCACATCGCATCCAGCCCCGCGTAGGCATACGGCAGCAGCGGCACATAGCGGCTGCCGAACGCAGGCAGCGCCAGAAACGCGTCGAAGTGCTGAGCATTGTGGACACGCCACTGAGTCAGCGGATACGGGCCCGCGCGGCGCACCCAGTTCACATAGGCACCGCTGCTGAAAGCTTCCGGTACGAGGCCGTCGTCAACACCGTGGATGACCAAGATGGGCAGGCCGGTTCGCGGCAACGCGGCTCGCGTGGCTTCGATACCGGCGGATACCCGCTGCGCTGCCTGATGCTCGCCTTGATACAAGTCGCGCAGGCACTGCAAGCGCGAGAAAGCGGATTGAGTGGCATCGCCGGCGACGATCTGCACGCCACCGCTAGGAGCGATGCCAGGTCCGTCGCTCCACCACAAGGCGCGTTCGCCGCGCGTGGCGGCCCGCGGCGCGCCTGCCGCATCCACTGCGGCAAGCGAAAACCCGCACGGCATCTCGTCCAGTGCGTAGCGACCGTACGCCGAGGCGTAGCTGACGCCAACGCCGCGCCACAGATCAAATGCGCTACTGAGCATGCCCGCGCCGAGTGCGGCGTCGGTCCAGCCTTGGCCTCGCAGGTGCTGATAAGCCTCATCGGCGGCCACTTGCGGGTTGCTGACCATACCCGCCGCCAACAGCGCGGCGCAGGCTGCTTCGCGCTGGAGTGTGATTGCCGCCATTGCAAACGGCAGGGGCGATTCGGCGAGCGGTTTTGCCGCCTGCGCGCAAGTCATCCATAGCGCCGCATCAGTGGCGTAGTCGTACAGCGCACGCCCGCCTTCACCCGGCAACACGTTGGGAGCTACTGCGACCACGCCGTCCAACCAATCGCCATCACGTTCGGCGGCTCGCAGCACCGCGCCGCCAGCATTCGACAGGCCGACCGCGATGATCCGCGTATTGCTAAAGGTAAATGGCGCCTGTGCAGGCAGGGCTTGATTGAGTTGCTGCAGCGCGAACGCTGTCGCTTGATACAGGTGATTGCCCCAATCCGCTTCGGGGTTGTCCTGCGAATGCGCGTGTTTGAAGGCGACTGCCAGTGAACCTTGCGCAGCAGCAGGGCGGAACGCCATCGCCGCTGGATCGGTGGTCAGGCGCCCGTCCAAGCCAACGCCCTCACCGCTGGCCGCATCGAACAGGTCGGTGCCCGCGCCTTTGTCGGTGTAGACCACCGCACAGCCACGTGGCAGACCCCAAGCGCCGGCGAACGAGATCGCACCATAAATTCCGCGCGATCCACTGGAAGCGGTCACCAACAAGCAGCGCGCACTGGCATCAAAGGCGTCCGGCAGTTGCAGCATCACCCGATGCGGGGATTTGGCTGCCGGCAGGCGCATAAAAGCGTGGAACTCGCGCCCCGGCACGCTGGGCACGCTTCCATAGACTTCGCCATAGCCACCCGCCGGCGACAAATCGGCAATTCCGCGCCAGCTGGTCCACAGCGCGCGCCGCCTGAGTTCAGCCGCGCTTGGTGCATTGGCATCGGCCACCGCTGGCGGTGTGGCCTCGCTGAGGCCGCTCAGGCCCAAGCCTGCGCTGAGCAGATCGTCGCTGCCGCGATGTTCGCTGATGCGAACTTCGCCGCTGGACATTGCTTGTGCCGGTTCGGTTTGACTCACAGCAGGATTTTCGCTCGCAGCGCGCTCAGGGGAAACGGCGCAGGCCGTCAACAGTGTCGCTGTCAGACTAAGCGCCAAACAGGCTGATGAACAGGCAGAGAACCAAATCGAGCGGGATTTTTCCATTTCATCAAGCTAACCCGCCGCCACGCGAAATTCATCGTACCTTCGTACGTCGCTCATGCCCGCAATCGCTGCTAACGTGACGGCCCCACCGCCAGCCGAGGTGCTTCCACGTGACTGATCGTTTTCTTGCCAATCGCCACGCGCTGGTGACTGGCGCTACCTCAGGAATTGGGCTTGCCATCGCGCGTGCGCTCAACGCCGCCGGCGCGCAGGTGTCGTTCAATGGCTTTGGATCGGCTGAGCAAATTGCGCAGGCCAACGCGGAGATCTCGGCGGCGGGCAATTGCCAATCCACCTATTTCGACGCCGACCTGCGCCAACCCAGCGCCATTGAGACCATGGTTGCCGCGGCCAACGCCTTGGCAGCGATCGACATCGTGGTCAATTGCGCCGGTATGCAACACGCGGCCGCGCTGTCAGACATGCCGACTGAGCGCTGGGACGCACTCATCGCGGTCAACCTGAGCGCGGCCTTCCACACCATGCGCCTCACTCTGCCCGGCATGGCCAGCCGCGGCTACGGTCGGGTGCTGAATATTGCGTCGGTGCATGGGCTGGTGGCATCCATCAACAAAGCGCCGTATGTCGCCAGCAAGTTCGGAATGATTGGACTCAGCAAGGTCGCCGCGCTCGAGTACGCGGCGATGGGCTCGCGCGAGAGCGGCGGCGTGACGGTGAATTGCGTGTGTCCGGGCTGGGTGGAAACCCCGCTGATCGAGCCGCAGATCGCCCTGCGTGCGGCCGCCGTCGGTGGCGACCGCGAGCAAGGCATCCGCGACATGCTGCGCGAGAAACAACCCAGCCAGCGCACCTCGTTGCCGGAGGAAATCGCTTCGACCTGCGTCTGGTTGTGTCGGCCGGAAATGCACAACATGACCGGCGTCGCGCTGCCGATCGATGGTGGCTGGACTTCGCAATAATTGCGGAGCTTCGCGCATCCAATGACCTGATTAGCGCTAATTCTCAACTGCGCCGAGCCCCTCTCCCCTCGGCAGGGTGCGTGCGGAGCGCAAAGTTGTAAGTCCTGGCGCTGTTTGCGCACTACGGGAGTCCGTACCTTCAGCCGTCGCTTCGCGCCACCTTCTCCCAGTGGTGGAAGGGAGCAGCGCTGAGGATCGGGGCTAAGCTGCTCCAATGGCACTTGTCCCCTCACATTGTTTTGGAGTCGCTCATGCACACCCTGTACTTCTCCCCAGGCGCAGCCAGCCTGGTCGTCCACTGGTTGTTGATCGAGCTGGATATCCCGCACGAACTGCGCCAACTCGACCTCGCCGCGGGCGAACACAAGCAGCCGGAGTATCTGGCGCTGAATCCGGCAGGCGTGGTGCCGACCCTTGTCATTGCTGGCGTGGCACACGCCGAAACGGCGGCACTGGTGATGCATCTGGCTGACAGTCACCCCGCTGCGGGTTTCGCGCCGGCATTGGGCAGTCCCGACCGCGCGCGCTACTACGAGGCCATCGTGCGCTGTGCGAATGGCTTGCAACCAGCATTTCGACGCTGGTTCTATCCCGACAGCGTGAGCGACACGGGCGATGCGGCGGCACTGCGCAGCGGCGTGCAGCAACAGATCGAAGCCTGCTTTGCGCGCTTTGATGCTGACCTGGCCGATGGCCGTTGCTACCTGCTGGGCGAATCCATCAGCGCGGCCGACTTTCTGCTCACCATGCTGATGCGCTGGTCACGCAACATGCCCAAACCCGCCACCGAGTTTCCACACTTGGCGGGCTTGGCCGCGCGGATGAAGGCACGGCCGTCCTTCGAGCGGTTGTACGCACAAGAAGGGCTGACTGAGTGGGCGTGAACGGTTGCTAGTTGCCGGTCGCCCGCACTGAAGTTCAGTGTTACTGCGTCGCGATCCGCGCAGATCCACTTTGCGCAATATCGGCGCGGCGAGCGTCGCTTTGCTGGCGCTCGCGCTGATCCTCGATCATCTATTCCCGCTGCCGCTGCCAAACCTCAACCGCGATGCGGCCACCGTGGTGTTGGCGCGCGATGGAGAACCGCTGCGTGCGTTCGCCGACGCTCGCGGCGTGTGGCGCTATCCGCTGACTTTGGACGAAGTTCCCAGCGACTATCTGCAAGCGCTGCTGCACTTCGAAGACCGGCGGTTCCGCTATCACTTGGGGCTGGATCCGCTGGCCTTGCTGCGGGCCGGCGCGCAAGCCATTCGCTATGGACGCATAGTTTCCGGCGGATCGACCTTGACCATGCAGGTCGCGCGCTTGATCGATCCGACTCCGCGTTCGCTGCTCGGCAAGTTGCGCCAATCCCTGCGCGCATTGCAGCTCGAGTGGCATCTCGACAAAGACGAGATCCTCACCCTCTACGTCAACTACGCGCCGTTTGGCGGCACTTTGGAAGGTGCGCAGGCGGCCAGCTACGGCTACTTCGGCAAGCCATTGGCGCGCATTTCTGCCGCCGAGGCGGCATTGCTTGCGGTGCTGCCGCAAGCTCCCAGTCGTCTGCGACCAGATCGTCATGCAGACGCCGCGCGCCACGCCCGCGACAAAGTGTTGGATCGACTTAGCCGAGACCATATCTGGGACGCCAGAAAAATCGCCGAGGCGCGCGAAGAACCGGTGATTGCGCGGCAGTTGCGACCCCCGGTGATCGCTGCCCTCGCCGCGCAACGCCTGCGCAATACCTTTCCCAATGAGCGTCGCATCCAAAGCACGCTCGATGCCGAATTGCAGCGTCGCCTAGAGGAACGGGTCAGCGCATGGGTGGCCGCCCTGCCACCGCGCAGTTCGGCGGCGGTACTGGTCGCCGACACGCGCACGCTGGAAATTCGCGCCTACGTGGGTGCCGGTCGGTTTGCCGATGGCGAACGCTTCGGCCATCTCGACATGGTCACCGCGTGGCGCTCGCCCGGGTCCACGCTCAAGCCGTTTTTATATGGCCTCGCCATCGACGATGGCTTGATTCACAGCCGCAGTTTGCTGGTCGATGCGCCGCAGGAATTCGATGGCTACATGCCGGGCAACTTCGATGGTCGCTATCGCGGACCGGTCGATGCCACTCGCGCCTTGCAGCAATCGTTGAATGTACCGGCGGTTGCCTTGTTGCAAGCGCTGGGACCAGAGCGGTTTGCCGCACGCTTGGCGCATGCGGGGCTACCCTTGCGGCTTCCCGCAGGCGCTAGACCCAATCTCGCGATGATCCTGGGCGGCACCGAAGCACGTTTGCAAGACCTGGTTGCGGCCTACGCCGCGTTGCAACGCGATGGCATCGCCGCGCCGTTACGACTGACGCCCGCCACCGACTCGGCACCGCGCACCTTGCTGTCCGCCGGTGCTGCGTGGATCGTTCGCGACATGCTGCAAAGTGCGCCGCGACCCGGCGAGGCGGCAGATCGCTTCGATACTTCCGGCCGACCCGCACTGGCGTGGAAAACCGGCACCAGCTATGGCTTTCGCGACGCTTGGGCCATTGGCAGCAGCGCCGGTGCCAGCATCGGTGTGTGGGTTGGTCGCCCCGACGGCACACCGTCGCCCGGTCACTACGGCGCGATCAGTGCGCTGCCATTGCTGTTGGCTATCGCCGACTCGCTGCCGCGCGAATTGCGCGCCGATCCATCACCGCGCCCAGCCAGCGTCAGCACTCGCGATGTCTGTTGGCCATTGGGACGCGCCGCCGATGAAACCCCCGAAACTCACTGCGCGCGCAAGCACGAGGCGTTTGTCCTCGATGCCACGCTGCCGCCCACGTTGGCGCGCAAAGACGAAGCGACGCTCGACCCCTACCTGCGATATCAGCGCGACCGCCAAAGTGGCCGACGCATCAGCGAGCGTTGCAGCCAAACCCATGTCGCCGATCCGATCAAGATTGCACGTTGGCCGACGCTCGCCCAGCCCTGGTTGAGCGGCAGCGAGCGCGCCAGTCAGCGATTACCGCTGTTGGCCACTGACTGCAGCGAAAGCAACTCGCCCAGCGCACAACTGCGAATCACCGGTGCCATTGACGGCAGCCGCATCCGCCGCGCACCCAACAGCGAGCGCCCCCTGCAACTGGAACTGCGCGCCTTGGGCGCACAGGGCGATGTGCGCTGGCTCGCCAATGGGCGCTTGGTCGGGCAGAGCAAAGGCAACGCGGTCTTGCAATTGGTGGTCGAACAGACCGGGCCATTGGTTTTGCTGGCGTTGGATGCGCGTGGCGTCTACGGGCGAGTGGAGGTGGAGGTGTTGCCTTGAGTTTTCAGACTGGGACTAATCCAACGCCAACTGAGCACCGCCGCAACCGCAGATGAATCAATCCGGCCCGCAGGTCGAACGGCACATGCCCCACTGGGGTCCAACGCGGCCTGATAGCGCCCGTGGCAGTCCGTTGACGGGGTTTGCCGCTGCTTGACCCGGCGGCCGGCACGATGGCTGCCCGCGCCCCAACTTTAGTGAGTGAACGACGCCATGTACAAGCGACTGCCGGCGGTGATGAAGACTGCCGTGGTGAAGACTGCCGTGCTGATGACGGCGGTGATGATGACTGCCGCCTTTCTGGCCGGCTGCGGAGGCTCTGTAGAACCGCCCGCCGAAGCCGCGGCAGCACCGCTGTTGCTGGTTCCCGAAGACCTGTTGGAGGCGCAGACGGCTGCGCTCAACGAGGGCCCGGTGGTGTCTGGATCGCTGCAACCCGAGTTGCGCGCCGAACTGCGCGCCGAAGTCGCCGGGGTGGTGCTGGAAGTGTTGAAAGACAACGGTGACACGGTCGAAAAGGGCGAGTTACTGCTGCGCATCGACCCGACTTCGATCCGCGGCCAGCTGCTGTCGGCGCAGGAATCCGAACGCGCTGCCGGCGTTGCGATGGAGCAGGCGCAGCGCCAGTTCACCCGCATGCAGACGATGGCCAAGCGCGGCCTGGTGGCGACCGAAGGCGTGGAAACCGCCGAAGGCAAGCGCAATCAGAACCAGTCTGAGCTGGCCTCCGCACGCGCCCGTGTGGTCGATGCGCGGCAGCAAATGGACAAGACCGAGGTGCGCGCGCCGTTTGCGGGCGTGGTCGGCGCACGCAGCGTATCGGCCGGCGATACCGCCCAGCTCGGCATGCAGCTGCTCAGCGTGATGGACGTCAGCAGCATGCGCTTTGAGGGCATGATCGCGGCCGACCAGGTCGGTCGTGTGCAACCGGGCGCAGCGGTTAACTTTCGCGTCAACGGCTTTCCGGGACAGAACTTCGAGGGCCGCGTGCAGCGTCTCAATCCGGTCGCCAACGAAGCCACCCGCCAAGTCCAAGTGCTGGTCTCGTTGCCGGCGTTGGCAAATGGTGCCCCCAGCGCGCCCGCCGTCGCCGGTCTGTATGCCGAGGGCCGCATCGAGTCTTCCAGCCGCCCAGCCATCATGCTGCCGGAGTCGGTGCTGGTGCGTGATGGCGATGCCGCCTTTGTCTGGCAGTTCAAAGACGGGCTCACCCAGAAAACCGCCGTCGAAGTGGGCGAGCGTGACTTGCGTTTGGGCCGGGTCGAGATCGTCACCGGCTTGAGCACCGGCGACCAGGTGCTCAAGCATCCGCTGGGCTCCCTTAAAGACGGCGGTGCCGCCGAGTTGCAGACCTCTCCCAGCACGCCGGCGAGCATCGCCGTTCGCGGGGAGTAGGGTCATGTTTCTATCCGAGTTCAGCATCCGCCAGCCGGTGGTGACCGTGGTCATCACCTTGGCCTTGATGGTGTTTGGCTACTTCGCCATGACCAACTTGAAGACCAACCAGACCCCGGACGTGCAGCCGCCGGTGCTGGTGGTGACCGTACCCTACCCCGGCGCCTCGCCGGAAACGGTCGAGCGCGAGGTGCTGAACCGGATCGAGGATTCGCTGTCGGGCATCTCCGGCATCCGCGACATTCGTGCCTATGCGCGCGACAGCTCGGCCACCATCGTCGTCATCTTCGACTTCGAAAAGAACCTGATCGAGGCCTCGCAGGAAATCCGCGACGCCATCGCCAGCGTGCGCGACAAGCTGCCGACCGAGATGAAAGAACCGTTCCTGCGCCGGGCCGACCCGTCGGCACGGCCAGTGATGAACATCGCCCTCTCCAGCGACAGCTTGTCGCCGATGGAACTCTCGCGCGTGGCCGAGCAAGTGATCGCCCGCGACCTGCGCAGCGTGGCGGGCGTTGCCTTGGTCGAGTTGAGCGGCGAGCAGATCCGCGAGATGACGGTGCTTTTGAGCAGCGCCAACATGCGCGAAGCCAACGTCTCGGTCAGCGAAGTGGTGAACTCGCTGCGTCAGCAGAATCTGGCCGCACCGGTCGGTCGGGTCGAGGATGGTCTGGATGAACAAAGCATCCGCCTGCTCGGCCGGTTGAAAGACGTGCGCGACTTTGAGCAGGTGATCGTCAAGCGCCAAGGCGAGGCCACCGTGCGCCTTGGTCAGGTGGCGCGCGTCGTCGACGGCCACGCCGAGCAACGCAGCTTCTCGCTGTTGAATGGCGAGCCGGCGGTCGGCATCGACATCACCAAATCGCGCGAAGCAAGCACAGTGACGGTCACCGATGACGTGCAGGTGCGACTCGAAACGCTGCGTGCGCAGCTGCCCGACGGCGTCGCCTTGAAGATCGTGTTCAACGACGGCGACTCGGTGCGCTCTTCGCTCAACAATGTCATCGAGGCGCTGTCGCTGGGCGCCCTGCTGACCATCATCACCGTGTTCATCTTCCTCAACTCGTGGCGCTCGACGGTGATCACCGCGCTGGCGCTGCCGGCCTCGGTACTGGCCGCTTTCATCGCGGTCTGGGTGGCTGGCTTTACCCTCAACTTCATGTCGCTGCTGGGGCTTAGTCTCGCCATCGGCGTGCTGATCGACGATGCCATCGTGGTGCGCGAGAACATCGTCCGCCACATGGAAATGGGCAAGGACAAACTCACCGCCTCGCGCGACGGCACCCGCGAAATCGGTCTGGCAGTGATGGCGACCACCTTTGCGATCATTGCCGTGTTCATCCCGGTCGCCTTCATGGACGGCATGTCCGGCCAGTGGTTCAAGCCGTTTGGTCTGACCGTGGCGGCTTCGGTGCTGGTGTCGCTGTTTGTCGCCTTCAGTCTCGATCCGATGCTGTCGGCCTATTGGGGCGACCCGGTTGACCACGCGACGCGTCCGCGCGGCCCAGTCGGCCGCACGCTGGCCCGCTTCAATCGATGGTTTGATCGCCAGGCCGAAGGCTATTCGCGGGTCATCGCCTGGGCGCTGCACCACCGCATCTCGATGTGGATGCTGGCCATCTTCGCCTTCGCCGGCGCCTTCGCCATGATCGCCACCCAATCGATCGGCTCCAGCTTTCTGCCAGAGACCGACAACGGTGGCATCCAGATCGAAATCACCGCGCCGTCGGGCTCCAGCCTCGACTACACCCGCATCAAGGCCGAGCAGGCGGCAACGCTGGCGCGCGCCATGCCGGAAGTCGAATACACGCAGACCACGGTCGGCACCAGCGGCAACGTCAGCCGCGCTCAGGTGTATATCGACCTCACCCCCGAGAAAACGCGCGAGCGCACCGCCAAGCAGATCGCACAGGCCCTGCGCGGCGATATCGCCCGCCTGATCGGTGCCGAATACACCGTGTCCGATGACCTCAACAACGGCGGTCAGAAGCCGCTGCAGATCCAGTTCCGCGGCCCCGACAGCCGCAAGCTCACCGAATTGGTGACGGCCTACGTCGAGAAGCTGCGCACGGTCGAAGGCGCGATCGACATCGGCCTGTCGACGCAAGAGCCCAAGCCCGAGCTGCAGGTCGACATTGATCGCGGGCTGGCATCGAGTCTGGGCATTTCGATGAGCGACGCCGCCACCGCACTGCGGGTGGCATTTGCTGGCGTCGAAGTCGGCGACTGGATCGATCCGGCCGGCGAAACCCGCAACGTCGCCGTGCGCCTGTCACCGGAAGACCGCGCAGTCGCCGCCGATCTGGAAAATCTGCCCATCGTCGCCGCCGGCAACCAGATCATCCCGCTCAGCCAGATCGCTAGGGTGACCATGGGCAAGGGCCCGGCGGCGATTGAACACTTCAACCGCGAGAACACCATCGCCGTGACCGCCAACGTGCACGGCCGCAGCTTCGGCGAAGTGTTTGGCGAAGCGATGACGCTGGCCCGCGGCATGGACTTCCCGCCCGGCTACGACTTGGCCGTCGGCGGCGCCGGCCGCGATCAGCAGGAAGTATTCGGCAGCATCCTGCGCGCGCTCGGCATCGCCGTCATGCTGATGTACCTGATCCTGGTGGTGCAGTTCCAAAGCTTCCTCACCCCGGTCGCGATCATGCTGTCGCTGCCGCTGTCCCTGATCGGCGTGGTGCTGGCGCTGAAACTCACCGGCGGCACCCTGAATCTGATGAGCCTGATAGGCGTGGTGATGCTGATGGGTCTGGTCGCGAAAAACGCCATCCTGCTGATCGACTTCGCCCGCAAGAAAGAGGCCGAAGGCATCGACCGCGACAGCGCCCTGATCATGGCCGGCAAAGAGCGCCTGCGCCCGATCCTGATGACCACCTTCGCCCTGGTCGCCGGCATGCTGCCGGTCGCCATTGGCCTCGGCGAAGGCTCGGACTTCTACCGCCCGCTGGGCATCTCCATCATCGGCGGCATGATCACCTCCACCGTGCTCACCCTGCTGGTGGTGCCGACCTTTTACGACAGCTTCGAGACTCGCAAGGACCGAATTGTGGCGTGGTGGAATCGGAAGCGGCCGGGGATGGTTGAGCAGGTTGCCTGATCCGTCACCCGCACCCGCTCGCGCGCCGCACGGCGACATTTGCACGCGAAGGTCGCTGGCGGCTGAGTAGATTGGAGGGCCGTGCTCCTGCGCGGCCGCTCTTGCGCGGATGCCGGCCATGTCGCTGCTCAGCATGCAAGGAAGGGCCACAATCCGCACGGTGGTTATTAGGCTTGGTTCAGACCGACGCAATAGCAGTCGCTCGGCGAGTTCATTGATCTCGTTTTTTGGCTGTGCCGGGCCTAAAGAATCAGTAGGTTGCGTTGGCAGCTTGGTAGAAAAAGAGACTCGATCAGAGCATCCCTAAAGAGTGGCTCCTAGCGTAAGCAGGCGCGAACATCCAAGTTGTGCCCAGTTTTCAGGGCACCTGCACCAATTGGCCGCCTACTAGCCATAGCCCACCGCTAGTAGGAAGAGATCCCTGTGAAGTAAGCTGCGAGCGCTCTGGCGGGAAAAGAAAGGGCCGGGTGTCCGCCAACGACTGAAGGAATCAACAGCATGAAAGACCACATCGTCGTCGATCTGGATGAAGTCTCCGCTGCAATCAACCGTATTCGCGCTCGAAAGTCCGTCACAACGCATACGTCTGACATTATCCGCGAGTACATGGGAGGCTTCTTCTCAAACAAAGGCGTATCTGTCCATTTGTCTTGGAATGCCCAATTTGGTCGTCTTATATCTCGGAATGCAGAGGCGCTCGGGATTCAGGAGCTTAAAGCGGACCAAAGCGTTACAGATGACATCAAACGAGAAACAACCAGCTCACTTTGGAAAATTTAGTTTCACACGATATTGATTAGTAATTCTATGTATGACTTACGGGGTCAAATAGGGCTGTCGTCCGCAGCAAAATTAAGAGTTCATGGACAGTCAGAACCCAACTCGACCAAGTCGCGTCCCGCGCCTCGACAAGCGATTCTCGACTATCCACAGAAAGCTGTCCGGCGTCTAGGTTGCTTCCCGCCGAGTGGGTGTCCACGTCTCCCCCGCCACCTCCAGTCAGCAGAAGGAGTAGGGCACAGATGGCGAGAACATTCGAAACGGGTCCGGTAATCGCCATCGGGAAGGCCCCTGCGAGTAAGCAGCAGCTTCAGCTTGCCGAGCCCGCCACTCCAGCGTAGTTGCGTCGATGCCGGCGCGCCCCAACTATGGCTGTTCCGCATCCTCCCGGATGCCTGATCGTGCGGATTCCGCTTGGCGCATCACGACCACGTTTCCACCTCCGAGAATGGCGACTTCAGCCGCAGCTTTCTCGGCGTGTTCCGTTTCAGCGGCCGCGCGCTGGAGCTGGTCTGGAGCACCAGTCGACCGCTAACGCTCTGGCTGGGGCTGCTGACCCTAGTCGGCGGCCTGCTGCCGGCCGGCATCGCCTACGTCGGCGCACTGATCGTCGATGCGGTGGTCGCGGCCAGCCGTATGGCCGCGGCGGGCGAGGCGGCGATGATGGAGCCGGTGTTCTGGCTGATCGCGCTGGAGGCGGTGCTGGTGATGGCCATGGCCGGCGCGCAGCGCGGGATCTCGCTGTGCCAGTCGCTGCTGCGAGCGCAGCTGGGCCAGCGCGTGAACGTGATGATCCTGGAAAAAGCGCTGACCCTGCAGCTGGCGCACTTCGAGGACTCGGAGTTCTACGACAAGCTGACCCGCGCCCGTCGCGAGGCCTCGAGCCGGCCGCTGTCGCTGGTGACGCGCACGTTTGGTCTGGCCCAGAACGGCATCTCGCTGGTCAGCTTTGGCGTGCTGCTGGCGCAGTTCTCGCCGTGGGCGGTGGCCGTGCTGGTGCTCGCGGGGCTGCCGGCGTTCCTGGCCGAGACCAAGTTCTCCGGCGATGCCTTCCGCTTGTTCCGCTGGCGCTCGCCGGAAACACGCATGCAGATGTACCTGGAGACGGTGCTGGCGCGCGAGGACCACGCCAAGGAGGTCAAGCTCTATGGCCTCGGCCCGCTTCTGCTTGGGCGCTACCGCAGCATCTTCCATACGCTTTATCGCGAAGACCGGACGCTGGCGATCCGTCGCGATGGCTGGGGCTTCGTGCTCGGCCTGGTCGGCACCCTGACCCTGTACGCCGCCTACGGCTGGATCGCGCTGGCCACGGTTGTCGGCCGCATCACGCTGGGCCAGATGACCATGTATCTCATGCTGTTCCGCCAGGGCCAGTCGGCGGTGGCGGCGATCCTGTCGGCGATCGGCGGCATGTACGAGGACAACCTCTACCTGTCCACCCTCTACGATTATCTCGATACACCCGTGCCTGCGTCAAAAGGCACGGCGCTCCGCGGCCCCAATCCCGACGATGGCATCCGCTTCGAGAATGTCTCCTTCACCTATCCCGGCGGCGAGGCACCGGCGCTGCAGGACATCGACCTGCACATCCGTCCCGGTCAATCGCTGGCCCTGGTCGGCCAGAACGGTTCCGGCAAGACCACCCTGATCAAGCTGCTCACGCGCCTGTACGACCCGGATCAGGGCCGCATCCTGCTCGACGGCCGCGACCTCCGCGAATGGGACGACGCCACCCTGCGCCAGCGGGTCGGCGTGATCTTCCAAGACTTCGCCCGCTACCAGATGCGCGTGGGCGAGAACGTCGGCGTCGGCGACGTCGAACATTTCGAGGACCGCCAACGCTGGCAGGAGGCCGCCGACATGGGCATGGCCACGCCCTTTATCGAAGCCCTGCCGGATGGCTTCGATACCCAACTGGGAAAGTGGTTCCGCGACGGCCGCGAGCTGTCCGGTGGGCAGTGGCAGAAGATCGCACTGGCCCGCGCCTTCATGCGCTCGCGCGCCGATATCCTGGTGCTCGACGAGCCGACCGCAGCGATGGACGCGGAGGCGGAAGCCACGATCTTCGAGCACTTCCGCGGACTGACCACTAACCGCATCGCCATCCTGATTTCGCACCGCTTCTCCACCGTGCGCATGGCCGACCAGATCATCGTCATCCAAGCCGGCCGCATCATCGAGCGCGGCAGCCACGACGAACTGATCGCGCAGGATGGCCATTACGCGCATCTGTTCAAGCTGCAGGCGCAGGGGTACCGTTGATTGACCCCGTGGACGGGGACCGAAGTTGCCAGCTGCCGGTTCGTGGAGAAGGTCAGGTTTTGACCCAAGGCCGCCGTTCGGAAAACTGCAACCTGACCCCGGTTTTGCACTCCGTCAGTGCCAGCAGTCGCGTCACTTCGTCGCGACCGAGTACGGTCGGCACCCGCTGTGGACGCTTCGCCCGCACCACCGTGTTCAACCACGGAAGCTCAAGCGCCAGCACCTCGCGATATAGAAACAGGATCGCCGACAGCGCCTGATTCTGCGTCCCCGCCGCCACGTTGCCGCGCACCGCAAGATCGCTCAAGAACGCCTCAACCTCCGCCCCGCCCATATCTCGCGGATGGCGCTTTCCATGAAACAAAATGAACCGACGAATCCACGCCGTGTAAGCCTGCTCGGTACGCAAGGCGTAGCGTTTGACCCGCAAAACGCGAGTAATTTCGTCGAACAAGCGCGGAGCGCGCCGGTCAGTCTGCGGTGTTGATTTGCCAATTACGCCCCTGAATCGCTCCTCGTAACTCATACGCCCTCGCAATCAACCCAAAGAGGGCCATCATTGATCGCGATGCACCGTCAGCGCAGTCGGCTAAACACCTGTTCGAGCGTAGGAAAAATCCGATTGACGCAGCCCAGCCCACAAGCCACCATCCGTGCAACACCCCGCTTTTGGGGTCTACTTAGCGTTAGGCCTCATGAACAGGATTCCTCGCATTGTGATGATACTTGCAGTCTCGATGCTGACGAGTTGTACGGTCAGCGACTCGCAAATCGAGCAGAAGGTGTCGGGAGCCCTCGTAGGCTCAATAGTCGAGGCCTCTAGACATCGTATCAAGCTCCTGTCGTGGAGCGAGAAGGGGTGCGAAGGTTCAGGAGAAGCTGCTGAGCTCAACAAGGAAGGACGGTTTGAGCTGCGGCGGCTCATTTGGCGCGGTGGAATAGGCGAAATCGTGCAAAACGACCTGCTGTGCCTGGAAATGAAAAAAGGTTATGTTCCGGTCTTTGAGGAAAAATATGGTCCAACACCAGATCACCTTCATTTTGACTGCTTGGAATCGGCAAACGGATGGAAGTGTGAAATGGTTCTTGAAGGTTACAAACCCACGATGAGGTCTAACTAAATGATCAAGCGGACTGCCGTCTCACCAGATAGCGTAAACCGACCGCTATCGTGCGGCAGCCGCTTATCATGGTGTTAGCTATCAATTACTGAGTTCATCGCGCCCCATGACAAGAAAGAGCATTCGGCTGTTGAGTAAAGAAAGCACTGCTGAGCGAGTCAGCAACGCTATTCTCGAGTTCATTGCGAAGGTACCAAGGTCTCAGGCCAGAAGATCGGACGATCCGTTGGCGGCGGCGATGGAGAAGGCAAATAGGGCTGCTGCACGAGCGGCTCTGACGGCTGGATCTCTCTCGCTACCACCGGGGCCGCTCGGATTGTTAACTGTGGTGCCAGAATTGATTGGCGTTTGGAAAATACAAGCTCAGCTTGTGTCGGACGTGGCGAAGATATACGGTAAGAGCGCTGAGTTGACGCAGGAGCACATGCTGTACTGTCTCTTCCGCCACAGCGCGGCACAAGCTGTTCAAGACCTTGCCGTTCGAGGCGGTCAGAGAGTTTTAGTCAAGAAGGCAACTGTAAAAGCCATTCAGTCAGCCGCAAGAAAGATCGGCATTCGAGTTACTCAGCGTGGATTCGTAAGCGGTCTGTCTCGGTGGCTGCCTGTCGTCGGTGCCGTTGGCGTCGGTGGGTACGCGTCTATGACACGTCACAAGTGGCAAGAGCAGCAATCGAACTGTTCGGTGCAAATGATCGAGTTGACAGCTAACTAAATGTTCAAGCCGACTGCCGTCCCACCGGTTCGCCCTTACCACCGCTGTCGTGCGGCAGCGGCTTAACAT
>ENA-ORBV01004882-ORBV01004882.1-microbial-mat-metagenome-genome-assembly--contig:-NODE-4882-length-25221-cov-11.270204_pt1 | contig 25221 bp, 20 predicted proteins | sample MGYA00237777_ERZ505514 | MGnify/ENA primary metagenome ERZ505514 (study PRJEB26160, sample SAMN06269048) | microbial mat metagenome | isolation source: Oligotrophic lake microbial mat | place... | reverse complement strand
GGATTTGGGGACATCATAGCCAGTTTGGGCTACATGACTAATACATTTTATACAAATATATATTATAAATTCAATAAAATATGTTATTGCTTATTGTTGTTACATTCGTTCTACAATTGCCGCTTTCAACCATTCAAAAGCTTCGTGCTGATTGTAGTTGAAACCTGGTCGCAGTAAACCTTCCATATCACCTGCAAAGTGTGGGTCAGTTTCTTTGGCTTCCATATTTCTTTAAAACTCCTTTTGACTTGGTGGTTTCTTTCCTGTACTAAATTTCTTCTGGCATAATCCAGATCAAAGAGATCCCGTCCCTTGCTCCGCTGGTACAATGCCCTCAGCTTGGATCCAAGCAATTCATCTATGCCATATTTGCGAATACTGCACTGACCTACCAACTATTCACTGTGAACTTGATAGGGATAATCCACCCAATCAAAAACATGAAAATGCTCGTTGCAGTTGATTTCTATTTTCAACCGCATACGTATTCCCTCGTATTCTGTAGCAAATCGTTACAATGCTTTTATTCCATGCCCTCTGTTTTAGGTTTTTCTTTTCTCTTCAAAAAAAGTAATTACTTCAGCCAGACGCTCCATTATTGGTTTAATCGGTCCAGGCCGTATTTGCACCAAATCAATATCTTCTGAAAACCTCGGTGCTGGACTCAGATAGAGTTTATGAAGTGCGGTTCCACCTCTGAATGCCAAATTATCTTTTAAAAAGTCATCTGAGAAAATTTCAACAAGCACACGACTAATAACCAGGTCTTGTTCAACCTGAGAAAGCTCCTGCCAAGGAGAATGCTCCTGCCACTTTGCTATGTGCGACCTGGGAATCATAAGTCACTTTCCAATTTGAGATTTACATCAACTTTCCATCGATTATTTACACTCCCAGGTTTCTTATTTTTTTTGGGGCTCAACAGAATTGGATAAAATGTGAGCTGATTTAGTTTTTCCGTCAGAATGTCTGCGAAGGCATTTCCACCTACCAACTCCTCCAGAACAAATCCAGCTCTTTGTAAGGTGCTTTTATGATTGTACCAGGATGCGAGTTCTGTCATATCGGCTTCTGTAAGCTCCTCGGTTAGCTCTTCCAAAGAGGCTAACATACGGTTAAGCCCGCCAATTTTTGTGTGATGATAAATCAGATCAAGAAAGGTGAGCGCTGGAGAGGACATTCTGTATATCCCTGCATCTGATTTTTTGCTAACTATGTTTTGGGGTGGCCACTTTGCTGTGGTGAAGAACTGAATACCCAGACCGATCCTTTCAATGTCATTGAGTTTGGGAGTCTCCATAATGAGATAGTCTCGTTGAGTTTGCTGATGACTCGCTCCGTACATTTTTGAGGCGGAGTAGAGCCCCAAATAGTATGTGCGTTGCAGATAATTGAATAGTTTATCTACATATAGTGGAGCTGGCAACTTTAGTGAAGAAGAGTATCTGGGTGGAATGATCAGATAAAACCCTTTTCGGAGGTTTAACACTTCCTTCTTTGCAGTCAATCTTGCTATTTCTCTCTTGACTGAAACAGCATCTTTGGAACAATTGTCAATGGCTTCTTCGAGTGAGAAGGAGTATTCTTCAAAAGATTGTAACTGTTTTATGTATTCAGAAACGGTCAATCTTAGAAATATTTCGAGAACACTACGCTTTTATTGCAACATTCTCAAATTATTTCTAAGATACTTGCATGAAAAAGTGAGGTGCCCCCAAGTACAATACGCAGTCAAAACTTGAGAATTCGGGCCTTTAATCCATATACCAAGCTTCAATACCCCAACATAAACTCCCAGGCTGCCTGTTGCAGATTTTGCCTTGTCTCGTCTGTAATTCCGGTGTACGTAAACACGTTACCCACAGGATTTTCTCCATACAAAACAATATAAAATATACATGCAGTCAGATAAGTACCTGCATTGGTGGGGTGACTTTTGTCTGACTGATGCAGGACAATTGTCGGGTAATTGGCTAACGTGTATTCCCAGGCCTTTCCAACTGGGGCCAGTTGCGAGGACAATTCTGTGGCAATGGCAACGTACGCTGCTTCCAGGGGCACCATCATGCCGGGATCATCGGAGCGTGCCCAGGTCATGTAAAAGCAAGTCTCTGCATCCGCTAAATTGATCATGCTGTCAATTTTCCTGGCTCCTGCATAGAAAACATCGGTGTTTGTAATCGGACGGGTGCTTTGCTCTTGCAACACTACAACGTCCCAGCCTTCTTCGTTGAGTTTATTGCCAAGCGCTAATGTTGCGGCGTGTTCCTCCAAGGTGTATCCCCCTTCAGCAAGACGATCGGTAACAAACGTGCCCTCGGGATTGTCGACAAGCATCATCTCTTTTAGCACATAATCTACGCCTTGATTGTAGTAGGTATAACTGTTGCCGACAAAGAGCACCTTTAAGCTCACCTCAGTTGGCTCTACTGGATTTTCGCTACATGCGCTAAGTGCGAGGATGAAAATCAGGCCAATGCTGATGCCGAATTGCCGCATGATCAGGGGTTAGGTGTTGGCTTACCAGCGTTAAGGTAAGGGCGTTCTTTAGTACCTGCGCTACTGGCCAACGGCTGATCCTGAAAGACTCACGAAGCCGCTCAGGCATGGACCACACCGCCAGCATCCATTTAAAAAGTAAAGCGGTGATGCAAATCCTCTGATTCGCATCACCGCTTATAACTTTCAAACCCTGCTACCTCACTCGATTTTCACAAATCGGGTACCGAGTTGGCTGTCGGTCGAATGTGCATTGACCGTGTAAATGCCTGCGGGTAATCGGGAAATGTCCAGACTAAGCACCTGCTGTTCCAGACTTATCGCCACGGATTGCATCATCAGGATGCGACCCTGGACATCCACAATCTGCACGTCAACCATCGCCTCTCCGAATTCGCGGAACTCGAGGTTAAGCTGATCGGTAGCCGGGTTCGGGAAAACCAGTAATTCTGGCAGTTTCTCCGCCATACGAGCGATTGGAATACTGAAGGTATCCCAGACAGAATAAGGAGTCACGATGCGCGGGTTAATAGAGCAAGCGCAACGTACCCGCCAGCGCCACGTCGTCCCTGCGCCCGCAAGCGCAAGCGGAACCGTGGTAGAGGAAACCTCAAACCCGATGATGTTCTGCACCGGGGTTGGTCCCGGGGGGATCAAACGCTGGCCTTGTACCTGGCAGGCTACAGACAGCGGTACTGCGTTCCAGGTCAACAGCACCTGGGTCGGTAAAATTGTGCTCTGCAAGTTGTCCGGAGCATCCGATGGGTCGCAGACGATGGGATCGGCGATGACGTTCAAGCAGACCTGAGCCGGGCAGCAGACCAATCCGCCAACAGCCGGCACCTCGCAGCATACCTGATAGGTAAAGCAATCCTGGCCGTCAAAACCCGGATTAGGTACATAAGTGATGGCCCCGGTACTTGGGTTGATGTTGGTGATAGTGCCGTTGCTCGGTGGGATGAGAATGGTCACCAGGGAGGGAATCAGGAAATCACCCACCGCGCAGTCATCGTTGGCCAGAACATCCAGAACCACTGGGCCACTTCCAACAGCTTCAAAAGCGTCATCCAGGATCAAATCGTTCTCGCAAGGATCGGATGAACAGTCGGGTAAGGTGAAGCAGAAGATGGAATCTGTAGTGCAACAGACAAAGTCGTAGCCGCCAGGACCTAAATCGTGCAAGGTCAGGGCGAAACATACGGTGGCTCCTGCAACGGCACCTGGACCGCTGATGATTGTACTGAGTACTGCTGAGGTGTCGCCTTGAGCCAGCGTAACCGATACTGGTGCCAGGTTCACCCCAACAGGAGTGACGCCGGTAAAGGCTACTTGGTCGATGGTCACACCGGAATTATTGACCACCTGGAACGAGAACACGTATTGTCCCATCGGGTCGCAGGTGATCTCAGGATTTAAGAGTGCTGCGCAGTCGGGAAGAGTGGGGTTGCATATTAATTCCAGCGTATCACAGCATACGATAGAATCGCCCTCCGAGCCCGGCACCAGCCATTTGACGACTATTTGCACCGTAGCCGGATAACTTCCCCCGAGACAAATGACCGGCAATTGCACGTTGCCTAAAGGCACGCTGCTTCCTATTGGCACCCGTTTCCATTTGATGTTGTTCGGGGCACTGGGCACGTACACCCATCCGAGCGGGAAGGCTCCGGTAATGCTTCCGAAGGTGGCACCCGGCGTGATGATCGTGGTTCGAATGCCGCTGAAGTAATTGGCAGCAAAATTGTTGCTCAGGGTAATCTTGTAGCAACAGTCGCCCTCCACTTTTACAGCACTAACCGAGACATCTTCGCAAGGGTCACAGTCGGGGAAGGGCACCTCGATGACCACGGTGTCCGTGCAACAGAAGGTCTGTTCAACTGTGTCCAGAATAGGGGCGTTGTGCGCCGTTATCGTGAAGGCAAGCGAATTGCCGAAAACCGCATCCGGTCCGCTAACAACCACGTGGAAGGGGCCAAAGGTGGCAAAGGTCGGCACTGGAGCAAAATTGAAGACAGTCTGGCTCAGGGTTACGTCCAATGCAGGATCTACATTCAACCGGATGGAGCTGACATCCATGCCAAACGTATTCTCTATGTAGAAATCATACTTAATGCTATCCTCGTCGCAGTAGATCGTATCGTATACAATTACTACACAACCTTCGGACTTGCAGTTGAATTCGAGCGTGTCCGTGCATTCCACGAGGTAGCCCAATGGAGGCGGACCGGGAATGAGCCAGGACACTACCACTTGCTGTGGGCTGGAGCTATATCCGCTCAGGCAGAAGTCGGCCACATCGTTGAGCACGCCTGTATAAGCGCCGGTGGGCACAAAGCCCAGGCCGGGCTCCAGCAAATCAACACTTGAAACAGAGGATCCAATGTTAAACCATCCGGCGTTGCTGCCGTTGTAGCCCAGCGATACGCCGCCAAGCGCATCCAGGCGAATCCCGATAAAATAATTGGGCAGGTTGTTGCTTAACGACAAACTCCAGCAACAACTGTCTTCAGAAGAAGAAGTAGGGATAGCTTCCACGTCCACGAGGTCGCAAAGTACAGGCTCGCTTTCGCAGGGAATGACTTCAAGTTCAAGGTCGTCGGAGGTGAGCGTACAACCAAAGGAAGTAGTTCCGGTCAGCGTGTACACGCCATCGGCGGTAACCACCAGACACTGGTTGGTCTCTCCGGGAATCGGCAGCCCGTTCAGGTTCCATTGGTATGCGGCCAGTCCATTGGGTCCGCAAATGGTGTCCGGGTTGCAGACTTCGTAGCAGCCTGCCGGTACGATGCACAAATCAGGCAGCGGATGGATCACAGCGCTGGCACTGTTGGAACAGCCGGTGGCCGTGTCAGTACCAAAGGCCGTGTAGGTGCCGGGCTGTTGCACCGTGATCGAAGGGCCATTTCCCCCGTTGCTCCAACTGTAAACAACGCCGGGTTGTACCGCCACAACCGTTAACACATTGGGTGAACCGGCACAAGAATCACCGGCAACCGATACGGTAAACGACGGCGAAACCGCTACGGCAACCGTCACTACAGCAGAGGTATCCGAACAACCGTTGGCGTTGGTCACGACGACCGAGTAACCGGCCAAGAGATTAGAGTCGCAGACGGTCAACATCTGGAACGTGTCTGCGGCAAGCGGGTTGCCCAGGTTATCTAACCACTGGTAAGAGAATCCGAAGCCTTGGGTCGCATTAAGGGTTACGCATCCATTGTCGCAGATATAAGGATTGCCCGAAATGACGGCAATCGGTTTGGGAATAACCACAACGGTGACTGGATCGAGCTCCAGGTCGCAGCCGTTTGGATCAGTGATGATGAGGCTGTATGGACCGGCCACACCCGTGGTGATGGACGAGGTCGTCGCGCCCGTAGACCATAGATAAGTATATGTTCCAGCGGGTGCAAAGAGGGTTGTGGTTTCTCCCTGGCATATGGTCAGCGATGGAGCATAAGAAATAGTATCATCCGGTACAGCGGGATTGATGACCACACTGCTCAACACGGTGTTGGTGCAGCCTTGTGCACTCACTACGGTCAGCGTGACCGGGAAGGTGCCTTGGCTTAAGTAAGTGTGTTGCGGATTTTGTGCCCCGTTATCGGTGGCGTCGCCAAAGGTCCAAAACCAACTCAGGATGTTGCTGCCTGTTCCCGTAAAGCTGACCGGGTCGCCCACACAAGCGGGATTTGGGGCAATGCTGATCAGTGCCGGAGGAGGTCCGGGAACCGATACGCTATCGCCGTAGATGGCCTGGCAGCCGTTAGCATCAACTACCGTTAAGGTAACCCAATAGGTGCCACCCGTAGCATAAGTATGCGACGGGTTTTGCAGCGAGGAGGTACCGGCATCGCCAAAGGTCCAGGACCATCCGATGATGTTGTTGGTCAGCGACGTGGAGAAATCGGTGAAGAAGATGGTCTGGCAACTATCGCTGAACTCAAAGTCAGCCGCCAGCGGAATGCTGACGGGCAGGTTAACAGAACCAAGACAGAATCCTGTGTCCGGTGGTGCCTGCGCTACACTGTAGCTTAGAATGACGTTATACACGCCCGCTTGCGCATAGGTGTGCTGGGCATTGCTCAGGGTTCCGCTGTTGACGTTGCCAAACGGATCGCCAAAATTCCAGCCTCCAAGCGTTACCGGTCCGGTGAAGCTGGCTGCAAAGTCCACTACGTTGCAATAGGGTGTCTGATTCGTGACGGTAAAGTTGACCGTGTGGGGCTGCGAGATACACTCCGGTCCGGTAGCGTCACAATCCTCGTATTGCAGGACATTGATGGCATTGCTGGTGTTGGAACAACCAGTACTAATGTCCGTAACCACTACCCAATAAACAAACGAAGCCACCACATTGGTGTTGGTGTGGGTGAACGTGTTCTGGTTGGGTGGGGTAACCTGCGGCAAGCTGTTGCAAAACCAAACGTAGGTATAGTTCGGGTTGGTGAGCGCGGTCATAGTCATGCTGCCACCACCGGGAGGATCGATGCAGAACTGGAAGGGGCCAGCGCTGCTGATGCTGGCTATGGGACCGGGCAGTGCTACTGCATTGTAGGTAGCAAAGGCAGGACAACCGTTGGCATCCGTGACTTGTACGTTGTAGCTTCCGCCGGAGGTAATAAGCGTAGTTTGCGTTATGTCTGTGGTAGACCACAAATAGCTGGCATAACCGGGTCCTGCATTGAGTGTGGCCGGTTGGCCGGGGCAAAGTATGCCAACCTGGGTAATAGTCGGGGGAATGGCAGCCGTGAGATTGAGCAACTGCGCTACTGGAACCGAATTTCCGCACAACTCCACGCTTGCGGTCAGTATCACCGGTCCGCTGGTGTTGTTCCACTGCACGGTGATGCTGTTGCTGCCTTGGCCGCTGACTACGCTCCCTGCTCCGGCCGGCGAAATTGCCCAGGTAATGACCGCGCTGGGGTGCTGGGCTGGATTAAGCACATACGATCCTGTTGCATTGGTGCAAGAGCCCGTTCCGCTGATGCTCAGCGGCCCATTGACCACTTTAGGCGTGATGGCCAGCCCAATCGGGTCAGAGGTGCAGAAGGGCGCATTCAATTGGCTTTGCGTCAAGGTCAGACCGTAGGGGCCATTTGGGTTCCACGTAACGGTGATCGGATCGCCGGTAAAGGTGGCAGGCGTGCCTCCGGTGACGGTCCAATTGAACGCTACCCCACTGGCGCTGCTGTACCCAAAATAGGTGGACGTCTGGCCCGGACAAATGTCAGTTTCGCCGCCAATGCTGTCCGGTGGTGCCAACAGAACCACAGTTATGTTCAGCGTAACCTGGTCGTTGCAATAGGCCGTGGTATCGTTCGGGACAGCGGTGACGGTGTAGTTGCCCGGTAACGTCCAGTTAACGCTGATCGAAGAGGTGCCCTGCCCGCTAAACGCCGCTGCCGGGCTAATCGTCCAGGTGTAGTTGTCCACCGGCGAGGCGAAATAAGAAGACGTGCTATTCACGCACACAACGGCGGGCGAAGGACCGCTGACCGTAAACTCGGGTTTTATGTTGACCAGCAAGGTAGCCGAGCCTTCACAATCTTCCGGATTCTGGCCGGGCAGACCACTCAAAAAGGAACTAACCCAGTTCAGGTTAATGATGCCCGGGCCTGGCGCGGTGCCCCACTGGATGACCACGGTATTGGTGCCCTGCCCGCTGACGATGCTGCCACCCGAAACACTCCAGGTGTACAGCGTACTCATCCATTTGGGAACGGTATACGTTTCGGTGGCATTTTCGCAAACCACCACCGGACCATTAATAATGGTTGTGTTCGGAATAATAGGAACCGTTACGATGGTTGGGTCGTTGCAGTACGTACTGTCGCAGCCCGTGACATTCAGGATGATCGTGCCCACGGGGCCATTCCCCCAAGTCACGTTGATGTTGGGCGTGCCCTGGCCAATAAAGACCACCGGATTGCCGAGGGCATCAAGCACCGTCCATGTGTAATTGCTGCAATTGGTGGCATCGGTACCATAGGTTGCGCTATTGTTGGCGCAAAGCGTGCTGATGCAAAAGATCGAAGGGCCGGGGATAGAATCCACAACAATGGTCATGGTGGTGGAGTCGGTGCAGCAGCAAAGCGGGTTGCCTTGCGGGTCGTAATTGGCCCGGGTGGCGTAGAGCGTCACAATGTAGGTTCCCGGACCGGCATACGTCCACATCGGGGATACCAAGGCGGAGTAGTTTCCGTCGCCGAAATCCCAGAAGTAACTGCTGGCGCCCGAACTCAGGTTTCCGAAACTGACCGGGCTGTCCAGGCACAACGTGCTGTCGGATGCTGAAAATGCCGCCACTGGGCTTTGCAGCACTTGGACACAAATAGTGAGCACCGTGCTCTGGTTATTGGCGTCGGTAATGGTTACCGAAACGCTGCCCGTTCCCTGGGCACCCCAGGTGATGTTGATCTCCGCGGCATTTGCTCCCGGTGCAAATGTTCCACCAAGCACGCTCCACGCGTAAGTATTGCCGCTGACAAAGGGCACGAAGTAGGTGGCATCGGAGTTTTCACATGCATAGGCGCAACTTGGCGGTCCCCCGATAGGGCTGCTTGAGCCCACGTAATCTTCCAGGTTAACCAGAAAACAATCCGGTTTTGGGCAAAGCACAGTCACCTGCACCGTTGCGGAACAAATTCCCCCGCCCCCAATGCAGGGCTCATACATATAGACCAGGTTGAACACCCCGCAACAGGTCGGGTCATCCGGCCTTTGCAGCACCAGATTGCCATTGGGTTCAATATTCAGGCATTCCGGAGCACCCACCAGGCGCACCGGGCAAGTGGGAGGTGCTCCCAGGTCGTTGGTTGTAACGTTGAAGCTGAAGGGCTGTCCCAGTGTGATGGTAACCACGTCCGGCACGGCCGGACAAGGGAGGCTCTGGGCGTGCGAAAGGGCGGCAACGGCGCTGAGCAAAAGGCATGCAGTGACTCGCAGGATGGCGTTCATGGCAAACAGGCGTTAAGAGCAGGTGTCCGGAACGTGCATAACACGAACGACACCAGCCTTGGGTAATGGGCTGAACCAAGATCCATTCCGCACCTGTTATGGCCGGCAAATCCTTCTCAATCAATACATTATAAGCAAAAACCTCCAAATGTGGGCACCGTTTTATAGCTTCTGGTGCGCTTTGAGATAGAACCTCCCGATTTTCGTAGTGCGGATATGTAGACTAAATGTACGGTGTTAACATTCAGTTAACCTAATGGTAACGTGTAAATAATATTAGGAGTGCCTCTAAAAGCCCCAAATCATGTGCCCGCGCCTAATTTTTAACATCCTGATTTACCGAATCATGGGCATATACTTGGCCCGATTCTCCCAAACAACCCACAAATTGATGGCCACACAACGATATTAATGGTTAAACATTGATTGGCAAAATGCAAGCAGCCTGTCTGCCGTACTTTTGCCCTATGCCTGCAGATTTTGCCGACCTTGCCGTCCGCATAGACCCCATCTGGACCTTGTTCCTGGACCGGGACGGTGTGCTCAACAAGCACCGACCGGACGATTACGTCAAGAATTGGGACGAGTGGGAATGGATTCCCGGCTCAGCGGCGGCGATAGCGCGATTGACGGGGCATTTTCGCTACCTGATTGTGATTACCAACCAACAAGGGGTAGGTAAGGGCCTGATGACCGAGCAGGATTTGGTGCACATCCACACGCAGATGGAGTTGAGCGTTCGGGGCATCGGGGGGGAGCTGGATGCGGTGTACTTCTGTTCAGACCTGAGCAGCGACCCGGAGAATCAACGCAAGCCGAGGCCGGATATGGGGCTGTCTGCGCAACAGGATTTTGAGGGCATTGACTTTGCCCGAAGCATCATGGTAGGCGATTCAGGTTCTGACATGGAGTTTGGCCGTGCGCTGGGCATGGCAACCGTTCGTATCAGTCCGGATCCCGAACTTGCGCTGCAAAACCCAAATGTAGACTACGCATTTCGTACACTCGCCCTGTTTGCAAATGCCGTGTTGGCGGCAGGCCCACAACCCGCAAGGCAGCAGACCTGATTCCAGTCAAAGGAGTCTATTCCACCAAGTTAATGACCGCAATGTCCGCCGGCTTCTCCGGCCATACCGGCGCCGATTCTTCTCCTGTATAATAGAGACCAAGTTGTTCCAAATGGCGGCGCAATTGCCCGCTAAAGCGGCGCGCCCCTTCCAGCGATAGGTGACCGGTGTCTTTAAAGTAGCGATCGGGATACTCCGCTTCAAATAAAATTACCCGGACGTTGTCATTGCGCTCTTGCATGCGCTTGCCCCAGCCCTTCATGTCGTCGTAGTTGGGCAGCATTTCCTGGATGGAGTAATGGCGAGGACTGCCAATAAACAAGAACAGGCGGTTTGGATTGGCGCGGATAATCTCCTCCAGCCGGGTTTCCAGGTCCGGCGCATAAGTAAACGGCCGCGGACCGTCGTGGCGGCGTTTTTCAATGTTGCGGACCATCTGTTCGGGCGGCGGGGCTTCTTTGTTAAACACGCCCCCTTTGTGGTACAACTTGCGCGGTTGGTACACTTCGGCCAGGTAGTCTTTCACATAACTGGAATACACCCCAAAATAGCGGCCGCCTGGAATGCTCTGGTGAGGCCGGTAGCGGTCGTTGTCCTCCAGAAATTGGCGCACTCGTTCGTCTTTGTTCACAAAGGGCAGGTAGGTGCGGATATTAATGGAGCTGCCCTGGCTGTCCATTTCCATGACCCGAAAATGGAAATCGATAATGATGGGCGTGGTCTTGTCCTTGTCTGACTCCAGTTTCAGCAGCAGTTCATTGATGATGAACCCCGCGTTCTCCATGGAGTAATTGTAATAATTGGCCCCGAGGGAATCGGAATAGTACGCATTGCGGCTGATGGAGGGACCGAAAATCGGAATCTCGTTGAGCAGACGGGTTTCGTCCTCGAGTCGGGCCAGTTTGTAGCTGTTTGACAACTCGGCGTATTGCGTCAGCACCTTGGTGAACACAAAATCGGCGATCAGGCCCACCACGACGATGAACGCGCCCAACGGAAGCAAAATCTTCCGCACCAACAGCCGGAAATGGCTAGAATTGGAAGTAGAAGAAGTCTGTGGATCCGTCATAGCCGAACAGATAAATCACCAGGAAAATGCCCATCAGGTAGGCAAGGCTGTAGCGTCCGAGTTTTAGGTTGAAAGGAACGAGGTAGCTGAGGAATAGAAAAAAAATCGAGGTGAGGCACAAGCCAAATTCGAACTGACCGTTCTTCAGCACAATGTTTTGTATGGTTAAGATCCATTCTCCAGGCTGGAAAATCTTGCCCAACAAAATATGGGCGGATTGAATGGAACTGGACCGGATGTAGGTGGTAGACAGCGAAAAGGTCACGAACAGCGCCAGAATTTGCACCCAGCCGGGAATGGACGGCAACTTGCTGTCCAGGTTGTTGGCTTTGAGCCATTTCTCCACTTTCATGATGTAGAGCACGCGGCTAACCATGAGCACGCCCATAAAACCAAACGCGATTACAAAAGTCCAACTGGCCCCGTGCCAGATGCCGGTAACCATGGCCACAATCAGCAGATTCACCGACGTGCGGAACAAACTTGGCGTATAGCCACCCATGGGCACAAAGACGTAGTCCATGAACCAGGTGGTAAGCGAAATGTGCCAGCGCACCCAGAAATCGGAAATGTTCCGCGCCAGGAAGGGCTTTTTGAAGTTCTCCATCAGCTCCACGCCCATAAGTCGGGAGGTGCCAATGGCAATGTCCGAATAGCCTGAAAAATCGCAATACATCTGAATAGCAAAGAAAAAGGCCGCAATGAGCGCGGCCACGCCGTCAACCGCCAGGGGGCCTGAGACACCGCTGTCCCCGAGAAAGTGCACTTCGTCCACGTACAACTTAAGCCGGTCAGCCACCACCAGTTTCTTAAAAAAGCCCTGCCCAATTTTGCACAGTCCTTGAACAGCCTGATCGTAATTCAGGAACTGTTCGCGCTTTAGCTGCGGCAAAAGATTATTAGAGCGTTCAATGGGCCCCATGACCAACTGGGGAAAATAAGCGACAAACAGCGCGTAAAGACCGAAATGTTTTTCGTGCCGCGTGCGCCCGTAGTAAATATCAATGCTGTAGCTCAGCGACTGAAACGTATAAAAAGATATGCCAACGGGCAGAAGCAACTTCAGCTCCGGAGCGTGGTAATCCATGCCAATGAGCTGAGTGATTTGCTCAAAAGTTTCAAAGGCAAAATTCGTATACTTAAAAAAGATTAGGAGCCCTAAATTGACGACCAAACCTGCCAGCAACCAGGGCTTTCGCTTCTCTTTGTCTTTAATTGCCGCCATTTTGCCCCCCGTCCACCAGGTGCTGAAGGTGGTCACCATAATCAGCAACAAGTATTTCGGATCCCAACTGGCGTAAAACAAGTAGGACGCGAAAAGCAGCAGAATCCACCGCACGCGCCAAGGCAGCAAGTAGTAGAGCACTACAGTTGCGGGCAGAAACAACAGGAATTCGAACGAGTTAAACAGCATGGCCTTTCCAAAAAAATCTGCGCAAAGGTAGCAAAGTCACCCGCGGCATACCAGCCCTTCGAATTTGTGACCGGTCAGGATTAAATCTTCGCTACCGCAAGGTTTCCCGAATGTGTGCAGCAGGTTAAGCCTACATACGCAACAATAGGTCGAAGGGTTCCTGTGGCTATGAGCGGCAGTGGCGCGGAGTGCGGGCCAGGGGGTAAGCGGCAGGAGCGGCTGCTGCTTTGCCGGCAGCATTCCTTAATTTTGCGTCCGTATGATTATCTCCGATAAAAATCGCTATGTTTTCGTGCAATTGCCCAAGACGGCCTCCACAGCCATCGAAAAGGAGCTTTTGGAGCACTATGATGGCAAGGCTATCCTGCTCAAGCACGATCTGTACCACAAGTTTCTAAAAACAGCTACCCCGGATCAGCGCAAGTATTTTGTATTCGCCAGTGTGCGCAACCCGATGGATATTGTGGCCAGTCATTATTATAACTTGCTGCAAGAGAACAGGTTAAAGAAGCGAACCCCGCAAAAACATTCGCTGGCCCGACGCATTTGGGGCACTTACCGCACCAAATCCCGTTTTGACTTCGTTCAGGGCCAGGAAGGCGATTTCAAGACCTATTTCCTTCGTTTCTACAACGCTCCTTATGCCAATTGGAGCATTGTTGACCACAAACGCTTCGATTTTATCATCCGCTATGAGCACATGCAAGAGGATTTCAGCGAGTTGCTGAAGCGTTTGGGGCTCCCGCAGGTACAATCCATACCCAAGGCCAATGCCACAGTGAACAAAAAGGGCAGTTTTTTAGCCCTCTACACCGACCCGGAAGTGATTCAGCGGGCAAAAAATGTGTTCGGCCCTTATTTCCGCGAGTTTGGTTATGAATTTCCGGCAGAGTGGGCCGGTTACCAGGAGGGCTTTTGGCCCGGAAAGACCTACCCGGCTTACAACGCGGTCCGCAAGCTGTATTGGACGCGGTTGCGCTGAGTAAGGCCCCCCTTCGCCCGAAAAGCGGCATATTTTTTATCGTCAGGCAACGTTCTGCCACGTTGTCCTCGTCTGTCATGCGTACCTGGGTATCCTTGAACGGAAAATACTTACGCACTTTCTGGCAGATGCGCCATCTGTGACAGGCATACCAGCGCACTTTAAGCAACTGCACCGAAACCCTTAGAAATCAACAGGCTTCTTCGTAATTTTCGCCCTTGCTCAAACTATGACTCGCCGATACTCCCAATTCCTCGAACTGATCTACCTGGTTGGCGACATCATTCTGCTCAACATTGCGTACTTCATTGGTCTGGTGGTTATAGACCGCGTGGACCGGTTTTTTGCCAACCCGGTCATTAACCTGATGGTGGTCGTTAACCTGGTCTGGTTCTTTTTGACCAAGGTGACGCAGTATTATGAGAACAATCGCCTGTTGACCCTGGACCGGATTACGCTCAAGTTCTTGCGCGTCCTGGCCATGTTCATCCTTCTCATTGCCTTTTACGAACTGGCGGTCAAAGACCATTACAGCCGGCAACACCTGATGGTGACCATCGGAATGTTCGCCGTTTTGAGCCTGATTTGGCGCCTGACACTCGATACCGTGCTTAAGCGCTACCGCGCAGCGGGCTACAATTACCGGAGAATTATCGTGGTCGGGGTAAACCCCACTTCGGTTGATTTTGCCCGGCAAATCAGCGACCACGACGAATACGGGTACCGCATTCTGGGCTTTTTCGACGACGGCGACCCGGCTTTGATGGAAACGCAATACAACGTGGATGTCCAGGGGGGCATAATCGATGTCCAGGCTTTTGCCATTCGCCACAATGTTGACGAAATCTACTGCGCCCTGGAATCGTCCCGCGAAGAGATCATCACCGACCTCATCAAGTTCGCCGATGACCACGTCATGCGCATTCGCATTGTGCCCGAGTTTTCTTACTACCTGTACGGGCAGGCTAAGCGCCTGAACATTGAGTACTACGGCAACATGCCCGTGGTCACCTTCCGTCAGGAGCCGTTGGAGAGCCTGGGCAACCGCGCCATTAAGCGCAGTTTTGACTTTGCGTTTTCTGTCTTTGTGCTCGTGTTTGTGTTTAGTTGGCTGTTGCCCATTATTGCCATTGCCATCAAGATCACGTCTAAGGGGCCTGTTTTCTTCAAGCAAAAGCGCACGGGCGAAAACAGTGAGATCTTTACCTGCTACAAGTTCCGCACCATGCAGGTCAATGAGGTATCGGACGCTGTGCAAGCCACTAAAAACGACTCGCGCATTACCTCCATCGGCAAAGTGCTCCGCAAGACCAACATGGACGAGTTACCCCAGTTTTTCAACGTGCTGTTTGGCCACATGTCTGTTGTGGGCCCTCGCCCGCACATGCTCAAGCACACCGAGGAATACTCCAAAATCATTGACAAGTTCATGGTGCGCCACCTGATAAAGCCCGGCATTACCGGCATGGCACAGGTCAAAGGCTACCGCGGCGACACCACCGACCCTCGCCTGATGGAAAAGCGCGTTCAATATGACGTGTGGTACCTGGAAAACTGGAGTTTCCTGTTGGACCTTAAGATCGTATTTTTGACGGTCTGGAACATGGTCCGCGGTGAAAAAAACGCATTCTAGGGTGCTCCTAAAAACTCGACATACTGCGTTATGCCAAATTTTTAACATCTTCATTTACAAGAGTAAACTCCGGTGTTAAAAATTTGGCATGCCTTGTCTCTGAAGTTTTTAAAAGCACCCTGCAGGCTTTTTGCCTTAATCTCCTTTGCTGCGCAGAGCCTGTTTGGTCTGCTGCCCGGTTCGTCTGCCATGGCCCAAAGTCCGGCTGTGGCCGATTCCATTTATGTGCCCTGGCTTCCGGCTGGCTTTGAGCCCGACTACACCAATGTGCCTCTTCACCGGAACGTCTCCGATGAGTTTGAGCAATATGCCGGGCGAAAGGGTTCGCTGCTGCACACGGCTATAAAACCATTCCGCTACGACGATCTGGCTTTTGAGGTGCGAGAGGACTCGGTTTACCGACTGACTCCGCTGGCCGGTGCAAACTTCATTGAGCGCGCCTGGAACTACGCGGCCTACGGCCACATGGTGCACCTGGAACGCCCTGACTTTCGCCTTTACGCCGACCTCATCCTTGACCTGAATGTCGGCATGGATTTGGAAGACAACCGCGAGCTGTACACCAATACCCGCGGCCTTTCCGTCAAGGGGCATATTGGCCGCCAATTCAGTTTTGAAACCACCTTTCGTGAAAACCAGGCCACTCTGCCGGTTTACTTAACCGAATTTGTGCAGGAATTTTTGGTCGTTCCCAGCCAGGGAAGGGTGCGGCGCTTTAAGCAAAGCGGTGTGGACTACGCCAACGCCACGGGCTACATCAGCTATACGCCTTCCAAGTTTGTCAACTTCCAATTTGGGCACGGCAGCAATTTCATTGGCGACGGCTACCGCAGTGTCCTGCTCTCCGACAATACCTTTCCTTATCCACATCTAAAGATATCCACCAAGGTATGGCGGCTGCAATACGTCAACCTGTTTGCACAATTTACCGACCTCACCGAGCCCAGCAATTTTGTCACCGGCTTTCGGCGCAAATTTGGTTCGTTTCATTACCTAAGTTATGCCGCCACAGACTGGTTGCAGGTGGGCTTTTTTGAGGGCATCATCTGGCAAGGCAGTGATTCTTCGCTGTACCGCGGCTTCGATGTCAATTACCTGAACCCGGTTATCTTTTATCGCCCAGTGGAATTTGGCTTAGGCTCTCCGGACAACGCCATGATGGGCCTCAACCTCAAGGTGCAGCCCACACAGGGCCTTTCGTTCTACGGCCAGTTTTTGTTGGATGATTTAGACATTGCCCGCTCGCGCGAAGGCGAAGGATTTTATCGCAACAAAATGGCCTGGCAAGCGGGAGCCAAGTGGCTCGGCGTGCTTGGCATAGAAAACCTTATGGTAAGGGCCGAATACAACCGCGCCAAGCCGTTTACCTATGCACACAAAGACCCGTTGCAGAATTACGTGCACTACAACCAACCCCTTGCACACCCACTCGGCGCCAACTTTGAAGAGTACCTGGGCATTGTCTCCTACCGCAAGCAGCGCGTCTACGGCGAAGCCAAATTCACCTTTGCGCGTTACGGCGCTGACACGTTAGGAAGCCACAATGGGGGCAATTTGTTCATCTCTGACTTTGACATAGCTGGTTACCCCGATTCCTATGGGCATGAGACCGGCCAGGGTCTGGAAACGGAAGTATTGGGCGCCTCGTTTCGTGCTGGCTTTCTGATCAACCCTGTGGCGCGTTTGGCGCTGGAGCTAGGCGTTGACCTGCGCCGCTTTAGCAACGCCAACGGCACCGAGCAGAACACCACTTGGGTGCAATTTGGCGTGCGCACGAACCTCTTTAATCGGTATTACGATTTTTAGGGGGGGGGGGGCTTTGAATGATACAGACGGTAAGTTTTTTTGGCCCTTTGTCGTTTGTAGTGGGTTAGGTAGTTTTCGCGATGCAATCTTTAGACCTGATAATGATGACAGCAGTATATTTTTAGTTAAATGCAAGACATTTTTTCCCTATCACGTTTTGGCATATCATTACATTGGTCGGTCATTGGCAATTCCGGAAATGGAGGGCCAATTAAACATGCTTCAGGAAGCAAAATTTAAAATGGTACTAACAATGCATAAACCATTTAAGTAATGAAAGAAAACGAAGAAATAATACAAGCACTTTTAAAATTCAGAAACGAAAGAGATTGGGAACAATTTCACAATGCAAAAGATTTGGCATTAGCTATTAGTATTGAATCATCTGAACTTTTAGAATTATTTCTTTGGAAGAAAGCAGATGAGGTAAATACAGAAAAAGTAAAAGAGGAACTTGCCGACATTTTTTCATTTACTTTTCTACTTGCTGAAAAATATGGCTTTGATGTAAAAGATATCGTTTTAGAAAAAATAAAAAGAAATGCAGAAAAATATCCTGTAGATAAGTCTAAAGGAACAGCAAAGAAATACGATGAGCTATAAAGATTTTGAGTTATCAATTCAGGTGTCAAGGCCATATCCGTTTAATCTTGAATCATTAAAGGATATTGAAAGAAATCAATGGGTTAAGAATCAATGGCCCATTGTGTACTTCTTGAAAAACAATGCAGCCAGCAAGGCATATATAGGTGAATCAAACAATGCATCTCTGAGATTAAAAAACCACTTAGCAAATCCAAAGAAAGCAAATCTCTTTGAAACAGTTAATATAATTGGAAGTGATAAGTTCAATAAATCAGCTACGCTAGACTTAGAATCCCGACTTATACAATACATCAACGCAGAAGGTACTTTTACCACGGAAAATTTAAATCTAGGACATCAAAATCACAATTATTATCAACAAAATTTATATAAAAATTTATTTTATGTAGTTTGGGATAAGTTAATTGAAAAAAAAATTGTTTCAAAGTCACTTGCGGAAATTGAAAATTCAGAATTATTCAAATACTCACCTTTTAAGACACTGAATGATGATCAGTATAAGTCAGTCTTAGAAATACTTACGAATATAAACAATTCGCAAGGTAATTCAATCTTCGTAAGTGGAAGTGCAGGTACGGGAAAAACAATTTTGGCAACTTACCTTATGAAATTATTAGTAAGTGATGTTAACGATGTTGAGGATTCTGAAATTAAGGAAGATGAAATATACGAAAGTGGTTTAATTAAAGAATTTCAGAGAAAGTATCCGAAAGCGAGGATTGGTTTTGTAATTGCTATGACTCCATTAAGAGAAACCATCAGAAAGGTGTTTGATAGTGTTCCAGGATTGAAAAAGCAAATGGTTATGTCACCTTCTGACACTTTTAAACTGGGACACAAATATGATTTGTTAATTGTGGATGAGGCACACAGGCTGCGACAATATCGCAACATCAGTTGGAGAGGTGAATTCAAAAAAAAGAACGCAAAATTAAATCTAGGGGATGATGGAACTGAATTGGATTGGATACTAGCCAATAGTCACAATCAAATTTTCTTTTATGATGCTGCACAATCAGTAAAACCTTCCGATGTAGACGAATTTAAATTTACTGAACTTTTAGGTAAACTAGATACTTTAAAGCTATGCCTAAAATCTCAAATGCGAACTAAAGGAGGAGTGGACTATATTAAATACGTAGATGATCTTTTAAATTGCAAGGTAAGTTTTAGACCTGAGTTTTCTGCCGAATTTGAGTTCGAATATTTTAATTCTTTTAATTATCTCTACAATAAGTTAAAACTTAAGGAGAAAGAAAATTGTCTTTGTAGAATGATTGCAGGTTATTCCTGGGAGTGGAAATCAGACCCAAAAAGGAATGGCGACTTTGACTTAGATGCAATTGATATTATAATTGATGGCATGGAATTTCAATGGAATAAAACCTACAATGATTGGATAACATCCGAAAACGCATTTGAACAGATTGGCTGTATTCACACTACGCAGGGGTATGACTTGAATTACGCAGCAGTTATTTTCGGTTTAGAAATTGATTATGATCCAATTCGAAATGAATTGGTAGTTGATAGAACAAAATATTTTGATAAGTATGGTAAAAATGGAGTAACTGATATTAATGACCTTAAATATTATATTATAAATATATATAAAACACTACTTTATAGGGGCATTAATGGAGTTTATGTTTATGCCTGTAATGAGAACTTGAAAAAGTATTTCGAGAAGCACTTAGTTGACAGCGCAAATTTATCGATAGGTGATGCGACACAAGTGAATATCCCTAGAATAGTTCCATTTGGATCAGTTAAGCCATTTGTTAATGCTGTTCCGATTTATGACATCAAAGTTGCTGCAACCAACTTTTCGGATCCTCAATTTTATGAAGATTTTAGGTGGGCAGAATTACCTATGCAAGTGAGTCCTAGGCAAGGATATTTTATTGCACAAGTAATAGGGGAATCTATGAATAAACGAATACCTAATGGTTCTTATTGTTTATTTGAAGAATATTCTGGTGGCAGCAGAGATGGTCAAGTTGTTCTTGTAGAATGCACAAGTCTTCAGGATGGTGATTATGGTTCGGGATACACAATTAAGGAGTATAGTAGTACCAAGAGCTTTTCCGAGGAGAGTTTTCAGCATGAGTCTATTATTTTAAAACCGGTGAGTTTTGATGATACTTTTGAAGATATTGTATTGTCCGATGATGAGATGATTGAGTTCATAGTCAGGGGGATATTTAAAAAAGTCTTAAATTGGTTATAAAGCAATTGAAAATTTAATGTTTGTATAGGGAAGTAGGCTATACGCTAGCACACTCGGCAGAACATATGAACTCTTCCAGCCAGCAAAGAGCGCACAGTAGATACAAAAGAGCAATTAGGACAACGCAATGGATACACAGTAATCTGTGAGAGGTTCAGATTTTTAGCATGTTATTATTTAGTGTAATTGTTAAAGGGGAAGCTTTCAAAGTGACCGATCCAAATAGTACAGCATCCGCAGTTCATTTTTTATTACTCTGGTTAGCTTAACTTGCAGACAAGACCCTGCATCAGCGTTAAATGAGTAAACAATGGATTACGTAGTTATTGCACTCCAACTCATCGTTGGCCTCAGCATCTTGAATGTTTGGCTGGTGCAGAACAAGAAGGCATCACGCTGGCGAGGCGGTAATGCGACCACCATCGTCGAAGAGTTTCAAGTTTATGGCCTGCCCGATAAGTTTGTATATGTTATAGGTGCTTTTAAAGTGACTCTGGCTATTTTGCTGATCGCGGGCCTGGTGTTTCCAGCCTTGAAACTGCCCGCCGCAGTTGGTCTGGCCGTGCTTCTTTCCGGTTCCATAGCCATGCACCTTAAGATTGGTGACCCGTTGATCAAGTCTTTTCCCGCCGCTCTTTTTCTCCTGATGTGCCTGATTATCGCTTATGCTTCCTATTCGCTTTAGCCATCAGGGTAAGGCTGCATAATAGTGTAGACAAAGGTATATATTTAGGGCTGCGAAAATAAAGGCCGGTGACGATGCCCAAAAACTGTCTCTGATCTTTAGGCGTACTCCGAAGCCAACCAACATCATAAGCGCCAGTCCAACTGCCGCCAGGAAGGCGAGGAGAGGCGTCAGCCAGTACCCGATCAGCAAGCCCAGGCCACCCAGAACCTGAAGATAGCCGGTCAGCTCCCGCTGTCGGTCGAACCCATACCGAATGAATTCACTCTTCATGTAAGCGGAAGTGAGGCAGCTTGTGCCGAAGAACAAAAATGAGATCCCGGAGAAGAATGTCGCCAGGGTGGATACTTCCATGTGACTGTTGGCTTTTGCAATAAATAGGCAATCCGTGTCTTAGGAACTCTATTCAAAGCAAATTGTTTACAACTTGCGTTTGTTCTTAAATCTCAAAAATTGGCGACAGAAACGTCGCAGGGCTTAAATCATAAGAGCGATGTTCACCTTACACGAACCCGGCCTGGGTAAAATTCAACGATCGACTGGTTATCTGATGTCGCTCCTTGCCTCCTTTGTGGTTCTGGTATCCGGTTTGTTAAAGTTTGTCGGTAACCCCTGGGCCATGGAGCCTCTGGAGAAACTCGAACTCGCAGAGCATGCTGTGGCCGTTGGCGCGATAGAGCTCCTTTGCGTTCTGTTGTATTGGATTCCCCGAACCAGTAACATCGGATTTTTTTTGCTATGCTCTTATGCCGGCGGCATTATTGTAGGGGAAATACTTATGGGGGAAGCACCGGTGCCAGGGGTTGTCATCGGTCTGATGTTGTTCCTGGGAACCTTACTGAGAAAACCCTCGCTTTCCGGCTTGCGCGTTGGTTAACCGATGCAAAAAGCACCAGCATTATGGTACGGCCTGCATGTTAAACAAAACGCACCAGCATATGCCATTTATGGTCGGTAGCTTAATCGGGAGCGCTGCGTTTTAACAGTTTAGAAATCTGGGTCACGGCCGATCTTTCAGGGGGAAAGGTTCATTCAGTTTATTCACGAATTTGCCTTGTTCACGTTACGTGAACGGGGTGTATTTGTGAACAACAAGACATGAAATGGAAAAGGACATAATTTATACCGCTTTAGAAAACCTTCGTCTAATTGTTGGAATTGAAGCTCTTTGGCAGGATAGAGGACCATTAGATGGGATGTTAGACTTTACCATTAATGGGCAGAAATTCACCTTTGTGGTTGCGTTGAAAGGTGAACTAAGAACGCACGAATTGCAACAGATTGAGGAATATTGTCATATTAATCAGTATTTTTTACTGGTAGCCAAACGGATTTTTCCCAAAATCCAAGAGGAACTAAGGCAAAGAGAAATTCCCTATTTAGAAGCCAATGGTAGTATTTATCTGAAACAGGATAATATCTTCCTGTTTGTGAACACACAGAAACCCTTGGACATTAAAAAAAGTAAAGTGAATCGGGCATTTACCAAAACCGGATTGAAAGTGTTGTTTTATCTATAGCAACACAAGGATACTATCAACCTGAAGCAAAGAGAATTGGCCAAAAAGGCCCAGGTAGGTCTGGGCAATATTCCGCAAGTTATAGTCGGTTTAAAAGAAACAGGGTATTTGATTCTCTTAAACAATAAAAACTATGTATGGGAAAACAGAAAGCGCCTGCTGGACAGATGGATAGCAGAATACCCCGCAGTGCTACGTCCTAAATTAGTAAAAGGGCGATACGCGCTAAATGGGGATTGGCAGCGCTTAACATTCGACAAGAATAAAACAGTATGGGGAGACGAACCGGCTGCAGATATCCTCACCAATCATCTCATGCCAGAGATGTATATAATCTATATAAAAAAAATAAAACCGAATGGACTTGATCAAAAATTACAAGCTTATGCCGGATACAAATGGTCCAATAGAGGTGTTAGAAATGTTTTGGGAGCAAGAGGACGAGAAAACAGCCCCACCACTCTTAGTTTACACCGATTTAATGTTGGAAGGGGGAAAACGAAACAAAGAGACAGCTGAAAAAATATACCATGAGTACATCCAAACAAACTTATAAAGAATTAGCCATTCCCTTTTTCAAATAAACATTTGATTGCATCGATGAAGTGATGAAGGAATTGAAGATCCCCTACTACCTGATTGGGGCTAGTGCCATTGCGTTAGAATTGCTAAAGGAAGGCATTAAACCAAGCAGAGGTACCAAGGATATCGATTTTGCTGTGATGATTTCCGGCATAGATGAGTACGAAAAAATTAATGCTGCATTAGAATCACGAGGTTTTAAAAAAGTGGCTGCTCCTTGCACTTTTTATTCCAGTACCTTTAAGATAACTATGGATTTACTGCCCTTTGGCGAAATAGAGGAAAACAACACAGTTAAGTTCAATGAGCGTTACACCGATTTACATGTGCTTGGTTTTCGTGAAGTGATGGAGGAGGCTGTGCAAGTGGAAATAGAAGAGAAAATTGCCAACATACCACCATTGCCTGGCATGGTGATTTTGAAGTTAATTGCATGGAGCGACCGCCCGGAAGAACGAGGAGATGATCTTGCTGATATTCTAAAAATTATTCACCACTACTATAATTTGAGGTGGGAAGAGATTGTTGAAATCCATTATGATACCTTAGATAAAGAACCATTTGACCGACTGTTTATTGCTGCAGAAGTATTGGGAAGAAATGCTAGAGTATATCTACAAAAATCAGAAGCAATTTCCTCAAGAATTTTAAAGGTATTAGAGAACAACTTGCAGGAGGCAACCCAATCGGCTATTGCCAGAGAATGGGCGAGAAGGTTAGATTCAGAGATTGAGTATGCTTTTGAACTACTTCGTGCATTTCAAAGGGGATTGATACGTGATACGTAATTGATAGGTATATTAATTTGAAGAAGAGAGAATTTTGTATGGCAACGTATTTATTTTATACGTTTAACAGAAGACGGAAGTTTTCGTGCGGTCTCTTGTGATCAGTTGGAAAAAGAAGCAGCAGAATTTGCAATGTCCTGATATCGCTTTGCATGACACGGAACTTTATGTCACCGCTAAGAAGCAAGTTGCCTTGTATTAGGCTATTCTTCGCCTAAAATCCCCAGCAAAAAATCCGTCAGGTTGGCTTCGTCATCTAAGTCCAGTTTCTTGCGCAGCCCGCAGCGGCTGATCTCCACGTCGCGCACGGAAATGTAGAGCAGCGGCGCGATCTCTTTCGAACTTAGGTTCATGCGCAGAAAGGCACAGAGCTTGTGGTCGCGGGGGGTGAGTTGCGGGTAGCGGTCGCGGAGGCGGGCCAGAAAGTCGGCGTGTACTTTGTCAAAGTGCGTGGCGAATGGCTCCCATTCTTCGTCCAGGTGCTCGTCTTTGTTGAGGATGTCCAGCAGTTGCCGCACTGCGTGGCACCATTCGTCGGGGTTGGGGCTGCTATCCAGATTTTCCAGCTCTTCGCGCAGGGTTCGCTCTTGATTATTGGCCATTTCGGCGTTGTCTTTGGCAAAGCGGCGGCGTGGCAGCACTACCAGCAAGACCAGGCCGACCACTCGCGCTCCAAGCCTTCCAGTATCCAACTGTAGGTCATCCGGCCGGGATACACAAATTCAGCGGGGGCAAACGCAAAGCGAAACGCCCTGTACCGCGCCGACAGCAACTGCGCCTCCGTTCCGCCCGCGGTTCCTGCCCCGTCGTACAGCACCGAATCCACCCTGCCCGTGGTTTCCACGCGCCGCAAGAGTCAATGGCAAATTTCAGAGGAACATTCAATTGATATAGTCTGGGCGTAAAGCGCTACCCGTGTCTTATTCATTGTACAGTAATGCAATTACCGGAATAGCGTAAATTCGGAGCTGTCTTAAAAGTGAGCGTTGACTAGGGCATCCTGTTTAGCCTTGCCGAATTTAGACATCACGCCTTATGAGCTTTTGGATGCAAAAGATTAATGTTAATAGAGAAGCTGCCAAACTCCAGGTGGATGCAATCAACACTATTCCACCAGAGATAAGAATTACTACAAACAAATTGACCTGACAATGTCGATGAAGATGGATGGCCACAGGATTTCAAGCGAACAATTAGAGCACGCGAAGCAATTTTTTCAAGACAGCAGTGTTGATGTTCTGACGAACGTAGCGATAAAAATCAATACAGAGCAGCCGGAATTTACAGGTGTGATTCTGGCATTAGAAATGCATGGACTGGACCGAACGATTATTGAGGACTTACTTGAGTCAATATTTGTTGTTTATTATATCCATACTA
>ENA-ORBV01004880-ORBV01004880.1-microbial-mat-metagenome-genome-assembly--contig:-NODE-4880-length-25234-cov-4.558691_pt1 | contig 25234 bp, 16 predicted proteins | sample MGYA00237777_ERZ505514 | MGnify/ENA primary metagenome ERZ505514 (study PRJEB26160, sample SAMN06269048) | microbial mat metagenome | isolation source: Oligotrophic lake microbial mat | place... | reverse complement strand
CTCCTGAAGACCATACTCGAAGAGACCGGGCGGTTCACGGTCGACGTGTCAACGACGCCGCCGGCGAAACCCGCTGCTCCGCGTCTGCCCAAGGACGCCACGCCGGCGCAGCAGGCCACTCACGCGACCAAGCTGCAGGAGTTTACCGCGGCGCAAGCGGAGCATGCGAAGCGGTCGCCCGCGCTTTGGGCGAAATGGCGTCCGGAGTTTTCCAATTATGCGGTGGTGCTCTCGAATTATAACGGTGAGCGCTGGCCCGACGATGTGCGTTTCGCGTTGGTGAAGCATGTGCGGAACGGCGGCGGATTCGTTTCCTATCACGCCGCGAACAACGCGTTCCCGGAGTGGCCGGAATATAATGAGATGATTGGCGTCGGCGGGTGGGGCGGACGAAACGAAGCGTCCGGTCCGTATCTACGTTTCCGTGACGCGAACTGGATCAAGGACTTGACGGCCGGGCCGGGCGGCGGACATGGACCGCAACATGAGTTTGTGGTCGAGACGCGTGACGCCCAGCACCCGATCATGCGCGGGCTGCCGGTGAAATGGAAACATGCGAAAGACGAGCTCTACGATCGGCTGCGCGGGCCGGCTCGGAACGTGACGATTCTGGCGTCCGCCTATTCGGACCGCACGCAAGAGCATGAGCCGATGCTGATGGTGATCCCGTTTGGCAATGGCCGGGTTTTTCACACGACGCTGGGTCACGCGACCGATGCGGTCCATGGGCTCGGGTTTCAAGTGACCTTGGCTCGTGGTACGGAATGGGCGGCCACCGGTAAGGTGACGCTCCCGGCCCCGAAAGCCGGCGCGCTCAGTGCGGAGCAAGTTGCGACGCGCCCGGTGGCGGCGCGGTAACGACGCGCGGAAAGTGAGACAGACATTCCTGTCTGTGTTTGCGGGGTGATACAGACATTCCTGTCTGTTTGTCTTTGAGTGCGACCTTCTCGGAACAGACAGGAATGTCTGTGTCACGCCGGACCAACAGACAGGAATGTCTGTATCACCATGGACCAATAGACAGGAATGTCTATATCACCATGGACCAATAGACAGGAATGTCTATATCACCATGGACCAATAGACAGGAATGTCTGTATCACTACGGCCTTCGTGCGCACTCAGCCGCCCCAGACCGTCTTGACGTTGGTAAAGGCGCGGGCGCCCCAGGCCCCGAGTTCGCGGCCGTATCCACTTTCCTTGATACCGCCAAATGGCAGTTCGGGTGAGGAGCGCACGAAGTCGTTCACGAAGACGCACCCGGTTGCGAGTTGCGGGATCAGCCGCCGCGCGCGGGTGCGGCTGCGGGTGAAGAGGGAGGCGCCGAGACCGAAGCGGGAGTCGTTGGCGACGCGGATGGCTTCCGCTTCATCACGCACGGGGATAATGGTCGCGACGGGTCCGAAGACCTCTTCGTCGTAAACCGGCATGCCTGGCTTGGCATCGGTCAGCACGGTGGGCGCGTAGAAAAAGCCGGGACCGGGCAGCGGCTTGCCGCCGAGCAGGACGCGGGCACCGCGGCTGATGCTGGCGGTGACTTGCGCGTGTAAGGCGTCGCGGAGATCGGCGCGGGCGAGCGGGCCGATGTCGGTTTTCGGGTCGGTCGGATCACCCACGCGGCGGGCGGCGATCCGGGCGGTGAAACGCTCTTCAAAGTCGCGGAGCACGGAGCGAACAACGATGAAGCGTTTGGCGCAGACGCAACTCTGGCCGGAGTTCAACAGGCGGGCGAGGGCGCAGGTTTCCGCGGCGTGGTCGAGGTCGGCGTCGGCGAGCACGATGGCGGGGTCGCTGCCGCCCAGTTCGAAGACTCCCGGCTTCATGGCCGCGCCGGCCAGCGCCGCGACGGATTTTCCGGCCGCGGTGCTGCCGGTCAGCGTGACCGCGTGCACGCGCGGGTCCGCGATCAGACCGGGGATGGGCGCGGTACCGATGAGGAGGACTTGAAACAAGCCCGGCGGAAAACCGGCGTGCTCGAAGAGTTTTTCCAAAGCGAGGGCGCAGCCGGGAACGCTCGGGGCGTGCTTAAGCAAGACGGCATTTCCCGCGATGAGGGCAGGCACGGCGGCGCGGGCCACCTGCCAGACCGGGAAATTCCACGGCATAATGGCGAGGACGGTGCCGAGAGGTTCGTACGTGACGCGGGCGAAGTCCGGTGCGCCCTCGGGCGTTTCCGAACGGAGAATCCGCGTGGCGTGGCGGGCATAATACTCACACAGCGTGGCGGATTTTTCTGCTTCGCCGCGAGCCTGGCTAATGGGTTTCCCCATTTCGTCGGTGATCAACTTGGCCAACGCTTCGCCGTGTTCCCGCAGCGCTGCCGCGAGCGCTCGCAGAGATTTGGCTCGCCGGGTAAGCGAGAGCGCCCGCCAGGTGGCTTGCGCACTGTGAGCGCGGACCAGGGCGCGCTCAATGGCTGCGCGGCTGTGCTCGCGATACGAAGCGATGCGACGGCCAGTGGCGGGATTCAGCGCGATTAAAGACATGGGGGCACTGTCGCCGCGAGGCGTGAACTGACAAATGGAATTCGCACCGGACGGAACATAGTCGTGCTTATTTTTGACGGCGGTCGGTGTCCGTGATTTGACGCGGGATGGGTCATCGCTGGCGTTGGAAACGTTGACCCTCGTTTCATCACCATTGGCCGCGGATTGCCGCTTGCCGCCATCGGGACGGGCTGAATTATGCGCACGATGGCACGAGGTGAGAACCGGCCGGTGACGGTGCACATGATCGCGGAACACGTGGGCTTATCGCCCGCCGCTGTCTCCACGGTCTTGTCCAACCGGCACGAGGAGCGCCGGCTCGCGCCTGCCACGGTCGAGCGTATCCGTCAAGCCGTACGCGAGCTGGGCTACGTTCCCAATGTCGCGGCGCGACGCTTGCGGGCGCATGACCCGGAGGTGCGGCACATGGAGCTTGGCATCCTGACGTCGTTTGAGGCCCCCCTGTTTCTTGTCAGCCGCACGCTGCGCCAAGTGCAGCAGGCGGTGGACGCGCGGACCAGTGCGGACCGGCGGTTCTCGGTTACGATCGACATGTTTCATGCCGGCCGGCTGCGGGAGATGCCGGGTTTGTTGAGCGCGAGTCGGTTCAACGGAGCGATTATTGCGAATACGCTGCCGGTGGATGACGCGTTTCTCAAATCAACCACACTGCCCTATGCGGTGGTGGTTCAAGGCCGGCGATTGCCCAACTATTGCTGTGTTCTGGAAACGCCGGGCGAGGGAGGCCGGCAGGCGGCGGAGATCCTGGTGAGCCGCGGGTCGCGTCAGCCGGCGGTCATCACGCCGTCCTTGCTGACGGAGACGACGGCCGATCGGACTGAGTCGTTTTGTGCCGCGGTGCGTGCAGCGACGGGTCGGGAGCCGGCCCGGATCACGGCGGCGGATTTCACGCCGGCGAGTGGAGCGGCCGCGTTGTCGGCTCATTTGCAGGCGCATCCGCGCTGTGATGGGTTGTTCGCGGTGACTGACACGTTGGCGCTGGGGGCCTTTTACGCGCTGAAAGACGCTGGGCGCCAAGTGCCCGCGGATGTGGCAGTGGTGGGGGTTGGAGATCACGAGCATGCGGACTTCTTTGATCCGCCGCTGACCTGTGTGGGACCGGTTTACGACCGGGTGGTGGCCGAGATTGTGACCCTGCTTTTCAATTTGATGAGCCGTCGGCGCGTGCGACCGACGGAAGTGTTCGTGGCACCGGAAGTTCTCCTCCGCGTCTCAGCCTGAGAAACAATCCCGCGGAAGCCCGGCGTAACGGGTTATAACTGCTACCGGAATGGCTGGGGAGCGGTCGCGCGCGCCGGTCGACCGACTCAAAACGCTTGAGTCCGAAAACGATTCCGTTCTTTGATGGGTAACCGCCTGTTTACTCCCCGTTGGCGGCGCCCCGCACCGTTACTACTACCCGGTGGTTCCCGACTGAATCCTATGCAAACCTACTCTCATCCCAATCGACTGTGGCATTACGCCGCGCTCTTTGTTCTTTTCGCCGCCGGCCTTTATGCGGCAGTCACGACCGGCAGCGTTTCCGGGCGGATCCTAAACGTAGGTACCGGACAATACTTGAATAATGCCCGGGTGGCGGTGAAAGGAACCGAGCTGGTCGCATTCACGGATCAGACCGGCAGCTATCGTCTCGCCGGCGTCCCGGCGGGGTCGGTGGTACTGGAGGTTTTTTATACCGGACTGGATGCTCAACAGATTACTGTGACGGTCCCGCCGGGTCGTGCCCTCGAGCAGGACGTGGAGTTGACGAATGCGTCCCGCTACGGAGCTGACGGCACGGTAAAACTGGACTCCTTTGTGGTCGCGACCTCGCGCGAAACCGATGGGGAGGCGATTGCGATCAACGAGCAGCGCTTCGCCCCCAATATTCGCAGCGGATGCGCTCGGTGACGTCATGGACGGTAACGTGGGCGAGTTCCTGAAGTTTCTCCCCGGCATCACGGCGGAGTATGACACGGAGTCGGGCGGTTCGGTCGCGTCCGTCTCGGTTCGCGGCTTTCCCTCCAGCATGGCGGTACTTTCCAGCGATGGAATGCAGATGTCGAATACGGGGAACCCGCAGGGCTCGTCCCGCGTGTTCCAGTTCAAGGAAGTTTCGATTAACAACATCTCGCGGCTCGAGGTAACGAAGGTTCCCACGCCCTCTTCGCCGGCCGACTCGCTGGCCGGGTCGATCGACATGGTGAGCAAGAGTGCGTTCGAGCGGAAAAGTGCCCAATTGCGTTATAGTGTGAGCGTCGCCGGCATTCACAACCGTCTGAGTTTAAAGAAAGAGCCGCATACCTCCGACGACAAAGTATACAAGGTGCAGCCCAGTTTCAGTTTCGATTACACGCTGCCCGTCTCCAAGACCTTTGGCATTGTTCTCACGGGCCAAAGCCAGAACCGCTATATCGAGCAGCAACGGTCGACCCGGGGGTACAATGCCGCCGGCACCAATACCGGGGCCTCAATCAGCCGGCCCTACCTCCAGTCCTACCAGCTGATCAGCGTGCCGCGCATCAATACCCGGACCTCGGCTGGCTTGCGGGCGGACTGGCGGGCCACGCCCAGCGGCGTGCTCTCGCTCAACCTCGAGCGGAGTCGCTTTATCTCTGACCGGTCGGCGGCTTCGCTGGCGCTCACGACTGGCACCAATGCCGTGCCGACTCCGGCGAGCGGCATGCCGCTGACTTATGGGGACGACTTCACCAGCGGTGCAACCGGCCGAGGCGGGGTGGCGTTGATGGGCCTCGGAGCCTCGGTGGTCCAGAAACTGGATACGCAAGCGGCCAGCTTGCGTTACCGCCTTGATGACGGCGTCTGGCGGGTGGTGGCCGCCTTTGGCCGCTCGAATTCCAAGGGAGGGTATCATGATACCCGTGACGGCCGCTTCCGGACGCTGGGGATCACGATGATAAATCCGGTGCGCGTCTCGCTGGCGGACATCACCACGGTGCGGCCGCAGACGATCCGCGTTTTTGACAATGCCAATCGCGAAGTCGATATCTACGACACGAACAACTATCGGTTGAACACCGCGCAGTCGACGCCCCGTCCGATCCGCGACAGTCTGATCAACGGCAAGCTCGATGTCCGGCGCAGCCTCGGGTTTCTCTCGTTTCCCGCGGCCGTGCAGGTGGGCGGTTTGCATCGCTCCCAGACGCGCGACGTGCGTCGGGAGAGCATCAACTGGACGTACAACGGTCCCGACGGGAATCCTGCGACGCCGGATGTGCCGACGCCTTACCGGACGACGACCTATGTGAACCAGCCGGAGTATTTTGGATTCCGGAATATGCCCTTCGTTTCGGTCTATAACGCATGGGATGCGTTCCAGGCCAACCCCGCGCTCTTCTCCAAGACCGCAGCGCAGCAGGTCACTGAGGAGCAGTTTCGGATCAACAATTCCGAGCGCCTGGAGGAAGGAGTGTCTGCGCTGTATGCGCAGGCGGAGTTTGGTTTGTTCAAGAACCAGCTGAAGGTTCTGACCGGTGTTCGTTACGAAAAAACGAATACGAAGGGTGAAGGCGTGCGATTTGATCCCAACGCAGTCTGGCGGCGCAACGCGGACGGCAGCTTTGCCCGCAACGCCGCGGGTGTCCGCATCCGTCGCCCCGAGGCTGGGGCGGTGGCGTCGATGGAGGAACTGCGGCTGACCCGGACGGATCGTGGTTTTCAAGCCGAGCGCTCGTATGATGGCTATTACCCGAGCGTACATCTCACGTACCATTTGAAGGAAAACCTCCTCGTGCGCGCCGCGTATGCGAAGACCTATGGCCGGCCGGACTTCTCCAACATTATCCCGAACGCGACGATCGACGAAGCTGACCTCGACGGTGAATCCGCTGATCCTTCGCAGCTCCCGGGCCGGATCTCGGTGCGCAACACGGGGCTGCGTCCCTGGACGGCCGACAACTATGATCTTTCGCTGGAGTACTATACCGATAAGGGCGGGCTTTTCAGCGCGGGGGTTTTCCGAAAGGACATCAAAGACTTTTTCGGTGATTCCGTGAAACTTGCGACCGCTGAGGATCTAGCAGCCCTTGACCTTGATCCGCGCTATGTGGGCTGGCAGTTGTCGACCCGGTATAATCTGCCCGGCGCAGCGAAGGTGACGGGGGTTGAGTTTAATGTCCGACACTCGTTGCGTGGACTCACCCGTTGGGGGCAGTATTTCCAAGGCTTCGTCAACGGCACCAAATTGGAGCTGGAAGGCGACAAGGAGGCTGAGTTTAGAGGCTTCATTCCGGAGAGTGCCAACTGGGGGCTGAGCTATAGCCGGAAACCGCTCTCGGTGATGGCAAAGTGGAACTATCGCGGTGAACAACGGCGCGGCGCGCTGGCGGGGCTCGGACCGGACGCTTATGAATTCGTGAAGGGCCGCGTCACCCTTGATGTTAATATCGATGTGCAGCTGCGGGCGAATCTGTTCCTGTATTTTAACGGGCAGAATATCCTGGACGTTCCTGAAATTATTAACCGCTACGGATCCGAAACGCCGGCCTACGCGCGGCGTTATCAGGAGATGACCCATGCCGTGCAGCTCACGCTCGGAATTAAGGGAACGTTCTGATCGTGAAAGCCGAGTTCTAAGCGCGCCGGGAACGCTGGCGCGAGATTGGAGGGCATCGAACCCGGCAAGGGACCGGTCATGAGTCAGATCATGACCGGTTTTTGCGGACGAGTCTGCGGCGACGCCGGGAAATCTCGGATGTGAGTAAATCCGCGATTCAAGGAAACTTGTGGGATTTCAATGTCCTGAAGAGTTTTTTCGCTTGCGCCTAAATCGATTTAGCATTCTCGGTATAGCGTTCGTTTTCAGCTGTCGGTCCAAGAGGTAACGCTCTGCCGGCAGAATCTCACCAACCCCCGCCGCCATGAAATCACGTAATTTGAATCTACGGGTCTGTCTCGGGCGATTTGCCTTTTCCTTCGCAGCTTTTTCGGGCACCGCGTTGATTTTTTCCCCCGTCGAAGTGGCGGCGCAGACCGCTGCGGGTACGCTGTCGGGACAAGTTAGCAACGCCGCTACCGACGCCCTGCTGCAGGGCGCCCTGGTGGAAATTCCCTCACTGGGAGTTCAGGCCCTGACCAACAATATTGGTGAATATGTTCTGAACGGCGTCCCGGCCGGTAGTCATGAACTCGTTGTCCGCTACACGGGACTCGATCCCCAACGCCAGACGGTGAACGTCGTCGGTGGTCAGCGCAAGGCCGTGAACTTCGATCTCACCTCGCAGGTGTATCAGCTTGAACAATTCACGGTGAGCGGTGAGCGCGAAGGAAATGCGGCCTCCATCACGCGGCAGCGGAATTCTCCCAACGTGCGCCACGTCGTCGCGCTCGATGCGTTGGGGAACCTGCCCAACGACAGCGCGGGTGAGTTGCTCATTCGCCTGCCGGGGATCTCGGGAAATTTCGACGACGAAGGCAACGTGACCGGCGTCTCCGTCCGCGGCATGGCGCCCGGGTTCAACACCATCAGCATCGATGGCAACCAGCAGGCGAGCGCCGGCGGCTTCGGTCGCGACTTCCGCACGCATAACATCTCCGGCGCGCTTTTCGATGAGATCGAGGTCATCAAGTCGCCGACACCCGACATGCCGGCGGACTCGCTCGGAGGCTCGGTGAATCTCAAAACCCGCTCGCCCCTCTTGATGAAGGAGAAGCGCCGGATTTCCTATCGGGCGGCCGCGCGCTGGGCGCCATCCTTCTATGATCATACGGAGCTGCGACGGGATCATCCCGTGCATCCGCTGCTCAGCCTGGGCTACCAGGAAGTATTCGATGTCTTCGGCCGCGAACGAAATCTCGGCGTTTCCCTCGATCTCTTCTATAGCGAGAACGTCAACTCGGTCGACCAGACGCTGCTCGACTACCAGTTTACCACGGATTCGCCCGCCTATATCTACGATTATCGCCGGCAAAACGGATATAACAATCGTGTCCAGCAGAGCGCCGCGTTGAAGTTCGACTATAAGGTCTCCGACCGCACCCGTGTCTTCGTCAACACCATCTATAACGACGCCCCGGAGAAGTTCAACCGGCTCTACACGATGCGGGCATTCGCCAGCCGCAGTGTCTCCGCCATCGGAGCAAACGGCCAGCCCACGGGGACCAATCCGATTCTGCCGGGCTGGACCGCCGATCGCACCGAGATCCGGCCCGTCAACAATGCGGTGGTGCAGCTCAATTCGACGCTTTATAGTTTCCTCGACCGCCAGCGCCAGATCCACGCCGGCGCCGTGCATGAGCTGGAGCACGTCAAGATCGACTATGATTTCAACTACAGTCATTCCAAGCCGCTCCTCCAAAGCAGCTATCGCGACAACGCCGGTGGCGGCATCTTCACGATGGATGCCCGAAGTGTCGGCTGGGTGGTGGACAAGTCCGGATCGGCGCAGGAACCGTCGTTCACGCAGACGGCCGGCCCGAGCATCTTTGATGCGGCGAGCTATGGCAACGGCATCCTGACCAACCGCAACAACCAGCGCTATACAACGTTCCGGAACGCGAGCGCCAATGCGCTGTTTGAGCTGCCGACCACATTCACGTCATCGCTCAAAACCGGAGTGCGTTATCGGGAGGTGGAGATCGCCGAGCAGGCGGGTGAGCGCCGCTGGAATTATGCCGGCTCGGCTCCACTTTCCAGTCTGGTCGACCGTTCGTTGCAGCTTACGTTTTCGGACGAGGTTGGCGGGCAGCTGCCCTTTATCGACCCGGCCCGCATCGGTCAGGATATTCGTGAGAACCCGCAGAATTGGGATGAGGATCTGTACTACGCAGAAACGCGCAAATTTGCCGGCACGCGCAGCCTCAACGAGGAGGTCAAGAGTGCTTACGTGCAGGGACAGGCCCGCATCGGCCAGTTGAGTGTCGTCGGCGGTGTTCGCGTCGAACGGACCGAGTTTGATGGACAGGGGTATGTCGCATCCCGGCCGCTCTCCACGACGGCCCAGCGCAATGCCGATCCCATCGCCGCCGCCCGGGCGGATTATGCGGGCAACCTTCGTCAGCTGAATGGCAAATCCACCGACTGGTTCCCCGGGCTACATTTCGTTTATCGAGTCTCCCCGAATCTTCAGGCTCGCCTGAGCTGGTCGAACAGCATTGGTCGGCCTCCCGGCACCCAGTTGCTGCCGACGGAGTCGGTCAACACGACGAGCGAAGTTGTGACGCTGGGAAATCCGAATCTCAAGCCCCAGACCTCGGAGAACTGGGACGCCTCGCTCGAATACTATTTCGAACCAGTGGGCCAGTTCTCGATTGGATACTTCCGCAAGGATTTGAAGGACTTCCTCGTCACACGTACGATCGGGGTTGTCCCGACCGGCAACGACAACGGCTTCAGTGGTGATTTTGCCGGGTTCGAAGTCAACGGGCGGAGCAACGCAGGTACGGCCACGGTCGATGGTTGGGAGGTCAACTATCAGCAGCAGTTCACGTTTCTACCGGGCGCCTTGCGCGGGTTGGGATTCTCCGCCAATTTCACCAAGCTGGAAACCTCGGGTGACTATGGTGACACCGGTTTACGCTCCACGTCGGACGTGGCCCGTTTCACGCCTGAGACGGCAAATGTCGCTTTGAACTACAAGTACCGCAATTACGGCGCCCGGATCAGCTATAACTATACGGGCAAGGCCCTCTGGGACTACTCCTCGGATCCGTCGCGCCTGCGCTATCGCGATGCCCGCGAGATCGTCAATCTCGGGCTGACATATCAGCTCCGGCGGGGCATTACGCTGGCGGTTGATTTCACGAATCTCTTCAATGCACCCCAGGAATTCTTTCGCGGATTCTCAGACCGGCTCGAACGCGCCACCTTCAACGGCACGACGATCACGTTTGGCATCAGTGGCCGCTTTTGATCAAAACAATACCGGGACGAATGGCTGGGCATCGTCCGTCCTGGCTTAGTCAGATGCTCCCCGGTTCCGACGAGGAACCGGGGGGGATTTCAGTCCCGCCCCGCTTTTTCCGCACGCCTCCGCCCACCCACCTTCATTGCCATACCGAATGAAAACTCTGCCGCTTCTCGCTGCACTCACCGTCGCCATCGTCTCTCCGGGCCAGGCATCGGAATCGAAGATGCCTCGTCTCGGTCACAATAGTCCGGGCCAACTTGTCGATCTCGGCGTGGGCCTATGGGCCTGGCCGCTGCCCATGGACTATAATCAGGATGGGCTGATGGACCTCGTGGTCGTATGCACCGACAAGCCGTTCAATGGCACTTGGTTTTTCGAGAACTCAGGACAGGTCGATCCGCAGTTGAAATTGCCTATCTTCAAACCAGCGGTGCTCATCGGAAAGTCTGCGCCTTCATCCGGGATCTCGTACGTCACGGGTAAGCCGGTCATTACGGCGACAGCCTCGCAGAAAGTGGGAGACCTGTTTAATTTCCGTGGCAACGTCTTTCCGGATTTCCTGAAATCGCAGTTCAACAAACCCGAGAAGTTGTCTGTTCCGGAGAAGATTCATACCGAACCAGGCAACATCCGCCAGAACCAGTGGAAGCTGGTGGATTATGATGGCGACGGCGCAATGGACGTCACCGTGGGCATCGACTTCTGGGGCGACTATGGCTGGGACAACGCCTACGATTCACAGGGGAACTGGATTCGCGGGCCCCTGCGGGGTTATGTCTATCTCCTGCGCAACACGGGCACGACAGAGAAGCCGGTCTACGCAGATCCAGTCAAAGTTCACGCGGGCGGCAAACCGGTCGATCCGTTCGGCATGCCTTCGCCGATGTGGGGTGACTTTGATGGCGACGGTGACCTCGATCTCATGTGCGGTGAGTTTCGCGATAGCTTCACGTATTACGAAAACGTCGGCACGCGCACCCAGCCGCTCTACGCGGCGGGCCGGCAGCTGATGATTGGCGGCGTGCCCCTCACGATGGATCTCTGTATGATCACTCCGACGGCGGTCGACTTCGACGGCGATGGCGATCTTGATTTGGTGGTCGGTGATGAAGACGGACGGGTGGCATTTATTGAACACACCGGGACGACCAGTAGCGGCGTGCCGCAGTTTCTGCCGCCGCGCTATTTTCGTCAGTACGCCGCCGACGTAAAATTTGGCGCCTTGGCCACGCCCTATGCGTTTGACTGGGACGGTGACGGCTTGATCGACCTCGTCAGCGGCAATACCGCTGGCTATATTGGTTTTATAAAAAACATGGGTGGTGACCCAATTCGGTGGGCCGCGCCTGTATATTTAACCGCCGGAGGAAAAACGATTCGTGAGCTGGCGGGTCCGAATGGATCAATTCAGGGTCCGGCCGAAGCGAAGTGGGGTTACTCGATTCTGAGTGTGGCGGACTGGGATCACGATGGGTTGCCGGATATCGTCACCAACGGAATCTGGGGAAAGGTGGTTTGGTATAAGAACATCGGCACCCGTCAGGAGCCACAGCTGGCTCCCGGCCAGCCGATCGAGGTGGCGCCGGGTACAAAATCGCCCAAGCCGGCCTGGAATTGGTGGGACCCGCAGGGCCGCGAATTCGCTACTCAATGGCGAACCACCCCGCAGGTGATTGATTGGAATGGGGACGGCCTCAGCGATCTGGTGATGTCGGATCACGAGGGTTATCTTGCGTTGTTCGAACGCAAACGGGCGGCGAATGGCACGCTGACGCTTTCGCCGGGCCAACGCGTGTTCTGGGGCGAGGGGACAAGTGTATTTAATAGTAATGGACAGCCGCAAAACAAAGAGTCTGGTTTACTCCAGTTGAATAATGGACTCCATGGCCGTTCCGGCCGGCGCACGTTTGCCACCGTCGACTGGGACGGAGACGGGAACATGGACATTCTGGTGAACAGCAATCCCAACGTGAATTTTCTCCGCGGCCTTGGCCGTGATACGCAAGGTCGCTGGAAATTCCGCGACGAAGGACCGGTGAGCACCCACGAGTTGGCTGGCCATGCGACCAAGCCGACGACGGCGGATTGGAATGGTGATGGTATTCCGGAGCTGCTCATCGGCGCCGAGGATGGCTTCTTCTATCAAGTGAAAAACCCCCGCAGTAAAAAGTAACACCAACAAGCGGAGGGTCGGTGGCGCGCTTTCGGGTGCGCCGCATATCAACGTGACCCGCTTGAGCTCGAATCTCTTATCCATGCATTCCTCCACTCAGCTGCCTAACGGTATTTTCTCCGCCCAATGGATTCCGACCGATGCGTCGGGTCGGGTTGATCGGGCCAGTCTGGCCGAGCATCTCGATTTTGAGAAGCGGGCCGGGATCAGTGGGGTGCTCGCGCTCGGGAGCACGGGAGAGTTTCCCCATTTCACCGTCGATGAGCGCAAGGCGGTGCTCGCGACGGTGGCCGAGCTGGCGGCACCGCTGCCGGTGTTGGCCAATATCACCGATATTCGTCCGCGCGCGGCCATCGAGTTGGGCCGCTATGCCAAATCCCTCGGCCTGCCCGCGGTGGCGCTGATGCCGCCGGTATTCTTTCCCGTGTCGCAGGCGGATATGCTCGCTTACTTTCTGCACGTGGCCGAGGCCGTCGACCTGCCAGTAATGCTCTATAATTTTCCGGAACTGACGGGAAAACGGATCGATCTGCCGACCGTCGCCGCCTTCGCGGAGCGTGCCCCGATGATCGCGATCAAACAGAGCGGCGGGGAATTCGACTATCACCGTCAGCTGATCGCGCTCGGGAAAGAAAAGGGGTTTGTGGTGATGTCAGGCTCCGACACGCGGCTGCCGGAGGTATTCGGGTTGGGCGCAGCCGGCTGCATCGGCGGCTTGGTCAATATTGTGCCCGAGCTGATGGTGGCAATTCATCGGATCTGTGCATTGGGTCAGCCCGGTGATGCGGCCGCTCCGGCGGCGGCGATGGTTGAGCTTGGCCGGATCATCGATCAATTGACCTTCCCGCTCAACGTTGCCGCCGGGCTTGAGGCTCGTGGCTTCAATCCGGGCGCTCCAAAGTCAATCGTGTCGCCGGAATCCCGAGTAATCTATACGCGGATTGTCGCGGAGATGAGTGCGCACATTGTCCGCTGCGGCCTGCAACCTGCGACGCCGGCAGCGGCGTAGTGCCATCTTTATTTATACATCTGGAGTGAACTGATTTTATGGGTTTGATCGTTGAACCCTTGGTAAGACGAAAACCACTGCCGAGCATCTGGAAAAGTCCGGGTCATACGGTTCCTCCCGGGGTTTAGGCCCGGCGCTCAACTTGGAAAATGCAGTTGAAGCCACAGATTCCACCGATGGGTACAGATTACCAAGGCAATATAAATTACAGTCACTTCACCTTGCGGGTGAATTGCGGCCAGATGCCTCTTCATTAGTAATCCTCTGTATCCGGGTTTATCTGTGTAATTTACGGTTAAAATAGACTGCTGAGTTTGGCTCAAATTAATTGCTGACGTGTTTGTGATTTGGCCTCGATTCCCTTTCCTCTCATTGTCGCGTCATACCCCTCCATGCAGACTCAGACTCATTTCACTGCTCTCGATGGTTTTGTGCTCGCCGGCTATTTCCTGGCGACGATGGCGGTCGGCTTTGCGTTTTGGGCGCGCAGCCGGTCGGTATCCAGCTTTACCGCTGCGGGTGGGAGCCTGCCAGGCTGGCTGACCGGGCTTTCCATTCTGGGGACCTATATTAGTAGCATCAGCTTCCTCGCGCTGCCCGGGCGTGCGTTTGCCGGTAACTGGAATCCCTTCGTATTCAGCTTGTCACTACCCCTCGCCACTTGGATCGGGGTGAAGTATTTTCTCCCGTTCTATCGCAACAGCGGCAAGGTTTCCGCCTACGAGCATCTGGAGGAGCGCTTCGGCCCCTGGGCGCGGGTTTACGCCAGTGCCTGTTATCTTTTGACGCAGTTTGCCCGGATCGGGACGGTTTCCTACCTCATGGCTTTACCGCTGCATGTGCTGCTCGGCTGGGACATCCGCCTCATCATTATCTTCACCGGAGTGGCGACGACACTCTATACATTTATGGGCGGCATCGTGGCGGTCATCTGGACGGATGCGGTGCAGACAACGGTGCTGGTGCTCGGAGCCCTGACCTGTGCAATCCTGATGATCACGAGTCTGCCGAATGGCCCAGGGCAATTATTCGAAATCGCAGCGGAGAATAATAAGTTCAGCCTCGGAAGTTTCGGAACGAGCCTGGCGGAACCGACCTTCTGGGTCGTGCTCATCTATGGTGTCGTGATCAATCTCCAGAATTTCGGAGTCGATCAAAACTATGTGCAACGCTATCACACGTCCAAGTCGGACGCAGAGGCGCGGAAAAGCGTATGGATGGGTGGACTGCTCTATCTGCCGATATCGGCGATCTTTTTCTTCATCGGCACCGCCTTGTTCGCTTACTATACAACCCACCCGGATGCGCTGCCAGCCGAGTACCGTGACCCCGCCCGGAGCGACTCGGTGTTCCCTTGGTTTATCGTCACCGTGTTGCCGCCAGGAATCACCGGTTTACTGATCGCGTCCATCTTTGCCGCCGCGATGAGCACAATCTCCAGTAGTCTAAATTCTACGGCTACCATTATCCTCAACGACTACTACGGGCGGTATTTCAACCGGCAGGCGACGGAGCAGCAGAAGATGCGGGTTTTGTATATTGCGACAGTCGCGGTCGGCGCGCTTGGTACTTCGATCGGCCTGGCAATGATCCATGTGAAGAGCGCGTTGGATGCGTGGTGGATGCTCGCGGGGATTTTCGGTGGCGGCATGCTCGGCCTGTTTCTGCTCGGATTCCTGTCGCGCCGGGCCAATAACCGGGCGGGCTTGATCGGAGTTCTCGCTGGCGTGATCGTCATTGTGTGGATGAGCACATCGACCAAATGGACAGGAGCGTGGGCCGCGTTCAAGAGCCCGTATCACGGATTTCTCACCATCGTTTTCGGTACGGCGGCCATCCTGCTCGTCGGGATGCTTGTGACCGCGCTCATCAAGCCGCCGGCCCACAAGGTGCCGTCGGCGCGGGAGCCGGTTCGCGTCCCCTGACCCGTCACTCGCGGCTTTCGTTTCCCCCCCTCGTTCTTACTCTTCCCTTCCTGACCATGAGATTGCCCCATTGCCTCGGCCTTGCTATCGTTGCTACGAGCCTTTCCACCGGTGTCTTCGCCGCCACTGCCCCCGCGGTAATGTCGGCCGGTTTCATTTACGAAACAGCGCCCTATCCGGCCGCCCATGCTTCTACGATTGTCGAGACGGCAAAAGGCGAATTGGTGGCGGCCTGGTTCGGTGGCACTCGCGAAAAACATCCCGATGTCGGCATCTGGGTTTCGCGTTTTGAGCGGGGATCCTGGACCACGAGCGTGGAGGTGGCGAACGGCGTCCAGGCTGACGGCACGCGGCATCCGACGTGGAACCCGGTCCTGTTTGAGCCGCGCGGAGGACCACTGATGCTCTTCTATAAAGTGGGTCCGACGCCGGAAACGTGGTGGGGCATGGTCCGCACCAGCATCAATGGCGGACGCACCTGGAGCGACGCGCGCCGCTTGCCGGACGGGATCTTCGGTCCGATCAAGAATAAGCCCGTGCAACTGGCCGATGGCACCATCCTTTCGCCGACGAGTGATGAGACCCCGGAGCGCCCGAGCAAATGGCGCGTGTATTTCGAGCGTAGCACGGATGGCGGAAAGACTTGGACGAAGACGCCGTTTCTCAATGACGGCCTCCAGGTCGCCGCTATCCAGCCGAGCATCCTTTTCCATAATGGCATCGGCGGCTCGAAACTCCAAGCCGTGGGCCGGACGCGGCAGGGCAAAGTGTTTAGTGTTTTCTCCAACGACGCCGGCCAGACGTGGGGGCCGATGTCGCTGCTGGAAGGCGTGCCGAATCCGAGCTCTGGAACCGATGCCGTCACGCTGAAGGATGGCCGCCATCTCCTTGTTTATAACCCGGTCCCGAAGGGCCGCACCCCGCTCGTGGTTGGTGTGTCGAAGGATGGGCTCAACTGGCGGCAGGTCGTGACGCTCGAAGACCAGCCCGGCGAGTACTCCTATCCAGCGGTTATTCAGGCGAGTGACGGGCGTGTCCACATAACGTATACGTGGAAGCGTGAGCGCGTGAAGCACGTGGTGCTTGATCCGCAGAAGCTGTAGCAGCGTCAGGCGGACGAACGCATGAATACTGGAGGAAGCGAAGCGCGGGCTGCCTTCAGCCGATTTCTCCCGGCGGGATTTTTTGTCCTTTTGCTGGCGTTCACGGCGCCTCACGCGCCGGCCGCCACCAGCAAGGCCCCGGTGCCGGTCCCTGGCGGGCCGCCTCCCGGCATCGTGATCGCCCGCAGTCCCGATCCCGAGCGGACGTATATTGGGACACCCGCGATCGCGATTCTGCCGGATGGCCGTTATGTGGCGGCGCACGATTTTTTCGGACGCAGTGACCTTACGGATACGACGCGGGTTTATGGCTCGGAGGATCGCGGGCAAACCTGGACCCTGCTTTCCGAGATCCGGGGGCAGGCCTGGTTCACGCTTTTTGTGCAACGCGGTGCCCTTTATCTGCACGGGACGGCGAGCCGTTACGGCGATCTTACGATTCGTCGGTCCACTGATGGGGGCCGCACTTGGACGGAGCCCCGCGACGGGCGGACCGGGTTGCTCCTGAAGGGGCGGTTCCACGGGGCGCCCGTGCCGGTCGTGGTGCACGTGGGGCGGATCTGGCGCGCGGTCGAGGAGCGCGTGAATGATGAATCATGGCCGCTCCATTTTTCGTCGCTGGTCGTGTCGGTGCCGGAGAACGCCGATCTGCTTGACGCCAGAAACTGGATACGAAGCAACGGGATCCGGTTTGATCCGGCCTGGTTCAACGGTCGCCGGCCCGGCTGGCTGGAGGGAAACGTGGTGGTCACCCCGACTGGAACGTTGGCCAATTTCCTGCGCGTGCACACGGAGCCGAGGCCGGACGACACCTTTGCACCCACCGGAGTCGCGGCCGGTATTCCCCGCTATGAAGTGGGAGCCCGTTGTGAGATTTCCGCTGATGGGCGAACCCAGTCGTTTGATCCTGCCCACGGGTTTATTCACCTGCCGGGATCGCAGTCGAAGTTCACCATTCGACACGATCCGGTGACGGGTCGATACTGGAGTCTGGTTCAGAAGATCACGAATCCACATGCCGGCCGGGAGTGGTCCAGCAGTCCGATTCACCAGCGGAATGTCCTGGTTCTGACGTCTTCGGCCGACCTGCGCTCCTGGCGCGAAGAGAGCGTGATTCTTCGCTGGCGGGAAGGTCAGATCCTGACCAATGCGGATCGGGTGGCGTGGCAGTACCTTGATTGGCAGTTCGACGGCGATGATCTCGTGGCGGTCTCGCGTACCTCGTGGGGCGGACAGAATTATCACAACGCCAATCTTATGACCTTCCATCGGGTGAGGAACTTTCGCTCGGTGACCATGGCTGACGCGCCGGCTGATCTGGCGAACTGATCCATGGCATGCCACCCGATTGATCCGGCGGAAGTTTTGAGGCGGGCAACTCGTCCAGGCGACGCGCACGCTGGCGTGCGACCGGTCTATCTCGGCCAGCACGAGTGCAGTGTGGCAGCGACCGACCTTGGTGGCGGATCCGGCGGGTCCAGCTTGATTGTGGGCGACGAGGAAGGTCGGGTGTATTTTTTCCGGAGGGAGGACATCACATGGGCGCCGTAGGCTACCTTGGTTTTGAGCCAGCAGGTTCGAGCCGACGGCTGAGCCGGCGCGGCGGGTTCAACGGCTCATGGCTCGTTCTCGCCGCCATCATCGTCTTTTTCATGTCATCTCTTGCAAACGCCGTTGAACGCCAGGTAACCCACGCGGCCCATGGTCATGTGCTGACCAACATCAACGTCTGGTCTCCTGATGGTCGCTGGCTGGTATATGATGTGCGGTCCGTGGACAGCGTTTTCGACGGAACGCGGATTGAGCAGGTCAACGTCGCGACCGGGGAGGTGCAGGTCTTGTATCAAGCGTCCCGAGGTTCCGCTTGCGGCGTCGTGACCTATCATCCGCATCAACCCAAGGTGGTTTTTATTCACGGGCCGGAGAACCCAACGCCGGAGTGGACCTATGGTGCGTCGCGTCGGCGAGGGGTTATAGTCGATGTGCGACAACCGGGCGAGGCGAGACCACTGGATGCGATGAACTATGCCCCGCCGTTTACGCCGGGTGCGCTGCGGGGAGGGTCGCACGTTCACGTTTTCAGTCCGGACGGGGACTGGGTGAGCTATACGTATGAGGACGAGGTGCTCGCGCGGCTTGGTCCGGCCCCCGCAGGTGAACATGAGATCAACCAGCGCAATATCGGGGTCTCTGTTCCGGCGGGGCCGGTCCGCGTTTCCCCAACGCATCCGCGAAATCACGAGGGTGATTATTTTTCGGTCGTCGTGACGCGTACCGTCGCGGCCCCGCGGCCGGGATCCGATGAAATCAGCCGCGCTTTTGAGGAAGGTTGGATTGTCAGGCCAAATGGCCGGCGGGCGCTGGCGTTTCTCGGCAACGTCACGGCGACCGACGGGACCGTGCACGCCGAGGTATTCAGATTGGAACTACCGGCTGATCTGACGCGCGCCGGGAACGCTCCGCTGGAGGGCACGGCGACGACATGGCCGGCCCCGCCGCGCGGGGTGGAGCAGCGGCGGCTGACGTTTACCGACAAGCGGCCGTTTCCCGGCGTGGTGACGACGCCGCGGCATTGGGTGAGGGCGTCGCCCGATGGGACCCAGCTGGCCTTTCTCCTGCGCGATGAGGCGGGCGTGGTGCAGCTAGGGACCGTCGCGCCAGACGGTGGGCCGATGCGGCAGGTGACGCGCGGAAACGAGGACATTGCCTCGGCGTTTACCTGGAGTCCGGACGGCCGGTTGATTGCGCATGTGAGGGATGGGAGCGTCGTTGTCACCGATGTGGCCACGGGCCGAGGCACCCGGTTAACGCCCCGCCATGCCGGGGAGGACACGCCACTTCCGCTCGCCTGCGTATTCTCCCCGGACGGCCGACAGGTTGCCTATCAACGCGCGGTTGGCGACGGCGCGGGGCGATTCAACCAGGTCTTTGTGGCTTCAGTTCCCGCGCCCTGAGCACAGCGAATTTTTTTTAATCACCATGAAATCACCACGATGCCTGTCCCTTGCGTTCGTCCTGTTCGGCGCGTTGCTTCCGCTTTTCGCTTTCGCGCAAGCGCCGGCCGGTTCCAAACCCGACTTCAGCCGGGTTCCAGGCGTGATCATTGACTATAGCCCGGTGGAATCGGGCCTCTATATTGGCTCGCCGAGTCTCGCCGTGCTGCCGGGTGGCGATTATGTTGCCTCGCACGATTTCTTTGGACCGAAGTCGAATGAACATCAAAGCGCGCGCAGCGCGGTTTTCCGTTCCAGTAACCGGGGCGCATCGTGGCGGCAAGTTGCGATGATTCAGGGTGCGTTCTGGTCCAAGCTCTTCGTGCATCGCGACGCACTGTATTTCCTCGGGACCGACCGGCATCATGGGAACGCGATTATCCGTCGATCGACGGATGGCGGTGCGACGTGGACGTCCCCGGTGGATCGCCGCAGCGGACTGCTCCGCGATAACGGGGAGTATCACTGTGCGCCAATGGCCGTGATCGAACACAACGGCCGGCTGTGGCGCGCGATGGAGTGGCGGCACCCGCCCGAGAAGTGGGGCGTCAATTATCGTGCCGGCATGATGTCGATCCCGGTCGACGGTGACTTGCTGGATGCGGACCAGTGGACCTTCGCAGATTTTCTCCCCAGCTATCGAAGTTGGAATGGCGGTGACATGGGGGCCTGGCTCGAGGGCAATGCGGTGGTTACGCCGGCGGGCGCCGTCGTGAATGTTTTGCGCGTGCAGACGAACTCGCCGGATGAAAAGGCGGCCATCGTTCGCGTCAGTGCGGACAACCGCGCACTCGCCTTCGATCCAGAGCATGACTTCGTGCCGTTTCCCGGCGGATCGAAAAAATTCACGATCCACTTTGATCCTCAGACCAAACTCTATTGGGCTTTGGCCTCGATTGTTCCGGAGCGGCATCGGGCGGAGAAGCCCGGCAGTATCCGCAACACGCTCGCGCTCGTCAGCTCGCCCGACCTGCGTAATTGGAAAACGAATACCGTTTTGCTTTATCATGCCGACGTAAAGAACCATGGGTTTCAATACGTGGACTGGATGTTCGACGGGGACGACATTATCGCGACCTGTCGGACGGCGTATGATGACGGTTTCGGTGGCGCCCACAATAATCACTACGCCAACTTTCTGACCTTCCATCGCTGGAGTAAGGCCCGCGCCCGAACGATGGCCGATTCGCCGCCTGAGTACGGTGATGGCAAGTGAAACGCCGGCAACCATTCCACGTTCGACTCCTGGACTTCAGCACGATCAAACCGCGTTCGCTGCTGGAGGGTGTCGCGGATACGAGTTCGCTGCTGCCAGCATGGAATTCCCAAGGGCCTCGATGACTACCCGATTTTTTCGCCTGACGATCATGGTTGGCGTTGCCATGGCGGTCTCCGCTTTGGCGGCTGCCCGGCCACCGAATATCGTGTTCATTTTGGCCGATGACCTCGGCTGGCGCGATCTCAGTTGCTATGGCAGTGCGGTGCACCGGACGCCTCATCTCGACCGGCTCGCGGCGGAAGGGCCGCGCTTCACTTCAGGTTACGCGGCGGCGTCAATCTGTTCCGCTTCGCGTTCCGCCATTCTTACCGGGCGGTCGCCGGCGCGGCTGCAGTTTGAATTTGTGCCCAAGGCGCGTCCGGGGCGGCAATCTTGGGAAACGGCGCTGCAGACGCCCGACTACACGCTGGATTTGCCGCTCGAGGAGCGCACGGTGGGTGAAGTCTTGGGGGAGGCGGGCTACGCCACCGGGTTTTTTGGCAAGTGGCATGTGAGCCGGCATCGGGGACGTTATCTCGAATGGTCGGATACGCACGGGCCGTTCCAGCAAGGCTTCGCGGAGGGCGACCAGGAGTTTGGCAGTCATCCTTACGGCTATGCGAAGCCCAATCCGCCTCTCGATCGGGCGTTGCGCGGAGCCGAATTTCCGGACGATGAACTGACGGCGCGGGCCATCGAGTTTGTCCGGAAGCCGCGCGACCGTCCCTTCTTTTATTTGTCATTGCGAGGGAAGCTTTAGCCGACCGCGGCAATCCACCATAAAGTTAGCTGGATGGCCACGTCGCTGCGCTCCTCGCCATGACAATTGAGGACTTTCATGGCCTATCCGCCCAACGCTTCGCTTGATCCAGCGCTCGCCATGACAAGGTATCAATAGACGGACCCAGCGTGTAATGCGTTCACGCCCGAGGGTAAAATATTCCGGTCCGCGCTTCAGTTCGGGCAGGATTTGAACTTGCCGGAGCGACGGAGTTCACCAGTTTTCGGGCCATGCCGCGCCGGAGGAACCAACGAACGCTGAGGAAATTTGCACCCACGACTCAGCCTCGACCGGTCAACCGGTGTGTCGCCTTGCTGGTGGTCGATAACCGTCCGTTACAAGCTGCGGCATGGACGAAGCTTAAGGTCGCACGCCAGCGTTTGGAGAAGGCTTCGCATGACATCCATCGGCATGACGAGACTGACGTGCCATCTTTTCGCGCGTGGCTGAATACGACGTTCCCAGTTCTGATTTCCGAGGTCCGGGACCTCGCCGAACAGGTCGCAGGGAAGGGTCGGATCGTTTCAGACGTTGAGTCTCAGGCCTATTTTCAAGGCCGCTCTCCAGGCACCGTTTGGCGCGAGATGAAGCGCACCCCGTCCCCATCCGGAGCGCAATCGGAGGATCCTTTCCCAGATGGCCCCGGCACGGGCGCAGGCAGTGACCGGAAGCGTCCGGATGATTTTTTCGGCGAGGAGGCGAAGGGCTTCTTTGAGGAGGATGACTTCGACGGGGGCGACCCGTTTGCCGGGATGTTCAACGACGGTGGGCAGGGTTTCTTTGGCTTCGGTTCTCCTTCCGCGCCGTCGCCCGATAAGATCGACGCCAAGGCGATTTTTCGCCGCCTCGTCCAGCAATTGCATCCGGATCGCGGCGGGACGTGGACCCCGGAGCGCGCCCGGCATTGGGAACGCGTGCAACAAGCGTGGCAGAGTGGAGACGCGGACTGGCTGGCGCGCCTCGAGGCGGAATGGGAGGCAAGAACAGATATGCTGGGTCCCGATAATTCGGTGGGCCGGTTGCTAACGGCGTGCGCTGAGATTGCTGCCGCCTGCCGTGACGCGGAACGGCGCGTGCGCGAGTACCGCAAGGACCCCGCCTGGCGGTTCTCACTGACCAAATCCCTGGACAAACTTCAGGCCCGACTCGATCGGGAACTGCGGGCAGATCGCGACATGCTGCGCGGACAGCTTGATGAGCTCGAGGCCATCATCGCCTTTTGGGAAAAGCCGCGCGTGCAGCGCGGAAAGCAGCGCCGGGCTAAGCACGCTCGCCATTCAATCAGATGGGCTGCTGACGTGCCGTTTTGATCCAAAGCTCGCGCGTGAATCGCCGAGCCCCACGGTTCCCGGCCGGCTCGTCGGATTTGCTCGTGGCGCATCGTGGACTGACTTTCATCTCGGTTCTCATTCATCTCTTCGAGTCGCTGGCTCCACCCCGTTTTCTCCATGTCGATCACCCGGCTTCGTTTCCTTGTCAGTGGCGCGCTTTTTTGCACTGCTCTCCTCTTCGTTCTCGCCGGCGGCCTCCAAGCCGCCACACCGGATCGACCCAATATACTCTGGATCACGTGTGAAGATTCCAGTCCGCATCTGGGCGCCTATGGCGACGCGTTTGCGGTCACGCCTAATCTCGATACGTTCGCGCGCGAGAGTGTCCGCTATAATCAGGCGTTTGCCTATACGGGCGTCTGTGCGCCGAGTCGTTCCTGCCTGATTACGGGCGTGTATCCCGTGCGCCTGGGCAGTCACCGGATGCGGTCGACCACCCAACTGCCGGCGGACCTGAAGTGCTTTCCTGAATACCTGCGGAACGCCGGGTATTACGCGTCGAACAACGTGAAGGAGGACTATAATTTCGTCACCCCGAAGACCACCTGGGACGAGTCCAGCAACCGCGCGCACTGGCGCAATCGCCAGCCAGGCCAGCCGTTCTTCTCCGTGTTCAACTTCACAGTTACGCACCAAAGCCAGATCTTCTGCGATGACGAACGCTACCGCGCGAACACGAAGCGGCTCACCCCGGAGCAGCGCCGCGACCCGGCCAAGGTGACGGTGCCGCCCTTCCACCCCGACACTCCGGAGTTCCGCCGCGAATGGGCCCGCCACTATGAGAACGTGACGGCGATGGACTACCAGGTCGCCGACGTGCTCGCGGAGTTGGAAAAGGACGGACTCGCCGAGGACACGATTGTGTTCTTCTTTTCCGATCACGGCACGGGCATGCCCGGGGTAAAAATGTTTGCGTGGGGCCCGAGCTTGCAGGTTCCGCTGATGGTCCGTTTCCCGAAAAAATGGCAGCACCTCGCGCCAACGGCGCCCGGCGGATCCACGGACCAGCTCGTGACGTTCGTTGATTTCGCGCCGACCGTACTGAGCCTCGCGGGCGTGGCGTTTCCCGGTCATTTTCAAGGCTCGGCCTTTCTCGGTGCGAAAGCGGCGCCCGCGCGTGACCGGATTTTCGGCGGCAAGGATCGGCAGGGTGAATGCTATGATACGATTCGTTATATTCGGGATCACCGGTTCCAGTACCTCCGGAATTTCCAGCCGCATTTGCCGTACGGACAATATATGAGCTACGTCTGGCAACACGAGAGCATGCGGGTGTGGGAGCGGCTGCATCAGGAAGGTAAACTCACGGGGGCGCCGGCCCGGTTTTTCGCCGCGCGGAAGCCGGTCGAGGAATTATATGATGTGCGCAACGATCCCTGGCAGGTAAACAATCTTGCGAACGACCCGGTCTATGCCGCGGAACTCGTCCGCTACCGGACACAACTCGCGCAGGAGATGCGGACCGCAGGCGATCTCGGCCTACTGCCCGAACGCGAGATGCACGCGCGGGTGGGCCAGTCCACCCCGTATGTGATGGCAACGGATGCACGGTTGAATCCGCTTGATGCCTTGCTTCGCGCGGCCGATCAGGCGAGTCAGCGGGACGTGCGGCAGCTCGGTGCGCTGACCGAACTCCTGCGGGCGGAGGACTCCGCGGTACGCTGGTGGGGCGCCGTCGGATTGCTGGCGTTGGGCACCGAGGCTGCGCCCGCGAAGGCAGCTCTAGTGGCGGCGCTCGAAGATACCTCCCCGGACGTCCGTATCACTGTAGCGGAGACGCTGGCGAAACTCGGCGCGCTGGACCGGGCGCTCCCGGTGTTGGAAGCGGCGCTGCAGCACGCCGATGTTTATGCGAGGCTGGCGGCCTTGAATACCGCGCTGCGGTTGGGACCCGCGGCGCGACCCCTCCTGCCGGCCATCCGACAGGCGAAACTCGTGTCGCCCGGCCACAAGGATGCCTCCGACTATATTGGTCGAATGGTGGAGTATCTGCCGGAGCGACTCGGGCAGTAAACGCAGAGGGGTGGCCGCTGAAAGAGCCCGACGGTGGGGCTGTTTTCGGACGGAGGTTACGCGCAAGCACGGACGCTACGAAATAATCCCTTTGGGGGTAAGGCTCGAGTTTCCTCGCGGCCGGCACGGGAGCGCTCTACGTAGCTATTAAGGAACACCGACGTGACTATAATGAGGGTATCGGCCAGCAGAGCCCACGGAGAGCGGCCGTTGTGGTATTTAATCGGGACGGCTCAATTCCACGCGGCTCGCCGCGAGGATGGATGCCGCCCGCTGTTATTGGGGCGAAGCCCC
>ENA-ORBV01004879-ORBV01004879.1-microbial-mat-metagenome-genome-assembly--contig:-NODE-4879-length-25236-cov-9.219603_pt1 | contig 25236 bp, 15 predicted proteins | sample MGYA00237777_ERZ505514 | MGnify/ENA primary metagenome ERZ505514 (study PRJEB26160, sample SAMN06269048) | microbial mat metagenome | isolation source: Oligotrophic lake microbial mat | place... | reverse complement strand
AAAGTATTATTATGAAAAAACTAATATAAATATCTTACTTGTAGCATTCACAAATAGAGCAGTAGATGAGATTTGTAAAGCTGTGATAGAAGAAGTTAGCCAAGATAACATAATTCGTTTGGGCAATAAAGAAAGCTCTGAACTAAGTAATATAATGCTTTCTTTGCAAATGGAAAATATTAGCTATAAAGAGTTCAAAGAAAAGATTAAGAATGTAAGAATATTCGCTGCAACAACTGCATATTTACAAAATAATTATGAACTGTATCTTAATAAAAAGTTTGATTTAGCTATAATTGATGAAGCTTCACAGCTTAATGAACTCAGTACAATTGGTATTTGTAGCAAAGTAGATAAATTTATTTTAATTGGGGACGAGAAGCAATTACCCGCAATTTCGACAATGCCTGACAATGAAGCAATAGTACAATCTGAGAAGTTAAGAGAAATAGGAATTGAAAAGTTGAATGTTTCCCTTTTTGAAAGATTACTTAGGCAAGCAAAATTATATAATTGGAATAATTCTCATGGAATGCTTGTAGAGCAATCCAGAATGCACACCGATATAATGAAGTTAGCTAACACTTTGTTTTATAATAACAAACTAAAAAAATATGCAAATATAAGTGAAGTAGGCAAAATAGAGATATATAATAATAATGTTAATTCTATGATTGCAGAATCTAGAGTAATATTTATCAATAGCCAATTGAGCCCCAAAGCCAAAATAAATAATAATGAATTGAAAATATCGCTAAAATTATTGAATCAGATCACTCAAAACTTGGCTAATGATAAAATATCAATTGGTGTTATTGCACCTTTCAAAAAGCATTGTATTGAATTGCAAACTGAATTAGATAATGCGGGGCTTTTCAATATAAGTGTTGACACAGTAGAGCGTTATCAAGGTTCGGAAAGAGATATTATTTTGATTAATTTTGTTTGCTCAAACTTATATATGCTTAACAATTCCAGTTCTATAACTGAAATTGATGGTATTGCAATTGATAGAAAGCTAAACGTGGCTATAACCAGGGCCAAGCAACAGCTAATATTAGTTGGTAATATTGATTTACTTAAGCAATCAAAATTGCACAAAGCTCTAATTGAATTAATTGAAGTGAATGGATTAGTGGTAAATGAAGAGGATTTAAAATGGTAATATTAGGTATTGACCCTGGTTCGATAATTTGCGGATATGGAGTAATTAAATCAGAAAATAAGAATGTTGCACTTGAAGAATACGGCGTAATTAACGTTAAAGCAGTATCTGATGATTTATATCTTAGAATAAATGAAATACATAAACGTACTTTGAAAATTATTGAAAGAACTAATCCTGAAATGGCGTGCTTCGAAACTGTATTTTATTCTAAAAATATTCAATCGCTTATTAAACTTTCCCACGCTAGGGCAGCGGCTTTACTTGCTTGTTTGAATATGAATATACCAATTGTGGAATATTCTCCTAAGGAAATTAAAAAATCAGTTTCTGGAAGTGGAAGTGCAAGCAAAGAAAAAGTGGAATATATGGTGAAAAATATTTTAAAAATAGATGAAACCCACAAATTTAAAGATGCCACAGATGCACTGGCTGTAGCATTATGCTGTGCATATAAAGGTGGCAAAATGAACGAAAAAAAAGACACTTGGTCTGAATTTCTCGAGAACAACAAAGATAGAATACTTTAGTAATTATTTGTGAGGTAAATTAATATTAATCACTAAAAGTGAGATAATTACTGCAAGCATTACTATTGTGAATGCTGTCAATACCCAAGCTAAAACTTTCTTCTTTCTCAAAAAAAGAAAAACAATCCCAGCAAAACTTACCATTGCATAAGCACACATACAAACAAAAACTTTTAAAAGAGGTGACATTATTATTTATCCTTAATGATTTGATGATTTATGTAATTTTAGCACATTATATAAATAAGTAAAAAATGATGCAACTATGAATACCGAAGCTACATAAAAGAAATAATTTGTAATTACATTGCCTTGAGCAAAATACGAAACAAGTAAACTTAGCCCAAGAATATTCACTGTTAACTTACCTAATTTATTCGATGGAATTACAAATTTATATTTTGATGTATATAACACTCCACCCATAAATATAAAAATATCTCTTGTTAATACCAATGCAATAAACCAAAAGGGCAATGCACCAATTTGATAGAGAGCTAAACATGCAATAGCAACGAAAACTTTGTCAGCAAGTGGATCAATTATCTTTCCAAGTTCTGTCACATCATCGAATTTTCTAGCAAAATATCCATCGAGATAATCCGAGAAAATTGCAGAAATTAGTACAACCCAAAATAGAATCATTCTGCTTTCTACTACTGCAAAATATATTGGCACTGATAATAATAATCTCAGGATGCTAAAACTATTTGCTAAATTCAATATTTTGTTTTTCGACAAGTAAAAACCCAAGAATTATAGAAACAACTATTCCAGCTAACATTGGTTCAATAGTAGCTATTGACGTAAGATAATTTAATTTCCCGTTAATCAAAAATAGCAAAGAAACTAAATTTGATATTACTAAAATTGCTAAAGCATTATTGCTCTTTAGAGTGTAATTATTATTAAATGCTATAAAAGTTAAACTCACTAAACCTGGTATAACAATAGAAACGGGATAATAAATCAAATTCAATGGTGATTGAATGATATAAGCTATTATGATTGATAAAGTAATTGCAATAGTTATAGAAAAATTGAATAATATGTTATAACGTTTATCAAAATTATTTGTGAAATGACTAATAATATTTGCAAATGTATTTCCAGCTATCACAGTATAACTTGACAATGTTGACATTGCTGCCGATAACACACTAATTATAAAAACACCTTTTGCAATTACTGGTAAATTTGCTTCAGCTAAATTGAAATATAAATCAATTGGTTGTGAATCTTTAATAAAAGCTTTAGCGTAAAGTGCAGTTGAAATAGTTAAAAAATCAAATATGAACCAAAATAATATTGACCAATATATGCCTTTCTTTGCTGTCTGTGGATTCTTAGCCGCGGCACACCTCTGATAAAAGCTTGGGTCTATAAATGTTTGCAATGCAACAATAAACCAAACTATTAGCAATTGCCAATTATTTGAACTAACAAATTGCTTATCGGCTGTTACTAAACTATTACTCAAAGTAAAAAGAGAACCATAGTTCATAAAACAAAAATAAAATAATATTGCAAAGCCAAGATACATTAAAACAAATTGTATTGTGTTTACCACCACATCTGCTTTTAGACCAGAATTATACAAGTAAATGGTTGATAGTATTGTGCTTATAATCATAGAATAAAGAAGATTGATTCCAATCACAAGACTTAATATTACCCCTAATATACAAATATAAACAGATGGTAAAGAAATAATAAAAATGAATATATTGCTTGCCAAACCAACATTCTTTCCATACTTGGCAGTGAAAAGCTCTGGTAAAGAACTGAATTCCATCTCTCGTATTTTCCGAGAAAACATATTTGCATAAACAACAGCACAAATATAATAAGGTAATGAAAAACAAGTGAAAGCAAAGATACCCGAACTTGCTACAAATTCACCCACACCTAAAATATTCCCATACCAAGTGGCTACTAAACTCACTACAAATAGTGGTAAAGTCAATTTTCTGCCACCTAAAATCAAATCTAATTTAGATGTATGTTGTTTGCTTTTACCAAAATAAATACCAGCAAATAATATTATCGCAAAATAGCTATAGATTATTATGTAGTCAATGTCACTTAAAGTTAGTATCATTTTCTATTTGCGAAAAAAACCACTGTACGTTTCAAACCTTCTGCAAATTGCATTTTCGGTTCCCAACCAAACATTGTTTTTAATTTGCTTGGCGAGCAGACGCTGCGTCTTTGTTCGCCAGCTTTTGCAGGTCCATGAAATTCATCTTGACTTGCATTTGTTAATTCTTTCAAAGTACGGAATATAAAATTTACGTTTGTTTCAAATCCAGTGGTAACGTTAAATATTCCAGAGCAATCTTGCTTCAAAGCGATTTCATTCACATTTATTAAATCGTGGATATAAATATAATCCCTTGTTATTTCACCATCGCCATTGACTACAGCTTTCTCGTTGTTGAGCATTCTATTTGTGAAAATAGCTACAACACCTGCTTCTCCGTGAGGATTTTGTCTTTCGCCATATACATTGCCATATCGCAAAACAGCATAATCCAAACCATAAACAGTTTTGTAATAAAATAAATACTTCTCGTTCACCATTTTGGAAATGCCATAAGGAGAACATGGATTAAGTGGATCTTCTTCATTGGCAGGGAAGTTGATTTGCTCTCCATAAACTGTTCCTCCCGATGAAGCAAATATTACTTTTTTCACTCCAGTTTTTGCACAAGCCTCGTAAATATTCAAACTACCCAATATATTTTCTCTTGCATCAAATTGTGGGTCGTTCACCGAAACTCTCACATCCATCTGAGCTGCGTGATGACTCACAATATCAAACATTTCTTTTTCAAATAAATTCAAAATAGTATCATCTTTAATATCTATTTTAATAAACTTCGCTTTGGGATTTATATTTTCTTCTTTCCCAGTGGACATATTGTCAATTATAACAACTTCGTGTCCCAAATTAATGTATCTATCAACGATATGAGAGCCTATAAAGCCAGCCCCACCAGTTACAAGTATTTTCATTACTACCTGATTATTATTAATTTCCTAAAATAAAGTTCCGAAGGAGTTGTTAGTTTACAATAATATCCCCCAATCGGTACATCAAAAACATTGTTTTTGATTGAGTATGAACTTGGATTAAGTTCTTTACTAAATAAATTTTTCACAAAGTTACCCATTTCATCATACAAATCTAATACGTATTTTCCTTTTTCTATAGCATTAATTTCAAAATGAACCTCAATATCACAAGGATTTGGAAATGGTGTTGAAAACGTAAAGTTGCCAGTGCTAATCACATACCTTGAATTTCCTTCGTAGCAAACGTCTGTAAGTGTTATTTTGCCTGATTCTTCAAAGATACTAATTGATTCTGGATTACTAATTGGTTCAATCATAAAATTTACAATCGTTAGATTTGAATCGCCCAAAGTAGTTAAATATTTGTACTCTTGATTTGGGTTAAAGATTGTTTTTGTATATCTAATTCCATCAATAAGTGTGTCGCTTGCCCATTCAAATTTAGGTATGGCAATTGAATTATTCACTCGGAATTCAATAATAGAGCTATCTAGAAAAGTCAAATTATGTTGTTTAGGATTGCTAATTTGTGCTTTTAAACTTACAATATCGCCAGTTTTACTGCTAATTTGTGGCATAGTAACTTTAATAAAATTACTTCCAATAACAATTGCATTGAAGATTAGATTCAAACTATCTTTACAATTATTTGAAAAGTTATAGTGAGAATTCACTTTACCTTCTTGTAAAGCATTTAGAGTAAAGTAAAAAATTGCAGTACTATCTGGTTCTATAACTTTAGGAATGATAGAATCCAACGTGAAATTATTAGTTAATATAACAGGTGTTGTAATTGTCAAAGGTTTATTACCAGTATATTTCAAACTATAAGTAAAATTGCGAATTGTATTAACGATAATATCATTAATGTCAATGTTTACATTTGTCGTCTCAAATGTATTTTGAATTCTCTCAAAAGATATTTTAATTTTAGAGATTCCATTTACAGCATTCTTAGCATTTGTTTCAATAATTAAATCTATATCCTTAGTTATTAATTGTTTGGGAGTTACAAGAATCTCAATTTCAAAAGTTTCTTTTGCCGTTAAAATATTAGTCGTTGGGCTAATTAAGTTTAATTCATTCAAATTATCATTTTCAAATCTAATATTTTTGACTAATAACTCATTTTGACCTATATTGCTTATAGCAACTTTTATTAAATATGGTTGATTACATTCCAGTAAACCTAAATCGTAAGTAGGGTTAAAGCTGATATTAGTTTCTTTTGAACCAATTATAGCGAACAAATTAATTATTTGATTCTGGCATTTATTTGAAAGTAAATAAGATGCTTGCAGAGATGTATCTTTATCACTGCCAGTAAAGTAAAACTCAAACTGAGAATATTCATTTGGTTGGCAAATTATTGGTGTTATTGATTTTAATTCAAAATACTCACTCAAGAAAATCTCTTTACTCCAGTCAATAGAAATTGTACCAGTGTTTTTTACTGAGATTGTTTTGCTGGCGTTTGTATTGATTGTTGATACAATAAAGTTAATTGTAGTATCTTTTGTGTAAACACCTATACTATCTTTCTGACTTAATATGGCAATGGTGTGTTTATTGTTGCCATTCTCAAGTTTATTCGTTAGTAATTCAAATACATTGCTATCTTTCTTTATACCATTATCACTATATGAGCAACGCAAAATAATATTCTCATTTGGTTTTGCACTATTTTTAATTAAAATTAACTTGCAATTTGAATTACCGCTTACTTGCTTAATACTCTCTATTTCTAAAATCCCTTTGCCTGTGTTTGTAATATTTAAGATTGTATCAATCATTTCAATAGCACAATTTATTTTGTCTAATATGAATTTGTTTTGTTTGATTGCAGGTGCTACACCTGTGCCAAGTAAGCTTACAAAAATTGGAGTGCAAGTCTCTTGAGTATTAAATCTCAATAAAGCATTGTATCTCTCAATATTCTTCGGCAAAAAGCTCACTTCAAAAGTAACAGATTTACTAGGAGCAATATCAACAGGAACATTAACTGGTAAGTTATTTTGAGTTAATTTGAAAATAGTATCTTTTGATTGGTATTCAAAGTTAATTATTTTCAAATTTACTGTGCCAGAATTTGTTATTTTTAATTGATTTGAAAGTAACATTGTTTGGTCATAATTTATATTGCCAAAGTCAATAGTGCTATTTTCTACTATGTATCGAGGGTCGTATCCGACAGCAGTTAATAGCTTCTTAAAGTTAAAATTCCCAGCATAAACAATAATTTCTAAAAACTTTGTACCCTCTGTTTTTGGCGCAAAATCTATTTGTAAATCGAAACTACTCTTTGATTTAATTGTAATTGGGAAAATATTAGTTATATTAAACTCTGAATTAATATCGTTATTGATTTTAATTGAATCAATAACTAAGCTCGCATTAGCTTCATTTAAAATATACTTTGATATATTGTTTGTTTGCACTTTGCCCAAACAATAATTGCCTAAATTTATATTTTCTATTTTTAAATTTATATCTACAACTTGGAAATTGTCGCTTTGGCTTGTTTCTAAAATCTTTTTTTCAAATGGAAAATCATTAATATTCCATATTTGTAAACCTCCTCTAATATCTGCACTTGCTACAAATCCATTCTTATTCACATCGAAAGAACTAATTTGGTTGTCATGTCCAGTAAAGCTAAAAAGGACTTGATTACTCTGATTTGTCAAACTTATGCTACTAGAAGCAGTATAAAGAAGTTTGTTTTGAAAAGTGGATATATGATTAAATTGTAAATTATTTATTTTATTACTAAATCTCAAACTAGGTGAAAATATTGTATCATTTTTGAATAAATCATAATAATAAATCAAACTGTTTTTGGTGACTAAATATAGATTATTATCATCATTGGTAAGTTTCATAGATACAGCTACATCATTGTTCCCATAATTCAAAGTTAAAGTGTCATTAAATATTTGCCAGTTTAAACTTGAACGGAACTTTAACCAACTATCATTTCCTGTTGTTATGAGTAAATTCTTTTTTTCACTATATGCAATTGAATTTATAGCACCATTGTGAATTAATGGAAATGTTAGAGTTTGAGAGCTAGGATTAGTCATATTCCAAATGTCTAAATTACCATTAAAATCTCCTGAAAAAATCATATTAGATTGTTTATTCCATTCTAGTGATTTTGGTCTTTCTAAATTGCCTAATAATTTTACTGGTGGTTGCACTTCGTCTGCATCAAAAATAATAAGATTGCTATTAGATGTGCTGGCATCTATAGAAGTAGCTATTTTTGTCCCTGATTTACCGAATTTCAAATCGTTTATTTTTTTCAAATCAGAGCTAATTTTCTTTGGTGATAATTGAGTGAAGGGATTGATTGTATAAAGCTCTCCTTTATCAGTAGAAAATGCTAATATATCTTCACTTCCCCAGCTTATGTTGTCAATATATGTATTGTTTGGAACTGTGAAATAAAGTACCTTTTCATAAATATTTATCTTGGCTAACTCACTAATCCTAATTCTATATTGAGCAGCTGTATTTGGAACATTCCAGTTGAAACTATTGCTCGTAGCAGTTTCACTTATCAAGTTCCAATTTAAGCCATCATTACTAGTGTATTCCAGTTTAAATATGTCTTTAGGGTTAGTACCTTCCCATCTAATTATAGCGGGATTCCCAGCAATTAATCGTTCATTTGGTTTCGGTGCAACTATTCGAATTGTGCTATTATTATTAAGCTTAGTTTTTGTTCCTGCTTCAAAGTTAAAAGATAAAACTTTGCATGCTGTGCTTTGCACTGCTATTGTAGTTTTAAAATAGCTAGTGTCTGCTGTTTGATAAGTAAATTTCACTTTAGCACTTTTCTTATCAAATGCCAAAGAATCAATTATTGAATATTTCAAAAGCAAACTATTTGTATTTATATTTTGAATTATAATTGAATCAAATTCACTGAAAAATTCAACTATAGTATCTTTTGGAATTTGTGATTCTACCTTTGCAAAGGCAATAGTATTATTGGTAATTGGCTTTAAGTTGCTTTTCCAAATTTCAGGAATACTAAAATTTAAATCATATTGTTGATTCAAATAAGACAATCCGAGTTTCAAGCTGTCATTACATATTTTGGAATTGAAAGATAAATTAAAAGGTATCAATTTGTAAATTTCTTTAATTACTTTATCTAAAGCAAAATCAAAACTCTTTTGTTCTGCAATAGTAGTTATAATTTTAAATCTATTAGTTGATTTTGTAAGGTTCACTAAGCTAGGTGGAGCTATATCATTGAAATAAATCAAATAGCAATTCACATTGTTTTGCTCTAAATAATCTTTAATACTATTGATATTTGACTCTGAATAGCTATCGGCGATAATTACAATATGTTTTTCAAAAACTGCATTCTTGAATACATTTGCAGAGCCTGCAAAGCTATGGAAAAAAACATTCTCGAAATTACTTGCTCCAAATAAACTGATATAAGGCAATTTATAAACTAATTTTGAATAATCAGTTGTCAAATCTTGATTTAGATAAGCAGTGGTATTGTAAGTGCTTAGTGCCAATTCTGGTTTGAAATAATTTAATCTAGGAAATAAATTCAATAGCCCCTGTTTTGCAATATCAAAATTTGTATAGTTGTAAGCATTTGATATATCAAGACTAATCAATATTGATTTGTTTGAAATATCAGCACTGGTAGTATTGTTTACTAAATTAAAATTTGCCGTAGCACTATTAAGCGATAATTTTAAATCACTTTTATTGACCTGATTTGCCAAACCATTATCGTCCCAAATCAGAAAGTCCAATCTGTAATCGCCAGCTTGTTTTTTCAAATCCAAAATGGAAACTTGAGAAGAGCTATAAATAAGCTGTGACAACAACAGCAAGAAAAATATGTAGAAACTAAAACATTTCATTTTAGAATAACAAAATAAACAGAAAATAGTTACACAAAAAGCTAATTAAGTACTTACAATTAGTAAACTTTCAATAATTTCAGTGAAACAAGTAAGACGGAAATGACTAAGAAAAACTTTATAAATTTCTCACCTTTTTTCAATGCCAACTTAGAAGAAATCCAAGCTCCTAATGATGTACCGACAGCTAATATCAATCCGTTCAGATAGTGAATTTCCCCTGCTAAAATAAAGATTATTAAGCTGGGCACAGTGAATGCAAATGCCATAAACACCTTGTGTGAATTAGCCCTCATCAAATCCATTTTTATAACACCTTGCAAGAACGCTAAGATAATAAACCCTACGCCTACTTGCATAAAGCCACCATAAAAGCCAATTAGCAACAATATTGATACATTCAGAAAATTAAATTTCACAATTGCATCTTCTTGTTCAAATTTTTTACTTGGAAGTACTAAGTAAACACCAATCAATATGACTACAGCTGCTAGAATTTTCTCGTAAAGTGCGTTCGATAAATGAGTAGATATCAAAGCACCTGCTATTGCACCTGGGATTGTTAATAATCCAAAAATTAAACTTAACTTAAATTCTTTATATTTTTCTCTATATGCAATAAAAGACGATAATGATTGAAAAAAAACACCAATCCTATTTGTGCCATTTGCCAATCCAGCTGGTAAACCCATCAGAATTAGAACTGGCAAAGTGATTATAGAACCACCACCAGAAACGGCATTAATCATTCCTGCTAAAAATCCGACAAAGAATAATAATATTTCAAAACCAAAAGGAATGTTAATCATAATTGAAATTAAGAAAAAAAGCCCCGCAAAAGCGAGGCCTTGTGGATTTTGTTGTTTACCAAATCTTTGTTCGTTCGTTCTCTGGTTTGAAAAGTTTATCTCCTTTCTTCACATTGAATGCTTTATAGAATGGAGTGAAGTTAGTCAAAACTCCATTTACTCTAAATTCAGCAGGAGAGTGGACATCAGTTTTTAATCTTTTCATCATTTCCTGATCACGTATGTTTTGTCTCCAAATTTGAGCATAGTTAATAAAGAATCTCTGCTCAGGAGTGAAGCCGTCAATTTTCTCAATCTTTTTGTCTTTATGAGCTATCTGCATAGCTTCATAAGCAATTGTTACACCGCCCAAATCGGCAATATTCTCACCAATTGTCAATGCACCATTAACAAACTGATTTGGCAATGGAGAAAACTTGTTGTACTGAGAAATAATGTCTTTCGCTTTCACATCAAATCTTTTGCCGTCTTCTTTAGTCCACCAGTCAATTAAGTTTCCTTCTTTATCATATTGGCGACCTTGATCGTCGAATCCGTGAGTAATTTCGTGTCCAATTACAGCACCAATTCCACCATAATTCACAGCATCGTCCGCTGTTGGATTAAAGAAAGGTGGTTGCAAAATTGCAGCTGGGAATACTATCTCATTGCTAGCAGGATTATAGTAAGCATTTACTGTTTGAGGTGACATTAACCACTCTGTAGGGTCAACAGATTTATTCACTTTTGCCAATTGGTATTGGAAGTTAAACTTAGCTGAAGCCAATGCATTTTCGTATAAATTATCTTTTACAACGGGAATGCTTGAATAATCAATGAATTTATCAGGATAACCAATTTTAGTTTTGATTGCATCTAATTTGTTTAATGCTTGCTTTTTAGTCGAATCAGTCATCCAGTCCAAATTATTCAAACGGATTTTCAAAGCTGCACGCAAGTTATTAATCAAATCGTTCATTTTGTTTTTTGCATTTGCTGTAAAGTGTCTTTCAACATAGATTTTGCCAATAGCTTCACCCATTAAATTACCAATCAAATCAACATTACGTTTCCATCTTGGCTTCAAAGTTTTAGTACCTGAAAGATATTTGCCATAGAAATCAAATTTTGCATTCACAAAATTTTGACTTAGTAAATCGCCAGCCCCGTTTACTAAATTCCAAAGTAAATATGCTTTCCAAACTTCTAAAGGCTCTTTTTTACTCATTTTAGCTATAGAAGTCATAAAAAAAGGAGAAGAAATATTTATGTCTTTCGGGTTGGACAAACCAACATTTGAAAAATATGACTGCCAATCTAATTCTGGAGCTAATTTTTTCAAACCTTGCAAATCCATTTTGTTATAAGTAGTTTGTGGATCTCTCAATTCCAATCTTGATTTAGAATAACCAGCTAACTTAATCTCAAATTCAAGCACTTGATTAGCCATTTTTTCAGCATTAACTTCATCTTCGCCAATTAGCTTAAACATTGTTGCCATATATTGAACATAATGTTCTCGCTTGGAAACAGATGCAGTGTCTGAATTAATGTAATAATCTCTATCAGGCATACCAAGTCCACCTTGATAGATGCTTGCTAAATAAAATTTACTATTTTTAGCATCTTGTTCTGGAAACAAGTTGAAAAGTGGTGCATCTCCACTTGAGTGCATTCTTGCAATTTGATACCAAATTTCATCAAATGTTTTGATTTTCTTGATTTCATCAATATATCTTCTTATTGGCTCAGCACCCAATTTTTCAATTTTATTAGAATCTGTAGCCGATAAATAGAAATCACCAACTAATTGCTCAGCAGAACCTTTCTTATGAGCTTTAATTTTACTAACTTCTTCCAAAATAGCATATTGTTGAGAATATGCACTATCTAATAGTTCATCGAATGAACCATATCTTGATTTTTCGTCTGGAATTGGCATTTTCTTCATCCAGCCACCGTTTACATAGCGGAAGAAATCATCTCCAGGCTTCACTTTAGTGTCGAAGTTACTGGTATCTATTGCTTTCACCACACTTGCTGACTTCAATTGAACCTCTTCATTATTCTTGCAAGAAAACATAGCAATAGCTAGCACACTTAGCATTAAATAAAACTTCATAAAACTCTCTAATAATTTTAAATACTTTTAGTTAACTTTGTATTGTTAGAAATACTTTTCTAACTTTTACTTTATTTCAATCTTCAAAATAACAATTTTTCGATTTATCTTATGCCTAAAGAATTCGATTCTAAAGATAACACTATAAAGAATATTCTTATAGTGATGCTAATCATAGCAATATTTGTAATACTCTATGTTTTACAATCGATTTTAGTGCCACTTGTGTTAGCACTTTTATTTGCAATAATGTTCCAACCGCTTATTTTATGGTTGCAAAAAGTAAAAACTCCAAAATGGCTTGTGCTTCCAATGATTACCTTTCTCACTTTGTCATTGCTCTTTATTATCTATTTTGTGATTTTAGAAACATCATCGGATATATTGGAAAACAAAGACTATTTGCTTTCTAGACTTCAATTGCGAACAAACGAAATTATACAATTCCTGCGTGGCATACCAATTCTAAAAATTGATAAAAGGTTAGACTGGAAAGGATTGATTGAGTTATTCACTCAATATAAAATTGGAGATTCGATAAGTTTTATAGCAAACTTTCTTGGTTCATTCACCACTTCTTTCCTTATGTTCGTTCTTTATTACATTGTTTTGCTTAGCGGGATGTCCAATTATAGAAGATTTCTGAACTATGTGAGTGGCGATGAAAACTATAGCGAACTCTTATTGACCTATGAAAGAGTGCAACGCTCAATCTATTCATATATGATACTGAAATCATTTGTTTGTTTAATGACTGGTTTCATTACTTACATTATCTGCTTAATTTATGGTATCAACTTCGCATTCTTCTTTGGTTTTATTACTTTTCTGTTGACTTTCATCCCTACAATTGGACCTATTTTAGGAGCAGTACCGCCAATTTTAATGTCAATTATTCAGTATGATACCTTCAAACCCGTAGTGATTTTAACAATTATCCTAATAGTTTTGAAAATAATTATGGGCAATATAGTCGAGCCATTGATTATGGGGGGCAAATTACGCCTTAATATGCTTACTGTAATCTTTGGTTTAGTCTTTTGGGGTTATATTTGGGGTATTGCAGGGTTAATCCTTTCTGTGCCTTTAATGGTGATTACAAAGCTTATATTCGAGCAATTTTCATCACTTAAGCCAATTGCTAGAATTATGGGTACTTCTGATTAATTTCAAGGTTCCTATTTTACTGTAACATTTTTGTAGTTTAGGTGTTAATTGTACTAAACAATGTACAAAATTTAAATTTATTTAATCCAAAGGATACTTTCCAAATGATAAAAAACTTACTTCTTGCTTCAATATTAATAGCAACTGTAACTAATGCAAGTGCTGAACAAGCTTTTGTTAATAGAATACCTAATGGTAACGCTAAAACTTGTGCAAATTGCCATGTGAATTCAGCTGGTGGTGGGTCTAGAAATAATTTTGGAACTGCATTTAGCGAAGCCGGAAAAAAATGGACAACTAATTTAGCTATGCTCGATTCAGATAATGATGGTGTTTCCAATGGTGCTGAATTGCAAGATCCTACAGGTGTTTGGAAAGTTGGAAATGCAGCTCCAGGAAATTTTGCTTTAGTTACTAACCCTAGCGATCCAAATGACTTTCCATCTTCTGTCGAAGAACTGTTAGAGCTTAGCAACCTAAGTATTTCGCCAATTCCTGCAAGTAATTTTATTAATTTCACTCTAAAAACTGGAATCATTGGCAATTTGACAGTATCTATTTACGACATTAATGGATTATTGGTAAATACTTTTAATTCAGTAAATTCTAATGGAGAGTATAACTTCGGTTGGAATTTGTTAAACAGCAATTCAATTCTAGTAGAATCTGGTTTCTATTTTGCAGAAGTAAAAATCAACAATTATGTTGAAAGAAGAAGATTTATAGTAACTCGATGAGATTTAATTTGAATAAGAAATCATTGCTTTTTGCTTCAATATTACTTGTAATACAGTGCAATGTTTATTCAATCCCAGCATTTGTTGATGAAATACCAAATGGCAATCAAAACACATGTTTGAATTGCCATTTTTCGTTAACAGGTGGAAGGTTAACTTTAAATAATTTTTGAAAGGGATTTTTTGCTATTGGTAACACTTGGGATGAAATCTTAGCTTTGTTAGATTCCGATAATGATGGCTTCTCAAATGGAGAAGAGCTTCAAGATTCACTTGGAATTTGGACTGATGGTATAAGTGGAGATTTAAGTAAAGTAACCTTACCAGGTAATTCAAGCAGTTTTCCAACTTCCATTGAAATAACAAACAATTTAGTAGGTTTTTAAAATCCAACCTATACCTGCATTAAATTCTATTGATTTATTAATTAGCAAACCGACTTCTAAAGATTTAAATATTTCTATTTATGATTTAAATGGCTACCTTTTAAATTCATTGAATTATTCAAACAGCTCAGAATCAATTATTACTTTAGATTTGTTTGATAATAATGGTGTTCCTTTTGAAAGTGGGATTTATTTTATCGAAGTAAAATATGGCAATTACTTTGAGAGAAAGCGTTTTATAGTGTCAAAATAAACTTTATAACTATATATAAAAAAAGGGTTAGTGAAAGCTAACCCTTTTTTATTTCTAATTTATTTTTTGTAGTATTTACTTCTCAATCAATACTTTCTTCATATCTTGGAATATCAATGATTTGAACTTAATGAAATACACGCCAGTTCCCAAATCAGATGTTGGAATTTCTACCGAGTGAACCCCAGCTTTCAGTTGACTTGTATTGACAGTTTTCACAATGCTACCAGCAGTACTTTGCAATTCGATTTCCACTGGACCATCATAAGGAATAGAGAAATCTATTTTCACTACTTCATTAGCAGGATTTGGCTGAGGACTACCCACGATAAATTCATATTGCGATATTTCTACCAATCTGCCTTCCAAGAAACAAACCCCATCTACAGTAATTTTTGTAGTCAACTCAATTGGACTTGAGCAATTAGTGTAAATTGTTGATTGCATTGATATTTCTGAATAAGTAGTGCTGCCTAAATATATTTTATAAGGCAATTTACATAAGTTACCATCAAAAGGAGTTTGGAAAGTACCAGATGCACGTAATTGCATTCTACCAGGACTCAATAGAACTGGCATTGACCAAGTCAATGATGGAACTGAAGTTGTTGGAGTTATATACATTCCCATATTGTCTTTCAAAAATGCTATTTCGTCTGCTTTGTAGATCACATCAATAGAAATTCCATCTTGAATTTTCTTATCCAAAGCAGCCACTTTCGCACTCACGTAAAGCATTGTATCCAATCCAGGTTTAAGTTTAATGTCATTTGCTATAATTGAGCTATGGTGAATATATACACCTTTACCACTCAATACATATTTCAATTTCAGATTTTGATTATTTAATAAATCAAAATTTGCACTGTAAACAACTTCATTTGTTGGTTTGAAAGTTATAGTAAATGTTTCTGTTACATTTGGTTTAATCACCAAATCATTTTGCAAACTTAAGACAAAATTTGGCGAATTACCTTTGACATCTGGCGGACCAAAAATAACTAAATCATTTACTGGATCTGAATTTGTTATTGAATAAGTTTTCAATGGTTGAGAGCAAACTAAAGTGCCACCAAAATCAACTATTTCTTCTCCACCTGGTGAAATTGCATTGCAACTTGCATCGAATATATTCTCAAAAGGAATTGGATAAACATCATCAGTTAAATTTCCCTTAGAGTTATCAGCATAGATTTTAAATTTAACATCTCTTTTGCCAGCTGCTTGAGGAGTAAAGTTTAAAGTAATTGGAATATTTCCACCTTTAGTTACATCAGGAATTACAGGTAGAGTCTTTGTACCATTTAAAAATGTAAAATCTCCAGCATCTTGTATTTCAATTCTTGTGATTTTTGTATCAGTATTAGTAGAATTATTTGCAATTCTTAATGTCGCGTTGCCACTTTCACCAAATTTCAAAGTTGTATTAGGGCAAATCAATGTTGGATTTACTATAGGCAATGAACCAGTCCCATCTACTTGTACCGAATCAATTTTATTACCATTGTTATATCGAACGTAAGCCATTTGTTTATAATTGATTTCCGCACGTGGCAAGAAAGTAATGGCTACTCTTCCAGTATCTTTTCCAGGAATAGGATTTGGTACTGAATTGCCAACCACATCAAAAACTGTTTTATCGTTAAACCAAACTGAATCTATAGAAGCAGCATTTACTGAAGTGTTGTAAATTTTCAAAAGAGCAGTATGCTTAGCATCAACTCTTTTCAAACCAAATCTCAATGGATAAATAGTCAATTCAGAATTAACTCCTAAACCTGTTAATTCTGTTGAAACATTAGAGCAACCAGAATTAGGATCAATACCAAAATCTAATTGAGCAGTTCTTATTCCTTCATCAGTAGGAGTAAACTCAATTTCAATATCTACTTCGCCATAAGCATCAACATCAAAAGCTTGCCCAATAGTGTAAGTAGTAGAACCATTTGCAGTCATTTTTATAACTTTAAATTCAGTATTCGGAATTGTTTTAGGGTTAATTCTTACTAAATTATTATTCAAGTTTTTGAATACTTTATTAATTATTCCAGTTACAGGCACAGCTAAATTAGATTTACCAATATCATACTTTGGAGTAACTTCTATTCCACATTTGCCACAACCAGAAAGTGCAAGTGATATAGGTTTGGCACAAGCTCCAGTTATTGTTAAAGTTGCATTTTGAGTGCCGATAACTTTTGGCTGATAGTTGATAGTCAAATTTGCTGCATTTACCAATCCTGGCAAAACAGTTGTTGGTGGATTAATTAAACTAAATCCACTATTAGCTGGTGTAATTGTATATGTAAAATCAATTGGCAAAGTAGTAGGATTCAGCAACAATTTAGTAGCAGTTGAATCTACTGGAACACCTATATTAGAGCAAGTTAAGTCCACTTTTGAAACTTGGAAAACTAATTTTGGCTCTTCAATTGAGAAGTCTGCACTAATATCTGAACTGCCAGGTACTGAACCAAACTTATTAATAAATATGTCATTCATTCCTGCTGAAGTAACACCGTACTTACCAAAGTTTCTGTTTCCTGTAAATGAACCTACAGTGTAAGTATTTGTGGAAGTAGAAGTAAAAGCAACAAAGTTTTTATTAAAAGTAGTCAGATTTATATTGCCAAGACTAAAATTAGTACAAGCCAAAGTTGTAGGAGTGAATTCTATACTAAACGGAGATGCATTAGTTGAATTGAAATTTATTGGAATTCCATCTAAATTAGAAGATAATTGATTCTTTCCAAAGCCAAAAACGATTACTTTTTTGTTCACATTATCGAATTTTATTCTAGTACCCCAAACTTCACTAGTTGTATATGGAGACTTAGCACCAAGAATTTTTACAACTGGAGAAGCTCCCGATGCTGGAATTTTAGCAACAAAGAAATAAGGTAAACCTATTGTAGCTCCTGCTATACTTTGAGTACCAAACTTCACATCTGCATTAATATTTCCAGTAATAGAACCAGTAATAAATGCATCGCCAGTAACTGGGTCAACACAAATTGCAGTTGCAGTATCGCTGCCTGTTCCACCAAAACTATAAGTGTCAATTACTTTTCCATCATTACTAAACTTCGCTACCCAAATATCTTTACCACCAGCAGATTGCAAAGTTTTGTTATCAAAATTTAAAACATTTTGCAAAGGATCTGCTGTTGTAGGAGTTTGATACCAACCAGTAGCCCAAAGAAACAATCCATCTCCAGTTATATCAATACTTCTACCAAAGTTATCAGAAGGATTTCCAATTGCTTTTGCCCATCTGAAATTAGTATCAGGCAAAACTTCTGCTTTCACTTTATAAGTATTTCCAGGTGCTGGTAGGGGGGTCCAATTATAATTAAAACCCACTCTATTTCTTGCTATTGTAGTCCAATTAGTACCGCTATTATTTGAAAAATAAAGGTTTACTGGCTTATCAACTTCCACTCCACCCCACTGTATGTTGATAGCATCGCAAGTTCTGAATGCTTTAGTTGGAGTTTTTGGATTTATTAGTACAACATTAGTAATACCACCAAAAATTGGAATTGAAGCAGTACAAGGTGTAGAATTTAAAAATAAGTTAGATTGACGTGAATCTTTTTGTCCTTCTTGAGTAAATACTACTTCTACAGAAACTGTATCACCTTTATTGATAGAAAACGGAACACTTACAATCACTCCATTGACCATAGCAGATTTAACTGTGAAAAAAGTACTTGCTGGCACAAAGCTAAAGCTATTTAAATTAAGTGGTGTATTTTCAGAAACAAAAGTAATCGTTTTTGAAACTGAATTTGCTGGGCCTAAATCTGGATCGCCAAACGAATATAAACTTTGACCAAAATTAACTTTTACAAATCCATTTGCAGGTACTTGATAATTTTTAGTAACTTTAGTAGTGGGGCCGCCATTTTGTGAAAATTCAATATCCACTAATCTGTCAAGAGAAGTTGGATCGCAACTGTATTCAGATTTCCAAGACACATTGCAGATAAAATTCTTTTGGATTTCGTCTGCAATTTGTTCATATATTAACTTAAGACCATCTTTGTCATTCACTTGGAAAGATTTGCCACGGCATTCATCAGAAATTTTCTTTAAATCTTTTTGAATTTGATTATAAAGTGTGATTGAATAGAAGTTTATTCCAAATTCATCGCACTTTTGAATTATTTCAGAAGTTTTAGTTTGCGGGCTAAATATATCAGTTGGGTCTGAATCAGTCAAAAATATAATAATGCGTTTCATATCTGCTGGCTGATCGCCAAGCAATTTAATTGCACCTTGCCCTTTGAATTCATCTAAAAGTGCATAGTTAAAATTAGTTGGACCACTTGGAGAAATTAAATCAAGTGAATCCAATATCCATTGTGCTTGATTTGTAAATTCTCTTTTATACTCAAAATAACCAGAGAAAGTTATCAAACCCACTTTAGTTCTACCAGTAAATTTCAGTTTTTCTAAAAAAGCTTTCACAGCAAATTTAGCATCTTTGTATCTTGTTTGCCCAGGAATTGGATTTGTTGTATCAGATGGATCTCCCATTGTCGCAGATCTATCCACAATAAGCATAATGCTTAACTCTGGAGGGTTTTCATTACACTCAGTATCAAATAGTGCGTTTACACTTTTTCCATTTTCTTTAATTAAAAAATCAGATTTATTAACTTTATTAGTTGAATTCCCAAAATTATCAGTAACTGTGAAAAAAGCTTTCACAGTATTGAAATTATCGGTGTTCAATCCAGCTACATTCAATTTCTGAGCTTGGGAATTATTGCTTAAAACAATAATTAAAGAGAGAGATAAAAAGTAAAATAATTTTCTCATTTATTCAAATCCGTTTTGATTCACTAAACAATAAACAGCAAAGTGCCATAAAAGTTACAATATACGGCTCTTTTTCAAATAAATAAACGAAAATAAATAAAAATTATTAACTGACTGATTTTTCAGTGATGGTGAGTTTGCTAAGTTTGGTGTCCAAAATGGCATTAATTCCAATTGGCAAAGTCATTTTGCGTTGAATATGTCCAAATGGCATACCTACTATTGACGGTATTTTCAGCGGTGTAATGAGTTGATCAAGTACTTCTTTTATCGTGTAAGATTTAGTTGGGAAGAATGAACTTCGTTTATTAAGCTCTTTGAATTGCCCGAAGACAATTGCATTAGCTTTTTGTAGCTTATTAGAGAGTAGAAGTTGGGTCAACATTCTATCAATTTGATAGGCATGTTCGGAAACTTCTTCAATAAATAGTACAGAATCAGTAGTATCCACTTCATAAGGTGTACCCAAAGTAGAAACTAACATTTTTAAATTCCCACCAACTATCTTACCGCTACCTGAGCCAGCAGTTATAATGTTTGTGTTTGGCTCAATTACTTCAATTGGTGTGAATTGTTGCTCCATAAATAGTACTTTCTTGAAATTATCGAAAGTGAATTTATCGAAAGTAGTTGCCGCCACAGGCCCATGGAAAGCTACCAAACCAGTCAAATTAAAAATAGAATTCAATAGGGCAGTTATATCAGAAAAACCAATAATGATTTTTGGGTTTTGCTTAATTATATCAAAATCAATCAAGTTAAGAATTCGCATCACCCCATAGCCACCTCTGGCACACAAGATGCAATCCACATCTTTGCGTTGGATGAAGTCCATAAATTCATTTGCTCTCTCTTCGTCGGAGCCAGATAGATAGCGGAAATTAGTAGTATGCTTTGTAATCGTATCGCCGACTACTACTTTAAAACCATTACTTCTCAATAAACTTACCGTTGCTGCAATTTCCCCTGGTGAAGTTGGGCTGGCAGGAGCAGTAATAGCCACAACAGAACCTTTTTTTAATCCATTAGGCAATATTCGCTCAATAGTGCCAGCAGTTTCCAATGTGTTGCCAGTGAAAAGTGGGTCTGTACTAATCTCGCTAAATACTCTATGGGCACTTGCATTGGCTGCTATAGTGCTAGCAATAGAGCCTATGCCTAAAGCAGTTAAAAAATTTCTTCTGTTCATTTTTCTATTTATCCTTTCCTTGATATAGTCAATTAATATGCCAAGCATTGAAATTGCTATAAACAAAAAAAGGGGGAAAGCCCGCATTTTGCGAGTTTTCCCCCAAGTCTATTTTTTCTCAAACGTAATTTAGTTCATTTTTCTTTAATAAACTAATTTTTCCACTTTATATTGCAACCAACTGATGGAAGTTGATTTTCTTGAATCTTGCCGCTTAATAAAGCATCGGTTGCTGCACGAAAATCTTTACCAGTTACTTCTATATCATTCCCAGGCCTAGCTCCATCGAACTGACCGTGGTAAACTAATTTCAATTTTGAATCAAATAAGTATAAATCTGGAGTACAAGCTGCTTTATATTCCTTTGCCACAGATTGAGTTTCATCGAAAAGATATGGAAAATTGAAACCATACTTTGCCGCAAATTCTATCATTTTCTCAGGAGAATCAGCAGGATAGTTAGCTACATCATTTGAATTAATTGCAACTACTTTTATTCCTTTTGCTGAATAATCTTTTGCATAAGCCGAGATTCCTTCAGCAATATGAACTACGAAAGGGCAATGATTACAAATAAACATAATTGCTAAGCCATTTGTATCATCAATTGGAAAATCTTCTAAGTTGTATTTTTTTTTGTCTATTGGGTTTAGCAATGAAAAATCGAATGCCTTTGCTCCCAATTCCAAAAAGTTTGATTCTGTTCTAGCCATATTAATTCTTATGTTTCTCCACATCGAAGCTTAAATCGTAAATTTTCACTCCACTTGGCAAATGTTTTTTCAATATAGAAACGCCAGCTGCTGAGCGATAACCAGCTGCACAATGTACAACTATATTGTCAGCATTTTTTAATTTAGCAATTTCATCTTCCAAATCTGCTAAAGGTATATTCAATGAACTATCGAAAAACTTACCATTGGCAACTTCACCTTTATTTCTAATATCTAAAATAAAGAAGTTATCTTGCTCTTTCAAGAAATTTTGATAGTCTAATAATGCAATTGATTCCGTTGGGTTTTGCTGAAAAAGTTCATCGCTGGCTAAAATAGCATAATCCACCAATGATTCATATCCTATTTTCGAAGCTTTTCTTATAAGGGTGTTGGCTAATTCTATAGAATCAGTCACTATTACAATTCTGCTTTCTGGTGCTACAATAGTACCAAGCCAAGTCTCAAATTTGTCACCATCTTGCAAATTAAATGCACCACGAATATGTTTTTTTTTGAATACATAATGGTCTCTCGCATCAATGACAACTTTATCGTTTTCAATCAATTTTGCTTCCGTAAGAACAGGAATTTTAGCAATTGATTCTTCTAAATCTGGTGCACCAAATCTATTTAGTTCCACATCGAAAGGGAAGTATTTCGGAATTAAAGGATTGTCTGCTGTAATAATAGAAACAAATTTCTCTTTGCTCATTTCTTGCAAAGCATAATTGCTTTTCAATTCTTTGCCAATTGTAGAATATAAATCACTTGAAATATTTTTCCCACAAAGACTTCCAGCTCCATGAGCTGGCAGAACTAAAACTTCATCTTGCAATTTCATTAACTTATTGCGTGTTGAATCATACATAGAAGCTGCTAAATCTTCTTTAGTTGCTTGAATATTTCCAACTCCTTCTCTCAAATCAGGTCGCCCAACATCGCCAACAAATAATGTGTCGCCAGTAAGAACTGCTTTATCAGTTCCATTTTCAGATACAATTATTGAAATTGAATCTGGAGAGTGACCAGGAGTATTTATTGAAGAAAGTACTAATTCGCCTATATTAATTTTTGCACCTTCTTCAAAAGCAGAAAAATCATATTTCGCACCAAGCAAGCTACTTACATAAATTGGAGCTCCCGTTTTCTTTTTCAATTCAAGATGCCCACTTACAAAATCAGCATGTGGATGAGTCTCAATTATAGCAACGATTTTTGCATTGTTTGCACTTGCGAAATTGATATATGGCTGTATATCGCGCGATGGATCCACTACAGCAATTTGATTTTTTGAAAGCACAGCATAAGAATTGTGTGCCAATCCTTCATCTACAAAAGTTTCGATTTTCATTAATTTCCCTTTTTTATTTTATTAAATCTTTATACGTATAAATACGAAAGATAACCTCTTTTAGTATAAGAATGAAAGATAGAATTAGATTCATCCAACCAAAAATATGTTTAATTTTTTCGTTTGATAATTTTTTGTTTAAATAATTTCCCAAAAATACACCGAGTGTAGATATAATTGCAATGATTAAAATCAACTTTGTATCTATTATTGGTGTTACTTTGTAAAATCCGTAGAAACCAAATATTGCATTGAAAATCACAATCACCAATGAATTTTTGATTGCTTCTTTTGTTTCCATACCTACTAAACTTATGAAAGCAGGTACAATAAGAAATGCCCCACCTACACCAATAAGTCCAGTAAGAAACCCAACAAATGCTCCATAAAGCAATAAATTAAAAGTGTTTGGAATTACTGTTTCATTAGATTCATTTGAATTTGATTTGCCTAATAGCGATACAGACGAAACAAATAGCACAATTGCGAAAATTGTCATTAAAAGCATATCTTTCGTGAGAATGACTTTGGGACTAAAAACAATCAAATTTGGAATCAAAGGCACAAAGATAGATTTTGTGAGATAAATCAGTACTACCGAAGGAATACCAAATTTTAAAATAACACTTGGATATAATTTACCTAAATCTTTTTTTTGCCAATATGATATCAGTGAACTTAATGCAACAATTACAAGGGAATAGCCAGTAGCTTTTTCAGGGGCAACACCAAAGAAATATACAAGCATTGGAACTGCAAGTATAGCACCACCACCACCAAGAAGACCAATGCTAACACCAATTATTATTGATATGAAATAACCAAGTAACTCTAAGTCCAAATTTCAATCCTTGCTTTATGCTTCATTTAGAAAAAGTATCTGTATCTATAATATCGTTAAAGACGTTTCAGTTAAGCTTTTAGCACTTTTTTGGCAAATTTTTCAATTGTCAGACCTTGTACAATAATGCTAAATAAAACACAGAAATAAGTTGAAAGTAGAATTAAGTTCTTGTATTCACTTTTGGGCAAAGATAAAACCAATGCTATTGACAAACCACCTCTTAATCCTCCCCAAATCAACATTTTTGATTCATTGAAGTTAATATTTAAAAATTTTGGAAATAATTTCATTGGAAGTAAAACAGCAATTGAACGTGCTAATAAAACTATGAATACAGTTGCTAAACTAATAATTAGATAATTCAAAGTTGTATTCAAAATTACTATTGTAAATGCAATTAGAATAAAGAAAATAGAATTCAAAATTACATCAAATATTTCCCAAAATTTGTAAACATATTCCTGAGTAGTATCACTCATAGATTGGTCTTGTTTGTAATTGCCTATAAACAATCCCATAACTACCATTGCTAATGCACCTGAAATATGGATATAGTTACTCAATAGATAGCCAGACATCACAAATGAAATTGTAAGCAATATTTCAGTTTCATAATGATCTATCGATTTTAGTAATTTATAAATCAAAAATCCAAGAACTAAACCAAATAAAATACCACCAACTGCTTCTTTCACAAAAAGAAATCCTACGTGTGTAAGGTCTAAGTTCCCTTGATTATGTAGAATTGATTCCAAAATTGCTATAAAAATTACTACTCCTATACCATCATTAAATAAACTTTCTCCAATTACTATGGATTCTATTTTTTGTGGTACTTTAGCTTCTTTTAAAATCCCTAAAACTGCAATAGGATCGGTAGGGGATATCAATGCGCCAAAAAGAAAACATGTGGCAATATCTATTTGAATATTAAAAACTCTACACAAATAGAAAAAACTTAAACCAATGAGCACTGTAGAAATCATTACCCCAAATATTGACAATACTGATATTTCTTTTATGTATAATTTGATGTTTGACCACTTCGTGTGAATTGCACCTGCAAATAGCAAAAATCCTAAAAGAAAATCTAATATAATTTTACTAACATTAATGTTATTCATTATATTATTAAAATTAATCATTGACTCTAAATACATATTGTTGAAAATCAATATGAGC
>ENA-ORBV01004878-ORBV01004878.1-microbial-mat-metagenome-genome-assembly--contig:-NODE-4878-length-25249-cov-8.418958_pt1 | contig 25249 bp, 23 predicted proteins | sample MGYA00237777_ERZ505514 | MGnify/ENA primary metagenome ERZ505514 (study PRJEB26160, sample SAMN06269048) | microbial mat metagenome | isolation source: Oligotrophic lake microbial mat | place... | reverse complement strand
GATGAAGACGTGGGCGATGTCGGGCGGGAGGGCGGCGAGGGCGTTGGCGACGGATTCCTGACGCTCGTTGCCGCCGGGGATGAGCACGCAAGGCGTGGGCGCGTGGGCGGAGAGCGTGAGCATCTGGCGCTGGTCGCGATAGACGACGACGTAGAAATCGGCGACGCCGCTGGCGGCGAAGGCGGCGGCGGAGTGGGCGAAGACGGGGCGACCGGCGAGGGGCGCGAGGACCTTGTCGGCGACGGTGCCGGCCATGCGCGTGCTGGAGCCGGCGGCGAGGAGAATGGCGGCGGTGCGGGACATAAGGCGGAGGGAGGAAGTTTAAGTTGGAAGTTGAAGTTTTAGGAACCGGATCGGTTACGGTGCCGAGAGTTCGGCGAGGATGGCGCGGGCGGCGGCAACGGGATCGGGCGCGGAGAAAATGGGGCGGCCGACGACGATGTGGCTGGCTCCGGCGCGGGCGGCCTCGCCGGGGGTCAGGATGCGGGATTGGTCGCCGGCGGCGGCACCGCGCGGGCGGATGCCGGGCGTGACGAGGGCGACGTCGGGCGGCAGGACGGCGCGGAGCGGGGCGAGTTCGAGCGGCGAGCACACGAGGCCGCGGAGACCGGAGTCTACGGCGAGGCGGCCGAGGCGGACGACTTGGTCGGCCGGGGCGGCGGCGACGCCGGTCTCGGCGAGGCCGGGCGCATCCATGGAAGTGAGCACGGTGACGCCGAGGAGGAGAAGGTGCGGGGCGTGTTGGTCGCGGGCTTTGGCGGCCCATTGCATCATCTCGCGACCACCGCTCGTGTGGAGCGTGAGCATTTTGATCGGTAGCGGCGAGACGGCCTCGACGGCCTTGGCGACGGTGTTGGGGATGTCGTGAAGCTTGAGGTCGAGGAAGACATCGAAGCCGAGGTCGGCGATTTCGCGGACGCAGTCGGGGCCGCAGGCGGTGAACATTTCGAGGCCGACTTTGACCCAGCGGACGGTGCCCTGAAGTTGCCGGAGGGCGGGAGCGACGGAGCGCGGGGATTGGGCGTCGAGGACGAGAATCAAGTCGCAGGGCATCGGTTTATTTGAACCACTAATGAACAGGAATGGACACTAATGAAGCCAAATTCAGGAAGCCGATATCGGCCGTTGATGGGCGGGAGAGCTTCGCGCCGGCGAAGCTCAACCTGTTTCTGGCCGTGACGGGCCGACGCGCGGACGGTTTTCACGATTTGGTTTCGGTGGCGGTGCCGCTGGAGTTCGGGGATGCGCTGCGGATGAACGCGGCGGAGGACTTTACGCTGGAATGCGACGATCCGGCGGTTCCGTCGGACGAGACGAATCTCATCCTCAAGGCGGCCCGGGCGTTTGTCGCGGCGACGGGTTGGAAAGGCGGGGCGAGCTTCGCCCTGACCAAGCGTGTGCCGGCGGGCGCGGGGCTGGGCGGCGGGAGCAGCGACGCGGTCGCGGCCCTGCGGCTGTTAAACGCGCGGACGGGTGGTCTGCTCGGACCAGAAGCTCTTTCGGAGGTGGCGGCGACGCTGGGCTCGGATTGCCCGTTGTTTTTGGCGGACGGGCCGGTGGTGATGCGCGGGCGGGGCGAACGGGTCGAGGCGTTGCCGGCGACGGTGGGAGCGCGTTTGCGAGGGCGGAGGGCTCTAATTTTCAAGCCAGGGTTTGGCGTCTCGACACCCTGGGCTTTTGGGAGAATGGCAGCGGGCGCGCCGCGCAGTTATTTGCCCGGGGCGGAGGCCGAGGCGCGATTGGCGGCGTGGATCGCGGACGAGCGGTCGCCGGCGGAGGAGCTTTTGTTCAACAATATGGAAGCGGTCGCGTTTGGGAAGTTCGTCGCCTTGCCCGCGCTGCTGCAGGAATTGCGCGCGGAGTTTGGTCTGACTGCGCGGATGAGCGGAAGCGGCAGCGCGTGTTTCGCGCTGTTGGGTGATGATTCGCCGGTGGCTGCGATCGCAAAAACCGTCAGAGGCGCGTGGGGCGCGTCGAGTTTCGTGGTCGAGACGCGGATCGCGTGAAAGAGCATTGACCCGACCGAAGCGCGAAGCGTTATCGTCCGAGGCCGCAAGCGTTACCCCGACGCTGGTGGCATGAAAGCATGCCCTCGGATTCACGCACTCAACAGGAAGTCGTCGTGCAAGGCATCTCCGCCTCGCAGGGCATCGCCTATGGCACGGTGTTCGTGTATCTGCAGAGCGACGTCGAGGTGCCGAGCTACCAGGTGGACGGAGAAAAGCGCCTCGAAGAAGTGGCGCGGTTCGACAAGGCCCTGCTCACGACACGGAGGCAGATCGCAAAAATTCAGGACGAGGTTGAGAAAAATCTGGGGAAGGACGAGGCGCTGATCTTCGACGCGCACCTGCTGGTGCTGGAGGACCAGGCTTTGATCGGGGAGACGATCCGGGAATTCGAGACGACGGGGCGTAACATCGAGACCTGTTTCAACAAAATCTCGGCGCGTTATATCCAGGCGTTTTCCGAGATCGACGACGAGTATTTGCGGGAGCGCGCGGGCGACATCCGCGATGTGGCGCAGCGGGTCTTGCAGAATCTTCTCGGCCAGGCGGAAAACAGCCTGAGCAAACTCGCGGAAAAGCGGATCGTCGTGGCGAACGACCTTTCGCCGTCGGACTCCGCGAGCATCGACCGGAGTGCGGCGCTCGGCATCGTGACCGACTCCGGCAGCAAAACGAGCCACGCGGTGATTGTGGCGCGCTCGATGAAGGTGCCGGCGGTGGTCGGTGTGCGCGACCTAACCAAGCGCGTAAAGAACGGAGACTGGCTCCTGGTCGACGGCTACGAGGGCATCGTGATCGTGAATCCGACGGAGCAAACGCTGTTCCGCTACGGTAAGATCCAGTCGGAGAAGAAATCGTTCGAGCAGCGCCTCCTCGAAGCCAATCGGCAGCCGGCGGTGACCCTCGACGGTGTCGAAGTGCCGCTGCAGGCCAACATCGAGAAAGTGGACGAGGTCGCGTTGGTGAAGGATTACTTTGCGCAAGGCGTCGGTCTTTTTCGCACCGAGTATCTCTTCCTCAATTCGGCGCGCATCCCGAGCGAACAAGAGCAATTTGTGGCCTACAAGACCGTGGCCGAGGGCCTGGCGCCGTTGCCGGTGGTGATCCGCACGCTCGATCTCGGGGGCGACAAGCCCCTTGCTGGCAACCCGGATCTGTTCCCGAAGGAGGCGAATCCGTTCATGGGGTTTCGCGCGATCCGGTTCTGTCTCGAGCACAGGGAGATTTTCAAGGACCAGCTCCGGGCGATCCTGATGGCCAGCGTTTTTGGCAAGGTCCGCCTCATGTATCCGATGATCAGCGGTGCGGACGAGCTGGCCCAGGCCAACGCGGTGCTGACGGAATGCAAAGAGGAGTTGAAGGCGCGCGGTCTGGCTTTCGACCCCGGGCTCGAAGTCGGGGCGATGATCGAGATCCCGAGCGCGGCGGCGACGACCGATCTGCTCGCGCGTTCCTGTGATTTCTTCAGCATCGGCACCAACGACCTGATCCAGTATCTCCTCGCCATCGACCGGGGAAACGATCGCATCGCCCATCTTTACGAGCCGACGCACCCGGCGGTCCTGCGCACCCTGAAGCACATCGTCGACGAGGCGCATCGGGCGAAGGTGCCGGTGAGCGTTTGCGGTGAAATGGCGGGCGATCCGGTGTTGGTGCCGCTTCTCCTCGGGCTTGGGGTCGACGCGCTCAGCATGACCCCGCCATTACTACCAGCGGTGAAGTATCTCATCCGGGCGATGACAATGACGGATGCCCGCGAACTCGCAGCCGCGGCGCTGACGCTATCCTCCGGGGCGGAAATCCACGCCAAGTGCGCGGCGTTCTGCAACGCGCGGATCAAGTTGAACGACTGACGAGGCCAGGGCGCATCCGCATTTTTAAAGGCTGGGGGCGGATGTTGGAACCGTCGTTGCCGCCAATGAATTGATCGTCGTTTTCTGCCGGGTCGGCGCTCACAGAACCTGGCGATCCCGCCCATATCGGTTATCACCCGGCTGGGGGCACGGCGGGTAAGAACGGTTCATCGCCGACAACTCAGCATGGGCAATGTGAGCCCGATGGGCGGGACAATACCGGAGGAATGGAGATTCAAAAAAGCCCAACAACGTGTAAGTTGTTGGGCCAAAATGGCTGCCCGGGTAGGGGTCGAACCTACGACCAAGTGATTAACAGTCACCTGCTCTGCCACTGAGCTACCAGGCAAGGAAGACTGGAGGGACCTAACCTCCCAGCCGAGGGCGTGAAAAACAAAGGGGTAGAGGGTCTTGTCAATGCTCCATTTCTCCATGACGAAAGAAAAAGCCGCCACCATCAAACTTTTGTTTGCTTTCAACGCAGCCCTTTCTATCCCTTCAACCCTTTTCCACTACGCCTGCCCCTGATTTTCGGGGTTACAGGGGGACCGAATCTATGAAAACTCAGCTCATTCTTAACGTTAAACCGCGCACGCAAACCGGCCGAAGTGCCTCGCGTCGCGTCCGCAAAGCCAATGCAATCCCCGCGATTCTCTACGGGAAGCACACCAAGCCGGAGAAGCTCTCGATCGACACTCCTGAGTTTGTGCGTTTGCTAAAAGTGCTTTCCGGCCGGTCGATCCTGATCGAACTGCAGCAGGCGGGTAAGGAAGAGAAGGCTCTGTCTTTCCTGCAAGAGATCCAACGCGATCCTATTACCGACAAGTATCTCCATCTCGATCTGCAAGAGGTAAAGGCGGACGAGAAGTTCGAGATCCGCGTTCCCATCACCACCGCGGGTGAATCGTTTGGCGTCAAAAACCAGAGCGGAGTGCTGGAGATCAATTCGCATCTCCTTCGTATCCGTTGTTTGCCAAAGGACCTCCCTGAGTCGATCAGCGTGGATGTCACCGAGTTGAAGGTTGGCGAGACCATCAAGGTATCCGGCCTCAAGCCGATTGCCGGTGTCGAATTTCTCGACTTCAAGGGCCAGCCGATCGTTTCCTGCGTCGAGCCCGTTGCGGAAATCGTGCAGGAGGTTGTGGCGGCGGCGACGCCGGCCGATGGAGCAGCGGCTCCGGCTGCAGGTGCGGCCACTCCAGCCGCAGGCGACGCCAAGGCTGGTGCCGCTGGCGCTCCAGCCGCAGGCGACGCCAAGGCCGGTGCCACCGCGAAGCCAGGCGCACCTTCTCCGGCTGGTGGAGCGAAGTCCGCTGCCCCCGCCAAGAAGTAAGCGTTGTTTCGGTTCCGACCTCGGCGGTCTCCGCCGAAGTCGGGATATGTTCTTTGAGTCATGTCCATCGTGCTAGTCGTCGGTTTGGGAAACCCAGGCCTCGAATATGCGGAAACCCGTCACAACTTTGGTTGGAAGGTCGTCGATGCTCTGGCCCAGAAGCTTGGCCTATGCTGGAGATCGCACCCTGCGTTCACGGCCGAGATTGCCAAAGGGAATCAGGATTCAATCCCTCGTCTATGGCTGGCGAAACCGCATACGTTCATGAACGATAGCGGTCGGTCGGTGTCGGCCTTGATGAGGTATCATCGTATTCCGTCGACAGCCGTGGTGGCCGTTTTCGATGACATCAACCTCGAACTTGGCTCGCTAAAGATAGCGGAAAACGGAGGTCCCGGCGGCCACAATGGCGTGGCCAGCGTCATCGAACAGATCGGACCCGAATTTACCCGCTTCCGCCTTGGTATTGGCCCGAAACAGCCCGTAGAAATTGACATCAAGGACTTCGTGCTGGGAAGATTCACTTCCGATCAAAACAATCTCATTCAACAAAAATTAATCTCATACTTAAACGGCTTGGAATTGCTGCTGACGCACGGCCCTTCGGCGGCCATGAATCAGCTCAACCGCCGCCCCCTATCACCATGAACACCACCATTCGTAATTACCGCGCTACTTTTATCATCGATAATCGTGGCAAGGAAGAGACCGTTGAACAGATTATTGACGGCGTTAAGCAGGTCATTGTTTCCACCAGCGGCGTAGTGACAGCCGTGGAAAATCTCGGCCGCCGGGATTTCGTCCGTGTAACCGATCCGAAGCTCACGGGTGCCACCTACGTCAAAGTTTCCTTCTCGGCTCCCCATGACGGACCGGCCCAGCTCAAAGAAAAGCTTCGCCTTAACCGCAGTGTTTACCGGACCTTTGTGGAGACGGTCTAATTCGGCCCGTTTCGCCGGCGTTCCCCATGGCCTACCTCAACAAAGTTTTTTTGATCGGCAATCTCACGCGCGATCCTGAGCTTCGGGTCACGCCCAAGGGGACTGCGATTTGCCAGTTTGGTCTCGCAGTGAATCGGCAGTTCAAAGACGAATCCGGCGCCACCCGTGATGAAACGACTTTCATTGATATCGAGGCATGGGGAAAGCAGGGCGAACTGGTCGCCAAGTATCTCGCCAAAGGCAGCCCGGCGATGGTGGAGGGACGGTTGAAGCTCGACCAATGGGAAGACAAACAGAGCGGTCAGAAGCGCAGCAAGCTCAAGGTAGTCCTCGACAATGTCCAGTTTTTGTCGACTCGTGGCGCGAGCGGGGCTGGCTCAGCTCCAGTCTCTGCGACAAGCACCGGAGATGACGGCGACCAAACCACTCCAGAGCGTCATTCCCCTCCTCCGCGCAACGGTAGCGCAAAACCCGCGGCGACCGGATCGATTGACGACGACGTTCCCTTTTAAGTCAGTAAAACCTTCAGCTGTCTCTTTAACTTTAATACTCGAACCAAATGGCTAACACCGAAATCCTCCTGCTCAAACCCGTCGACGGCCTCGGCGGCGAAGGCGATCAAGTCAAAGTGCGCGCGGGCTATGCCCGCAACTATCTCCTGCCGAGGGGCTTTGCTTCGCCGCTCACCACGGCCAACCGTAAGCAGGTCGACGCGCTCAAGCGTCGCCGTGCCGAGCGCGAGTCGCTTGAGCTGAATGGTGCCCACGAGCTAGCCAAGAAACTTGAGAAGCTCAGTTTGGCTTTCGCCGTAAAGACGGGCGAGGGCGGTAAGATGTTCGGTGCAATCACGGTTAACGACCTGTATGAGCGTCTGGTATCAAGCGGTCACGTGATCGACAAAAAGCGGATCCACCTGCACACTCCCGTCAAAACTCTCGGGAAACACTCGGTTAAGATAAAGCTGCACGCTGATGTCTCGGTGGAATTGGGATTCGATATCGTGTCGGAGAATCCGATCGAGGTTGCGGCACCGGAAGCGAAGCCGGTTGCGAAGGGTGATCGTAAGTAGTCTATGCTCGATTCCAGCTGCGAAAGCCGCGTCAACTGACGCGGCTTTCGTCTTTCTGAATCGTTGGTGGACAAGTAGCCGTTGATGCCGGGCGGTCCACATCACTCAATCCCAAGTTCCCATGGCAGACGAACCTGTGCAGTTTTCCCGACGAGGGGACGGCCCGCCCGGCCCTTTTGCCGGTCGGACCGCGCCGCATAGTGCCGAGGCCGAGGAGTATCTGCTCGCTTGCTGTTTGCTCGACGGTTCCGACGTAATTTCGCGCTGCCTTGAAGCGCGCATTCGCCCCGAGTCCTTCTACGTTGCGGCCCATGGAACAGTCTACGAACGGTTGCTCGACCTTTACAACCGGGGAACTCCGATCGACGTGGCAGTCTTGGCTGAAGACCTAAGGACCATAAAGCAACTCGACGCAGTCGGAGGTTTTGCGTTTCTCACCCAAGTCAGCAGCCGGATCCCGACAACTGCCCAAGCTGGTTACTTCATCGAAAAAGTGCGGGAGTTGCATCTCCTTAGAGAGCTTATCCGCTCGGCGACCAGTGCGGTTGAAGAATGTTATGCCTTCACCGGGGGCATCGATGAATTTGTCGACCAAATCGAACAACGGATTTTCAATGTAACACAGAACCGCGTGAGCGAAAGCGCCAAGCCGATGCGGGAGCCGGCCAAAGAGGCGATCAGCATCATCACCAAGATGATGATGAAAAAAGGCGAGATGACCGGCGTCACTTCTGGGTTTAAGGACCTCGATGCCCTCACTTGGGGATTCCAGCGCCAAGAAATGATCGTCCTCGCGGCCAGGCCATCCATGGGCAAGACCTCCTTGGCTTTGAATATGGCCGAGGCGGCGGCCCTGCCCAACAGGGGTTCGCCGGTCGGAGTCTTGATCTTTTCGCTGGAAATGAGCGCGGCGCAGCTGGCATTGCGCATGTTGTGTTCACGCGCCCGGGTTAACATGAAGCTGCTGCGCGATGGTCTGCTTTCGAAGAACGGCGACGAACAAGCGCGGTTGCTGGCGGCGGCGGATCAGTTTTCGAAGGCGCCGATCTTTATCGACGATTCGAGTGCCCTTTCGATTATGCAATTGAGGGCTAAGGCGCGGCGAGTTCACGCCCGAAATCCGCTTGGTTTTATTGTCGTCGACTATCTGCAATTGTTGGCGCCGACCGATTCCAAGATGCCGCGTGAGCAACAGGTCGCCGAGGCTTCCCGCGGTCTAAAGTCACTCGCGAAGGAACTGAACCTTCCGGTTGTTGTATTAAGCCAATTGAACCGCTCGTCAGAAAAGGAAAACCGGACGCCAAAGTTGGCGGATCTGCGTGAATCCGGATCGATCGAGCAAGACGCCGACGTTGTCCTCATGCTCGCCCGACCAAAAGATGCCGACGAGAAATTCCAGGTGGCCGCAGATTCGGCCGAGTTAATCGTTGCCAAGCAACGAAACGGACCGGTAGGAGAGTTGAAGCTCACGTTCCTAAGAGATATCACACGCTTTGAAAACTACACACAGTAACCCTGCGCGCAGGGTCGCCGGCCTTGTTCTTGCCCTTGTTTGCTCTCTGGCAACCGGCTTGGTCGCCATGTATGGCCAAGCCAATGCACCGGGCGGGGGCGCGCAAGAGACGATCCCGGTTTTCAAGGTGGGTTCGATTCAGGTGAAATTCATCGGTGCGGGCAACGTCAACGAACAAGTCGTGAGAGCCAATATGCAGGTGAGGGAAGGAGGCGATCTCGACGACACGATGCTTGATCGGGATATTCGCTCTCTCTATCGCACCGGGTTGTTCGAGTTTATCGAAATCAAGCGCGAGTCGCTTGACGCCAAGACGTTCAATCTTGTGGTCGAAATCACGCCAAAGTTTCGTGTCTTGGCGATAAGGTATGAAGGCAACAAGAAGGTGAAAGGCACCCGTCTGGAGAAAGAGATCAAGACCAAGCCGAACACCTCCCTTGATGAACGCCAAGTGAAGGAAGATTCGGAAAAGATCCGAGAATATTACCAGAAGTCCGGCTACAACCAAGTTTCCGTCGCCTATTCGGTTGAACGTGATCGCGCGACAGGCTTTGGAACGATTGTTTTCAAGATCAAGGAGGGCGACAAGGTGAAGATTGCCGATGTGCGCTTTGTCGGAAACACCAGCGTGAAGGCGCGAGCCTTACGCGGCGTAATGGAAACCAAGAAATGGTGGATGTTCTCGTGGCTGACAGGCTCAGGTCGGTTTAAGGATGACCAGTTCGACGACGATTTGGAAAAGGTTCGCGATTACTATCGTGAGAACGGTTACCTCGACGTGGAAATCGCACAGGAAAACGTGATTTTCGGCTACCCCACGCCCGAAAAGCTGGTTCTGTCAATCAACGTGGTTGAAGGCCGGCAATACCGGATCGGTGATATCTCCTTCAAGGGAAACAAGTTGTTCACATCGGCGCTGTTGAAGCGAGTGGCCCGCCAGAAGAGTGGCGTGATCTTCATCCCGTCAAAACTCGATAAAGACGTTGAGCGCCTAGAGGACTTCTATGGTAAGGACGGCTACCTCGATACCCGGGTGCGGCTCGTCAGGAAACCCAACGTGAATACCGGTAACATCGACATTGAATACACGTTAGCCGAGAGCGAGAAATTCAACGTGGAATCGATCGTCATCGAGGGTAATTCCAAGACGAAGAGCACGGTGATCGTTCGCGAGCTCGTGCTGGGCCCCGGTGATGTGTTCAGCACCGTGTTGATGAAAATCAGCAAACTCCGTCTGGAGAACACCCGATTCTTCGAGGATGTGAACGTGACGCCACAAGAGACCAATATTCCCGGCCGTCGCAATATGCGCATCGCGGTTAAGGAAGGCCGCACCGGCAATCTTACGTTTGGTGCCGGGTTTAGCTCATTGGAGCGCGCGACGATCTTCGCGGAGATTTCCCAGTCCAATTTCGACATTTTCAACCGGCGCTCTCTCTTCCAAGGTGATGGCCAAAAGTTTCGCCTCCGCATGCAGCTGGGCAGTCAATCGAGCGAGGTTGTGCTGTCCTTCGAGGAACCTTGGTTGTTCCAAAAACAGCTGGCGCTCGGGTTCAGCATTTTTAGAACCAGCTCCGACTACAACAGTTCGTTCTATACTCAGATCGAAACGGGGGCTGAGATCTATCTCCGCAAGCGTCTCTTCGAACTCGTCGAGGGTAAGCTTTCTTACACGTTTCAAATCATCGACATCAAGGATGTTTCAAGCAGCGCGTCCTCGCTGATCCGATCTCTTGAGGGCGGAAGCACGGTCTCCAAGGTGGGCTTCCAACTCCTGCGTGATACACGGGACAAGATTATCAACACGACGTCGGGCAATCGCGTTGAGATCAATACCGACTTGGCGGGCGGTCCCTTCGGTGGTAGCGATAATTTTTACCGCTTTGAGTTTCGTGGATCGCAGTTTTTCCCGGTTTTTGAGACTCAGGCCCAGGTGCTGGCGCTTATCGCACGTGCCGGTGTAGTGCAGAATTTTGGCAGCTCGAAACAACTTCCCTTCTACAACGCTTTCTATCTGGGCGGACCCTACACGCTCCGTGGATATGAATTCCGGGAAGTAGGGCCGCGGGACGAATTTGGAGAGCCGATCGGCGGCAAGTCTTATGGCTTTTTTAGCGCCGAATACTCCGTTGATATCGTGAGTCCGATTCGCTTCGCGGTTTTTTACGACGCCGGCTTTGTCAACAAGGGCGCGTATGATTTCAATCCGGCCTCCTACAATGACAATTTTGGCTTTGGCCTCCGACTCTTCGTCGCGGGGGCCCCCCTGAGTTTGGATTTCGGAATTCCAATCACGGGAACCGTTGCGAATAAGAAGGGAAATCAATTCAACTTTTCCTTTGGCACCCGGTTCTAATTGGGATTCTTTTATTTCCTTCAATTTATTCAATCCATCATGAAAAATCCCATCAACGCTCTCTCATTGATCGCGGCGCTCGCCCTAGCGGCTGGCGCGGCGCACGCCCAGCCGACCCCAAAATTACTGGTGGTCGATATGGCAAAACTCTACGACTCGCACTACAAGACCGAGGAGCAGAACGCCAAGCTTCGCACCGATGAGCAGAAGGCTCAGGAAGAGATTGAGCGAATGAACAAGGATGGGAACGTGCTCGTTGACGATTATAAGTCCCTTTCCGATCAATCGAACAACCCCGCTTTGACGGCCGATGCCAAAGCCAAGTCCCAAAACGAGGCGCAGAAGAAGCTCGAGGAAATCCAGCGCAAGAAAAACGAGATCGGCACCTTCGCTCAAAACACCCAACGCTCGCTGCAACAGCGGTTGCAGACTTTTCGAAGTCTCATGCTCGAGGAGATCAGCAAGATAGCCACCGACGTGGCCAAACGTAAAGGTGCGACCCTTCTGCTCGATAAGGCCGGCCCTACTTTGATCGGTGTTTCCAACGTGATTTATGCCGATTCCGCTTACGAGATTACCGAAGAGGTGATGAAGGAGATTAATAAAGACCGTCCGGCTTCCGCAGCTGTTGCCGCTCCGGCGCCGGCTCAGTCCGCTCCAGCAGCGGATGCACCCAAGATTACGGTTCCAGGCGTTTCTCCGAAGAAGTGAGCGGGGAAATCCCTGTTGCGAAAGCCCCGCCGAATGCGGGGCTTTTTTGTGATCGGGTCGTCCCGTTAACAGCAATGCTCTTTCGACTCCTGACACGGTGCAAATCGCCGGAGTTTTTTATGCAGATAATAATTCACCCCTGAGGAAATGACGGCGGCAACCGCTTCCGTCCCGGGCAAAGGCCGGACGGATCGTCCGATCAACGGAATTGCAGCGCTGGACAAGGCGCATCCGGGCGATCTCTCGTTTCTCGGCAACGCCAAATACAAAAGCGAAGCGAGATCCACGAAGGCTTCACTGGTGCTGGCACCCTCGGATTTCAAGGGTGGGCCGTAGCCAAACCAAGCCTTCGTCTATGCCGAAAATCCTTCTGTCGCGCTGGCACGGCTCCGTGCGCGAATCGAGACGCTGCTCTGGCCTGTTCCCGCAGCCGGGGTTCTCTCTTGAAGCGGGTGGGCAGGCTCGGGGCGCAAATTGGCCCCGGCGGTCCAGAAAAGTCTTCCGCCTGATGGGCCGCCGCGCAAGATGGCCACCACATGAGCGATTCTCGTCTAAAGATCTTCACCGGTAACTCGAATCGACCTCTCGCCGAGGAGATTTGCCTGGCGATCGGGATGCCGCTCGGTGAGGCGACGGTGACCAGCTTTCCCGACGGGGAATCCTTTGTGAAAATTAACGAGAACGTCCGCGGCCACGACGTTTACATCATCCAGTCGACATGCCCGCCGACAAACCACCACATGATGGAGTTGCTTATCATGATTGATGCCGCTCGCCGCGCGTCGGCCCAGCGCATCACCGCCGTGTTACCGTTTTACGGCTATGCCAGGCAGGATCGGAAAGACCAACCCCGGGTGCCGATCACCGCCAAGCTCGTGGCTAATCTCCTCGTTTCCGCCGGAGCCAATCGCGTGCTCACGATGGATCTGCACAGCCAGCAGATTCAGGGCTTCTTTGACATCCCGGTTGACCATCTTTTTGCGTCGCCGGTCTTTTTCGATTATCTCGCGAAGACCCGGAGCGATAAACTGGTCGTGTGTTCCCCCGACGTCGGCGGCATGAAGATGGCCTCGGCTTATGCCGATATTCTCGGTGCGGGTCTTGGCCTTGTCGCGAAGAAGCGCAAGAATGCCACGACCGTCGAGGCGATCAACGTCGTCGGCGAGGTCGACGGGTGCGATGTGCTCTTGGTTGACGACATCACGGAGACGGCTGGAACGCTGACTGCTGCGGCCAAAATGCTGCGGGAACACGGTGCGCGGAGCATTCGTGCGGCGGTCAGCCATTGCGTCCTGAACGAAGTCGCCTACGAGCGTCTGCGAGGCGGCTTGATCGACGAGCTCATCACGACCAACTCGGTGCCGATCAACACGCGCGGTCTTCCGATCACGGTTCTTAGCATTGCTCCGCTCCTAGGACAGGCCATCACCCGGATCAACAGCAACTCAAGCGTAACGGGCCTTTTTCGTATCAAGGGCTTTTGATCTCCCCGGCTCGGCCTAGGCTGCGGTGTTTTCCGCGGGAACTTTCGCTGACCGAACCCGGTCGACCTCTTCCAATGAAACGATTTTCTCAGCTTCGATTTTCGCCATTTCTCGCGATCGGCATTCTGGCTCTGTTCACGTCGATTTTGCCCGCCAAGGAAGATGCGGCTCAAAGAAAGCCCAACGTCAAAGTCGATGCTTCGCCCTTGGCCGAAAGCAAATCGGCCGTCGTTTCGAGCTACGCCGATGTCGTTGAACCGGTGCAGAAGGCCGTCGTCTCGATTTACTCCACAAAGATCGTGAAGCAGCGTGTGGCCAATCCGCTCCTGCGACAATTTTTCGGCGATGCCGCGCCCAATGAAGAGCGTGACAGCCGGCAGGAAGGCCTTGGCTCGGGAGTGGTTATTTCGGCGGATGGTTATATTTTAACCAACAACCACGTCATCGAAGGGGCCGACGAGCTCAAGGTTGCGCTCAGCGACGACCGTGAGTTTACCGCGAAGGTCATCGGAGCGGATCCGAAGACGGACGTTGCGGTGATCAAGATCGAGGCGGAGGGATTGCCGGCGATCACGCTTTCGGACAGCGACAAGCTTCGGGTTGGCGACGTGGTTTTTGCCGTCGGTAATCCGCTCGGGGTGGGGCAAACGGTGACGATGGGCATCGTTTCGGCCAAGGGCCGCAATCAGCTGGGTCTTTTGGAGAATGTCGCCGGCTACGAAAATTTCATCCAGACCGACGCGGCGATCAACATGGGCAACTCGGGCGGTGCGCTGGTCGACGCCAAAGGGCGTCTCGTCGGGATCAACAGCGCCATCATCTCTCCTTCGCGTGGCAACATCGGGATCGGGTTCGCCATCCCGATCAATTTTGCCGCCAGCGTCATGAACAGCCTCGTCGCAACCGGGACCGTCACGCGAGGCTACCTCGGCGTCACGACGGAAACGGTCACGGCGGATGTCGCGGAGCAACTTGGATTGCCGAGAGATGCCAGAGGCGTCGCTGTGACCGACATCTCGCCCGATAGTCCGGCGGAAAAGGCGGGCCTGAAGAGGTCCGACGTTATTTTGGCGATCAACGAAAAACCCGTCGGCTCCTTGGAGGAATTGCGTCTCGTAATCGCACAGATGCTGCCCGAATCCAAAGCCAAGATTAAGCTGATGCGCGACAGCAAGGAGCGCACGATCGAAGTTACATTGGGTAAACTTTCGGAGAAGCCGAACGAACTGATTGCAGGCGTCAACGTGACCCAACTCACGGACGAAGTGCGAAAGAGGAGCGGCCTAGAGCCCCGCCTGAGCGGCCTGCTCATCACCGACATCGAAGAAAGCTCTCCTTTTTCCGATCGCCTATCCGCAGGAATGATCGTGATCGAAATCAACCGGACTCCCGTGGTGAATCTTGCCTCGGCGAAACAATCGCTCGTGCAGGGACGCAACCTACTGCTCGTAAACTTCCGCGGCGCTTATCGATTTGTGGCGATAACGGTGAAGTAGATCCGTCGCCGCATGCGCGCCGGTCGATTGGCCGTTGTGAGGTTCCGGTGATTTCCAGACCTCGGACGATTCTAAAGGCAATGAACAGGTAGTGGCGGTGTTCGTTTATGGCCCGGTTCGGGCAGTCGCAGACGTTTAGCTACCGGGTTTCAGGATCGGAATCTTGCTCAGCGCTTCCGGCACAGCGTCCGCCGGGTAGGTCGGAAAACTCAGTTCAAGGAGAGAAATCGCCGGCACTGGAAAACGCGTGGCGCCCGAGCTTCGGTCTACCAACATTCCAACGCCGCTGGCGGCGCCGCCTGCTTGCCGGACGATTTCCAAGCTCTCCAAAACTCGTCCGCCCCGTGTAACCACGTCTTCCACAACCAAGACCCGTTCCCCGGGACGCATGGTGAAGCCGCGTCGCAAAACCAGTAAATTATTCTCCTTCTCGGCGAAGATATAGCGGGCCCTCGCCTGCCGTGCAACCTCCTGTCCGATGACGAGGCCGCCCATGGCGGGAGCCAGCACCGTCTCGAACGAGATTCCCGCCTTGCCCAGCTTGATCAACAGCAGCTCGGCCAGTCGCTCGACAGCGTCCATGTGCTGGCACACTTGAGCACATTGAAAGTAGTGGGCGCTATGTAGCCCGGACCTGAGAACAAAATGACCGTTCAACAGGGCTCGGGTGCGGGTAAAAATCTCCAAGACCTCATCGCGCTCGTTTGGCATGGGATCAAGGTGGGTGACGCGCGGCTAAAAACAAAACGAAAATCCTCGACGGAGGTGATCGTGACCAACTCTGGGGTAGCCCTGTGGCTTCTGTTTCCCTTCCGTGAAAAAAGTCCCCGCGAGGTTTTTAGGACTTGGCATAAAAATGACCCCGAAGATGTATTTCTTAGGCTCTTTGCTTGACTGTTGTGGAAGAAAATGGGTTGAAATGGGGCGCTGTGGGGCATTTAGGTGCCCAATCCCATGTCCCCGTCCGGAAAAGCATCCTACACCGGCCTATTTAGGCACACCCTCGACGAGAAAGGTCGGCTGACGATCCCCTCTGCCTGGAGGTCTGCTCACGAGGAAACAGACACGTTTCTCGCTACGCCGCATCCGGATGGCTACATCACGGTCTTGCCCCCGGCTGAGGTCGACAAACTGCAGACGAAAATCGCCGAGATGGCGCTGAGCGACGGTGCGGGCCAGGATTTCGCGGCCCGCTTCTTTGCTCAGACCCAATCATTTTCCTTCGATAAGCAGGGCCGGGTGGGCGTGAGCGCTGATTTGTTGGCCTACGCTGGAATCGGCAAGGACGCCGTATTGGTGGGCTCGCTCATCAAATTCAATCTCTATGCGCCGTCACGTTGGGAAAAGGTCGAGGCGCGCACAGCCGGCGACAATTTCGGCGATGTGATGCGCCGGTTGGGAATCTAGGGTATGAGCCGTTCCACCAAACTCGCCGTCGTCCGCCTGCCCCGGCGCAAGCCGGCCGGCGGAATCGCTGCCGTGCGCCGGGGGTTTCCCGCGTGGATCGATGCGGAACAAGGGCACGCTTTCTCCGCAGCCAGACCCTTTCACGTCTCCTCCCGGGTGCGCGATGGCCTGGTGTTGCGCGTCGTCTCCACGCACCAACCCGGTCGGCTCCAGCCTTCGACGCATGTTCGCGGCTCTCGCTAACCCCGGTCCTCTGCCCATGCTCCAAGGCCATCAACCTGTCCTTTTGGCCGAGACGCTGGCGGCCCTCGTCCCGAAGGCCCGAAGCCGTTTCCTTGACTGCACCTTTGGCGGGGGTGGCCATAGCCGCGCCTTACTTGAGTCGGCGCAGGATGTTTCGCTCATCGCGCTTGATCGCGATCCGACGGCCTGCGAAAGAGCTGCGGACCTAACGGTCGCTTTTGGTGATCGATTTACTCTGATCGATTCCGATTTCGGCCGGCTTGGCGAATTGCCCCAGTCCGGCTTCGACGGGGTGCTTTTCGACTTGGGTGTCTCTTCGTTTCAACTCGATGACGCGGAACGAGGCTTCTCCTTCCGTCATGATGCGCCGGCCGATATGCGCATGGATCCGCGCTCGGGCGTTCCGGCCGGGCGCTGGCTGGAGACCGCCACCGAGGAAATGCTCGTCCGCGCGATTCGCGACTACGGCGAAGAGCAAAACTGGCGGCGGGTGGTTCGGGCCCTCGTCGGTGCGAGGGCCACAGGCGCGTTGTCCCGCACCGCGTCTCTCGCCTCGGTGATTGCCGATGCGATTCCACCGCGGGATCGGCACGCCTCGAAGACCCATCCCGCCACACGTTCGTTTCAGGGTATTCGGATCGCGGTAAACGATGAACTCGGCGCGCTCGAGCGCGCCTTGCCGGCGGCCTTTGCGAAACTCGCGCCGGGCGGCGTGCTGGTTGTGATCAGCTTTCATTCGCTCGAAGACCGGCCGGTCAAACAGTTCTTCCGGCGGCAGTGCGGTCAGCCCGAGGGTGCGCACGATTCGTTGCCACAGGATCTCCGGGCGAAGTTTGCCGAGCCTCTGACGCGTCGGCCCATCACGCCGTCTGACGCCGAGATCGCCGCCAATCCGCGCAGTCGTTCTGCCAAGCTCCGCGCGCTCCGCAAACTCTAGGCTCCATCCCACCCTTCCGCTTCTGCGCTAAACGAAATCGCCTCGACCTTCCCCTCCATGCGCCCGACCAACCACGCCTTCGTCAGCCCTTTCGTCATCTGCACTCTGGTGGCAATCTGCTTCACCGGTTCCATCGGCTTGGGCACCGTCTGGATGCGTCACCAAATTTCCCTGGTGGCCAATGCCAACAAGCAGCTCGAAACGCGACTCGCAGAGCTTAAGCGTCACCTCGCGGAGACGACCACGGCGATCGAGACCGAACAGAGTCCGGCCGTTCTCATGCAGCGAAACCTTGGCATGAACTTGGGCCTTGTGCCTTCGACCGTGGTCAGTGTGGCCGAAAGCGCCGCCCAGCGCCTTGCCGGTAAGGCGAGCCGGACTCTCCTCAACGACCGGGCCGTTCCCGTTTCTTTCCGGATCGCCGCCGGCCCATAACGATGTCCAAGGGCTTCGCATCCAGCTCCCGACAGTCTCTCTTGGTTGTTCTGGTCCTCGGCTGCTTTGCGTGCGTCGGCGCTCGCTTGGTCTGGCTGCACGTGATCGACCGCGAGGCGCTGCTCAAATTCGTCTCTCAGGCGCGTTATCGCATCGATCCGCTGCCCGGTCGGCGAGGGGAGATTGTTGACGCAAACGGCGCCAAACTTGCGATCAGCCGGTCGCTCATCGTGCTCGGCGTCGATCCGCAAATGCTCCGGAAGGAAGACGAGGCCAAGTGGCCAAGGCTGGCTTCACTCCTCGGCCTTTCTTCCGGCGAACTCGCGGTGATCTTCAACACCAAGGTTCGCCCCGCCGCCGTCCGTAAACCCGAGTCCACCCCGGCGCCAGCCAACCCCGCCGGTGTGGTCCTCAACCTCAATGTTACCCCTGCCGAAGCGCCGATCTCTAGCCAACCGTTGATTGTGAACGGTGCGGTGGGCGACGCCCTCGACTCCGTCGACGATGCCGACGTCGATCCCATGCCCGACGCTCGCGGGAACCGTAAGATCCGCTTCGCCAAGTTGAGCGAGACCGTCACCGAGTCGACGTTCGCGGCGATCAAGGAACTCAATATCCGGGGTGTTTACGGCAAACGCATCTACCGGCGTGCGTATCCCAATAATTCGCTCGCGGCCCACGTCATCGGGTTTGTCGATCGTCAGGAGCGGGCGGTCACCGGAATCGAGCGCTATGCGGATACCTACCTGCACGGCCTCGACGGTTGGATCGAATCCGAGAAGGACGGACGGCGCCAGGAGCTCGCTCAGTTTCGCACGCGGGAGGTCCCCGTATCCGACGGTTACACGGTCAAGCTCTCCATCGATTCGGTGGTGCAGCAGATCGTCGACGAGGAACTCGCCCTGATCGCCGCCACGCATGCGCCGGAGAAGGCTACCGTCATCGTGAGTGATCCGCGCACCGGCTTCATCCTCGCGATGGGCAACTACCCGACCTTCGATCTCAATCAATACCACAAGCTCTCCAAAGAGGAGCAGGGGAGAATGCGCAACGTCGCCGTCGCCGACATGTATGAACCGGGTTCGGTTTTCAAGATCGTGGCCGCCGCCGGCGCGCTCAACGAGGGGTTGGTCACGGTCGGCACGACCTTCGACTGCTCCACCACGACGATCGAGTATAAGGGGAGAGTGCGGTCTCTGCCCAAGGAAGACCACGCGTTCGACCATCGCCTTTCCGTGGCCGAAATCGTCTCCCGTTCTTCGAATCGAGGTGCCGCCCAACTCGCCATGCTGATGGGCGACGAGCGTTTTTACGCTTACGCCCGGGCCTTTGGTTTTGGACAAATGACCGGATTTCCGAATCTCGGCAGTGAGACGCCCGGGATGCTCGCCCCGCCGAACAAGTGGGACGGACTCACGATCACCCGTATGCCGATGGGCCATTCGGTCGCAGCCTCGGCGCTCCAGATGCATCAAGCCATGGGAGTGATCGCCAGCGGCGGCCTGCTCCTGCGGCCGAGCATCATTCGACAGATCAGCGACCCTTCGGGCGAGATCGTCTACCGTTTCGGCCCGCGTTCAGGCGCGCGCGTGGTCAACGAGCGGGTGGCCCAGGAGGTCGCGCGCCTGCTCGAAGGGGTCGCGGCACCCGGCGGCACCGCACCGGATGCGGCGATCAAGGACTACGAGGTCGCCGGAAAAACCGGCACGTCCCAAAAGCTCGTCAACGGCGTCTACTCCAACCGCGAGCATGTTGCTTCCTTCGTAGGATTCCTGCCCGCGTCGCAGCCGCGCATCGTGGTCTCCGTCATCATCGACGGCGCCCGGCAAAATCTGACCAACGGTGTCGCCTACGGCTCGAAGGTCGCGGCGCCCCCGTTCAAACGCATCGCGGAGAAACTCATCCGCCATCTCGATATCAAGCCCGTCCCGGCAACGTCTCCCGGGACCAAACCCGCGGGCGCCCTGATCGCCCTCAACGGCACCCGCTAATGCTCGGTTATCTCACCTCCGACCATGCTCTGATCGCCGCCTTCGCGCCGCGCGCCCTCCGGCGCACCCGGCACGAGAGCACGGCGTTAAACCGCGTCTTCAAGACCGCGCCCAAGCTCGCCGACTATTTTCGCGACGGCGAAATTCTCTCTCTTAAGGGCGTTCTGGATCGGCCGATTTCCGGTCTGGCGATCGACAGCCGTCGCGTAGTCCCCGGAAACCTTTTCTTTGCGCTGCCCGGTCGACGCATCGACGGCGCCAGCTTCATCGACGAGGCGATGAGTCGCGGGGCCGTCGCGGTGGTGACCGAAAGGATGCCGGCCCATCCGCCCGCCAAGGTCACCTTTATCCACGTCGCCCATGCGCGTGCGGCCCTCGCCTGGGTTGCGCAACGCTACTTCGGATCGCCGGATCGAGACTTGGCGGTGGCGGTTGTCACCGGTGGAAGCGGCAAAACGACGGTGGCCCATCTGCTGAAACATTTTCTTCAGAGCGACCAAAAGGTCGGACTTATCGGTTCGATCAACTACGATCTCGGCTCGCGCACGGTTCCCTCCTTTTGCACCACGCCGGAGTCGCTCGATACCTACGGCATGATGGCGCAGATGCGTGAGGCAGGCTGCCGCCAAGCGGTGCTGGAGCTTGATTCGCGCGGAATCGTCCAAGGGCGCGCGCTCGGCCTCCGGATGGGCGCGGCGGTGTTCACCAATCTGGCGCGCGACGGCCGCGCGACGGGCGCCTCGCTCGACGCCGGTCTTGAGCCCATCGCCGGGCTCTTCGCCGGCTCACTGGGCTCCGCGCCCGGCGCGGCCGTCGTCAATCTCGACGACCCCTCCGGTGCCCCGCTCCTTGAGCGGATTCCCGCTCCGGTCCGCCGGGTGACCTTCGGCGAGCATCCGTCGGCGCAGGTCCGGGCCGAGCAGATCGAATACGGCTTCAAGAAAACGAGTTTCAAGTTGGTCTGGCCCGAGGGGACGATGGCGATCGACTCGCCCCTGATCAGTCGCGGCAATCTCAGCAACCTGCTCGCGGCGGTCGCGGCCGCGTGGAGCATGGGTCGTGACCCGTTCGTTTTCCTCGCGCGGATGCGCGCGTTCAAGGGCGTCCCCGGAAGAATGGAACGGATCGACGAAGGTCTCCCGTTCAACGTCGTGGTGGACCTCGCCCACACCGAGGAAGCCCTGCGCCAATCTCTCGCGACATTGCGCGCCTTGACCACCGGCCGCCTGTTGGTCGTTTTCGGGTGCGCGGGGCAGGGGGACAGGGCAAAACGCGCTGGCCGGGTCGCCACCGTGCAGGAGTTCGCCGACTTCGCGGTCGCCACTTCGGACAACCCGCGCAGTGAGGCGCTCGCCCAGATCTTCGCCGACATGCGGCCGGGCGCCTCGGCTCCCGAGCGCATCACTTGGATTGAAGACCGCCGGCGCGCGATTAATCTGGCTCTCGCAGCCTGCAAGCCGGGCGACTGCCTGCTTGTCTCGGGCAAGGGCCACGAGGGCTATCAGCGGCTCGCCGACACCGTCGTTCCTTTCGACGATAGGGTGGTCATCCGCGAACTCATCGGCCTTAAGGGCCGGGTTGCCTGATGCTCGCGTTCACCCCAGAGCTGCTCGCCCGTTGGACCGCCGGCCATTGGACCGTTGCGCCCGGCGTGCCGCTTTCGGGCTTCGCGATCGACTCGCGGGCGATCCGCCCGGGGGAAGTGTTCGTCGCCCTCAAAACCTCCGCGCGTGACGGTCATGATTTTTTGGGCGCGGCCGCCGCCGCCGGTGCCGCCGCCGCGGTCGTGAGCCGCGCCGATCCCCGCATCGGACTGCCCCAACTCGTCGTCACCGATCCGTTGGCCTCATTTCAGGCCATCGCACGCGAGCACCGGCGCACCTTCACCGGTCCGGTCATCGGCATTACCGGCAGCGCGGGCAAGACCTCGACCAAGAATCTGCTCGCCCGCCTGCTTGGCGCCGTCGAGACGGGCGGGCCGGTGCTCGCCACCTCCGGAAATTTCAACAATTACCTCGGCGTCCCGCTGACCTTGACGCGCCTCGATCCGGCCGTTCACCGCTATGCCGTGATCGAAGCCGGCATCAGTGTTCCCGGCGATATGACAACGCTTGCCGCGATGATCGAACCCGACCTCGCGCTGACGACGCTGATCGGTCCCGCTCACATCCAAGAACTGGGCTCCCTCGACGGGGTTGCCCGGGAAAAAGCGGTGCTCTCGGCCGGGGTTCGCCCGACCGGTGTCGCCATCTTTCCGACCCAGTGCGCGGAGTTCGCGGCGTTCCGCGAACTCGCGGTCCGTCGATTGATCATCGAACCGGCTTTGGTTGTCCGGCCCGAAGCGCCGCCGAAGGACAAGGTCTACTTCGCCATCACCCAGCGCGGCGATGCCACCGCCATCGCGCTCGCCTACGGCGATCCGCCCCCGCTTTCGTTCACGCTTCGTCGGGTCACCGATGGCATGGCGCAGAACGCGGTCATCGCCATTTGCGCCGCCCTCTGGCTGGGCGTCGACCGGGCTCTCATCCAGCAGCGCCTCGACGGTTACGTCTCCGGCTCGCTTCGCGGCGAGTGGCGGGAGACGCCCCAAAGTCGATTCTACCTCGACTGCTACAATGCCAATCCGGCCTCGATGCTCGACGCCTTGGCGACGTTCCTCGCGGTCGCTCCGGTAGGGGAGCCGCGTCTCTTGGTCTTGGGCGGTATGGAGGAGCTTGGTGAAGCGGCCCCGCGATACCATCGCGAGCTGGGTCGGTCCCTCCGCCTTCGGCCGCAAGACCGGGTGATCACCATCGGCGGGAATGCCGGCGAGGTTGTGCAAGGCGGCTTGGAAGCCGGCTGCGTTTCTTCGCAACTCGAGATTGCCGTCGATCTCTCGTCGATCACCGCCCGGATCGCCGCCTTCTCGGGATCGGTTTTTGTCAAGGGCAGCCGTCGCTATGAACTGGAACGTGCCCTGCCTGCGGGCGTCGTTCCCTCGTCGGACCATGCTTAGTTTCCTCGCCGACTACTCCGACGAATTCGGCCCGTTGCGGGTGTTGCGCTACATCAGCGTGCGCACCCTCGGCGCGACCGGCACGGCTGCGCTGATCGGCTTCATCATCGGCCCGTGGCTCATTCGCCAACTCCGGCGTTTGAAGTTTGGCCAGCACTACGACGACGACCGCACGGGCGATCTCGCGCAGCGGTTCGATAAGAAAAATACGCCCACGATGGGCGGCCTGCTGATCTTCGGATGCGTCTTCCTGAGTTCGGTTCTCTGGGCCGCGCCCAACATCTGGGTTTTCGTGGCCCTCTTCGTCTACACCGCGCTGACCGCGGTGGGATTCCGCGACGATTACCTTAAGGTCGTGCACAAGAACCGTGACGGGATCTCGTCGCGCGAGAAGATTTTCTGGCAGACCGTGATCACCGTGCTCGCGCTGGCGGCTTTGCTCTGGCATCCGACCAGTTCCGGGAAGATTCGCGAACTGTGGGTCCCTTTCATCAAGCATCCGGTTGTCGCCAGCCTGCCGATCGCGGCCCTCTTCGTCTTCGTCTATCTCTGGCTCGTCGGCTTCTCCAACGCCATCAATCTCACCGATGGGCTCGATGGTCTCGCCATCGGTTGCACCATCAGCGTCACCCTCGTCTACGGCATCATGGCCTACGCGGCCGGCAACATTCTCATCTCCGAATACCTGCTCATCAGCTACGTGCCCGGAACCGGCGAACTCACCGTCGTCTGCGGCGCCCTCGTCGGTGCCGGGCTCGCCTTCCTTTGGTATAACTCCCATCCGGCCGAGGTTTTCATGGGGGACACGGGTTCCCTCGCGCTCGGCGGACTCATCGGCATGATCGCGTTCATGGTCCAACAGCCGCTCACCTTGATCATCGTGGGCGGCGTCTTTGTGTGGGAAGCCGCCTCCGTCATCATTCAGGTCGGCTACTTCAAATACACCAAGCACCTCAGTCCGACGGGGCAGGGCAGCCGGTTTTTCCTCATGGCCCCGATCCACCACCATTTTCAAAAGAAGGGTTGGCCGGAGACCAAAGTGGTTCTCCGGTTCTGGGTCCTTTCGCTGATCTTCGCTCTTGTAGGTTTGGCGACCTTGAAGATCCGCTAACCCGAACGTGCCCGCCTCTCCGTTCTCTTTCCTTCCTGATGATCCGCTCTATCCCGCGCCTTCGCCCCCAACCCGCGCGCCTCTGTGCGCGATGAATTGCCTTTGAATCTCTCTTCCCGGCCCAGAAAAATCGTGCGTTTCCTTTGCTAACCTAACATCACTTTCCCTATGAAAATCCTCCGTGTTTTCGGCGTAGTCGTGGGCATCCACATCTTTGCCCTCATGTTCATTTTTGCCAATCCCGGCTGTAGCTCGACGAGCAAGCCCGCACCCCAGGCGGCCGAGACCACCGTGGCTCCGGCTCCGACGAGCCCCGTCGTCAGCGTCCCGCTGGGGGCCGAAGCGTCGTCGCTCTCGGCCGCGCCCTTGCTTTTCGATCCCTCGGCCCCGGCGGTGTCGGGCGTCCGTTACACGCCCACTCGCCCCGGCACGCCGGCCGCTTCCGCGCTCTCGGCCGCCCCGATCGCCGACGTTACTCCGGCCACCGCTTACACGGTCGCGAAGGGCGACAGCCTCTGGACCATCGCAAAGAAAAACCACCTCACCGTCAGCGAACTCGCCGCCGCCAACAATCTCAAGCCGGCCAGCACGCTTCGGCTCGGCCAGAAATTGATCATCCCGGGCAAGGCATCCGGCGATGCCAAGATTCCCGCTGCGGCAACGACGCCCGCCCCGGAAAAAAACGCGGCCCCCGCCGGAGCGACAATGGGAAAGCCGTCGGCTGAAGCGGTCTCGCATACCGTGAAAATGGGCGAGTCTCTCGGCACCATCGCCCGCAAATACGGCGTCAAGCAGGGTGAGATCGCGGTCGCCAACAACATCACCGATCCCCAGAAAATCACCGCCGGTCAGGTCTTGGTCATTCCGGGTTGGCAGACTCCGGCTTCAAAATCGAAGCCCGGAGCCAAGCCCGCCGATATGACCGGCAAACCTGCGGAAACGCCCCGGCCGCTCTTCGTGGTGCCTCCGGTCGAGCAGGACCTTGATGCCGGGCTCAAGCCCGCGCAGCCGGCTGATGTCCCGGTGATCAAGATCGAGGAAGCCCCGGCCCTCGCTCCGAAACCGCTCTGATTTCCCGTCCTGACTTCCGAGGCTCGCATCCGCCCGACTTCTTTTGCGATGCCCGCCGCTTTTTCCCCGCCGCCCTCGAGCCCGTCGTCGAGCCCGTCGAACCGATCTCGGCGCTCGGGAACTGGTACGCCTCCGCGCTGTTCTGGAAGCCCCAGGTGGCTCTCCTCGTCAACGAGCGCACGCTGCTCCCCGTCTTCATGCCCCTCGCTCCGGCCACCACGCTTGTGCCTGTCTCTTATACACATCTCCGAGCCCACGAGACTAAGGCGAATCTCGTATGCCGTCTTCTGCTTGAAA
>ENA-ORBV01004875-ORBV01004875.1-microbial-mat-metagenome-genome-assembly--contig:-NODE-4875-length-25267-cov-7.036959_pt1 | contig 25267 bp, 23 predicted proteins | sample MGYA00237777_ERZ505514 | MGnify/ENA primary metagenome ERZ505514 (study PRJEB26160, sample SAMN06269048) | microbial mat metagenome | isolation source: Oligotrophic lake microbial mat | place... | reverse complement strand
GAGTTGGCGGGGGACGCGGGGCTGGCTGGCGTAGTGGCAAAATTCCAGTCCGCGGGGGCGACGGAGGAGGAGTTCCGGTCTTTGACCGATCCGCACGATCACAAGGAAGCGTAAGGGAAGACGAGTGGGTAAGACGACGCGCTGTGGCGTCGGCATGTGCCGACTCCGAGGAGTTTATTGCAGTTTGCGGGGGACCCGTTCCTGCTGACGATGCTGTACCAGGTTCGCGTAAGAGAAGGCTCATTGCCGAAGAACCGGGGCGAGTTGTTTGACCGCTTCACCGGTCGTTTGTTGAGCCGGAGGGACTTTTGGCGAAGGATGCGCAGACTGTGGAATGGCTGATGCACCCGGCGGGGCAAGAGCTGTTGGATGGTTTGGCGGGGGCGCGGGGATGTTGACGGTGGTTTCACGGGCGGCGGCGAATGCGGAGTTCGAGCCCGGCTCTGGCACCCCCCGGACGCACGTCCGGGGGCAGAACGGTAATGAATACCTCTGGGTAGGATAAGAAATAAGAACTTTGGTGCCTTGGAGGGCGCCAGAGCCGCGGAATTACTTCTTTGCCTTGGCCGGCATGACAATTTTTGAAACGGTGATGGTGTCGCCGCTCATTTCGCCCGTTAATTTCACGGTGTGACCGGCGTGTTCCTGCAAACCGCCGAAGTCCTGGTTGCCGACGCTGTAAACCTTGCCGCCGCTGACGAATACGTATTTCGCATTATGGTCTTTTACGCAGGCTAGGGTGCAGTCGCGATCCGACATCTTCTTCGCGCCGGGCTCATTCTTGGCGCCATGTTCAGCCGCAGCTTTATGCTTCGCACCGCACATACTATCGCTGATTTTCCCCGTCCATGTCTCGTGAGCGGCGGATGCGGACAATGCCCCGAGCATGCTCGCGACAACGGCAATACATAACTGCTTCATAACTTCTCCTTATTCGTTTTCCAGGTCGTAATGCTGCCGCGTAGTGGTGACAAATAGGGTCGGCGAACGCCGATACCCTTGGTCACGTCTTGACAGCCTACTATCTTTACCTTGCAAGTCAATGGCCAGTCGGTGTCGCCGCCGGCACGCTCCGCCCGCCGAAGAACCCGCTGGCGATCCGGTGAGGTAATGTTCGGCCGATTGGGCCAATCCAACTTGGTGAAAAGAGAGGTCACCAGGAAATCTAAGATTTTCGCGGCATTGGGGCTGCCCGTAATAGACCTCCGAAGGACAAACAACGAGAGGGGGGCCAGCCGCTGCGAAAGCAGCCGAACGGGGGAGAGCGCTGGCACGGTTTGTAAATGCGGAGCCGACGATTGACAAAGAGGACCTGTGGTTTGGCGATAATAAGGCGTTTTCAGGCGTTGTCTTCAAGCAGATTACTGCCTACGAGGAGTTGCCCGGCGATCGCAAGGATTTCCGCATGCGCGGTACGGGGATGACCAAACGATCTGGCGGCGAATAGCGAGGGGCTGACGGCCGGCCGCCACTGGAGATAGGGCGCTGCCCGTTAGTGAGTATTCCGCCCTGCGGGCGGGGATTTTCAAGGCATGCGGGTCTACCGATCCGATGTGGTTCTTGGGAGAGCAGAAGGGAAACTTCCGCGCTCCGATCATGGTCTCGATGATCGGAGCGGTTTATCCCTCGGCATGGTTGCGTCCCCGCATTGCCAGCTTCCGCTTCGCGCGGCAGGATCATTGTAGCTCCGCCGCGACCTGCCGTTTCTCAACTTCCGGTTTGCGTGTCACTTCACTCGACCAGAAGATGGACGCGATCCACATTCCGGGAACGGCGCTCTCCCGGACCTGAGTGATCTCTGGCCCCGCGCGTCGCAGGCACATCCGCGTATGGGCGACTATACGGACGGGTGTATAGTCGCCGCCACCATCTTTCCATTGGGCACCGTCCTAATGGGCAGTGAACCTCTTCATCGCCACTTAACTGTTGAACGGATCTCCGCCGGCGCTCCTGGCCGTCTCCGTTATAGGTTCCGGAAGGGGGTTCGCCTTTAGAAAGGCGACCGCCATTGCGCTATACGGCTTGTTGGGCAGTATGGCCTCCTGGACAGATTTACGCCTGGTCTGCGCGATTTCGCGTGCCATTGGATGGTCGATGGTCATCAACTTGATCAACTCGTTCCGTTCGGCGCGGATTTCATTCAGAATTTTGCGGAGGTGCGAATGCTTTGGACTGTTGAGGCCAAGCACCTGGATCGTCTTACGCCCAAGCTCCGTGAGCCCATCCGGCACGTCCTCGAGGAATTTGATATGGTCGCTTGGATCCCCAATGGCATCAGGCTTGAGGATGCTTGGCACCTCGTCTTCGAGGCGCATCCCGTGGTGTCTGGCACGTGTTGCCGGATCTTCGAGCGGGAACAGGTCGCTCTTGTTACTCGTGTTGCAGAAGAAACAACTCAGCAAAAGATTATCCCAGCTATCAACCAACCAGTAATAGCCCGGTCGGATTCTCTTCTCGCCAAGCCCTAGACGGTCTCGCAATAGCAGCACTTGCCATGATGACGGGCTTCCAGCTCCGTCTTGACAGCTTCCGACTTACAGATCGAATCGGAAACTTCCATGGTCCGCGTCCCGCCCCGATATGACTCCGGGTCGGCATCATAAGTTCGCGCGCGCGGTCAACCGCGGCAGCAGCGAACCTGACGACCGCTGCAGCGATATCGGCTTTCGGGTGGTGTGTTCGCCTCCCATACGCTGCGTACTGAAGCGCTGACCGCTGGGCGCTGTTGCGCTGTTCACTGACCGCGTGAAGCGCGGCGAAATTCTGGCGGTATGATCAGTGCGGATTTGTGGGTGCGACGCCGACTAAACAGGAAGCACGCGCGGTTGGGCTATTCTGTCGACTGGGCGCAGCACGGCGTCCGCGACGAGAGCCCGCAGAACGAACGATGGAGGAACAGCTATGACTGGAATTCAGTTTATTACCGACGCGAAAGGCCGCAAGACAGCGGCGGTAACTGACCTCAAGAAACACGGCGTCTTGTGGGAGGATATCCAGGATGTGCCGGTTAGCCGTTCGCGGCGTCTGGAAAAGCGAATCCCGCTTGAAAAGGTAAAATCCGGGATGGTTGCGAGCGGAAAGTCGCTTGGTTAAACAAAGCGTCGTATTGACTTCGAGTGCTGAGCGAGAACTCGGAAAGCTGCCCCGGCTGACGAGAAGCTAGCCGCAAATCTTCGCCCGTCAGGCGACGGCGAGCGGCGGATTCGAATTGGCGACTAACGCGTCGTCTACATTATCGATGACAGGAAATTGCTAGTGGATGTGACGCGAATCCGTCATCGAAGCGAGGTCTACGAACGATGACCTGGACGCGCTGGAATCAAGATCACGGTCGTGAATACGCTACCTGCGGATGGGTTTGTAACGGCGGGCAGCAGTTTGACAGCATTCACCGCTACGCCGCAGCCGGGCGGGCTTTTCAAGGACGCCGTATTCACGGTGCTTAACCGCGCTGGCCAGCCCGTCTCGTTTACGCGCACGACATTCGCGGGTTTTTCGTATATTGTCTCGGCGCCGAGCACGATTCACACGAGAGTTCCGGCGGGAACGCCTTTCGTTCTGAGTTGACGGTGGAGGTGACGGGTGCGAATAGGAACGTTGTAGCCGGCAACCGGGCCGTGGGTCATAACAAGCCGTCGTGTTGACGCCGATTCCGTTATGAGCGCTGGATCGAGCATGGGGTACATTAACGATTGATGCTTAGCAGACGCGCATTTCTATCGACCATGGCGGCTCCGCTGACCGCTCAGCGCCGCGCTCCGAATGTGGTTTTCATCCTCGCCGACGACTTGGGCTATGGAGACCTGGCCTGTTACGGACAGAAGGAAATCCAGACGCCGAATCTGGACCGCATGGCGGCCGAAGGCACGCGCTTCACGCAGGCCTACGCGGGTTGTACCGTGTGCGCGCCTTCGCGCTGCGCGTTGATGACGGGATATCACACGGGCCATGCGCGCGTCCGCGGCAACAGGCGGAATGAGGAACTGCTGCGGCCCGAGGATTTCACCATTCCGGAGATGTTTAAGAAAGCCGGGTACACGACGGCGATGTTCGGCAAGTGGGGAATTGGCGGCTTGGGCTATCCCGGTTATCCGACGAAAAAGGGCTGGGATGAGTGGTACGGCTTCTTCTCCCAAATGCACGCGCATACTTACTATCCAGAACATCTGTTGGACGGCGAACATGCGGAAATAGTGCGCGGCAATTGGGGCGCGGTGAAGAAGGGGTATGCGCCGGATCTGTTTTTGGAACGGGCGCTGCAATTTCTGGACAAGAACAAGGCCCAGCCGTTCCTGCTTTATTTTGCCAGCACAATTCCGCACGCCAATAATGAACTGGGGCGCGATACTGGCGATGGCATTGAAATCCCGGAGGACGCGCCGTATTCGGGCAAGCGGTGGCCGAAGCTGGAACGCAAATTCGCCGCGACGATTACGCGGCTCGACCGCGACATTGGGCGCATTTTCGAGAAACTGAAGGCATTGGGAATCGATGAGAACACGCTGGTGCTGTTCCCGAGCGACAATGGGCCGCACAGAGAGGGCGGGCACGATCCGGGGTTTTTCCACTCCAGCGGGCCTCTTCGGGGGATCAAGCGAGACCTGACCGATGGCGGTATTCGCGTGCCATTTCTGGCGAGGTGGCCAGGCAAAGTTCCCGCCGGCCGCGTCAGCGATCATCCATTCGCTTTCTGGGACATGATGCCGACGCTGGCTGAGGCCATTGGCGCGCAAGCGCCTGGCGGGATCGACGGCATCAGCATGTACCCCGCCCTGCTGGGCCAGCCGGCCAAAGTACACGAGTATTTCTATTGGGAGTTTCACGAAGGCGGCTTTTCCCAGGCGTTGCGCGCGGGCGACTGGAAGCTCATAAAATCCAAAGGCAAGACGATGCTCTTCAACCTGAAGGCCGACGTGAATGAGGCGGACGATGTGGCGGCCGCCAACGCGGATGTTGTGCTGCGGTTGTCGAAGCTGATGGCTAGCGCGCGGACGGAATCGCCGGACTTCCCAGTAGCGTGATTTTCTCGTTTCGCAAGTAGCCGTAACGATTTACCCAGACGCCATGCGGCGACGCGGCCCGGCCCGCGGCCAGGCGCTGTTTGAAATCGCCGACCGGGCCGTAGCCATGGAGGCAACGCCGGGCCGTACCTATTGCGGTGGCGCAAACGCCCTAATAGTAGTGAAGCTGTTTGACGGAGTGATCCTTAAGCCCGTCGCGGCTAAGAAGACCCTGCTGTTCTGTGCTCGTATAATCAGTGTGCCTTGGATCCCGACTGTCTCAGCCGACAGAACGTGTAGTGATTGTAGTTGAGACTCTGCGGCTTTCAACGTCATATTTACCGTGCGCAACAGCCGGCCCTAACTTCTGCTTCGAACGCCGCCGAATGGAAGAATAGGGTCGTGGAGATTCCTCAGCCGTAACCGCGAGACGCAGTGCGAGTTTGAATCCCGCCTGGACTCTTGACACCCTCACCATTCGCTATACGGCGTGCCTTCCAAACTGGTCTTCTCCGACGAACTGCGTACATCGAAAATTCCCGGCTCAGTCTGGCTCGCCGACGCCGAGGCGTCTTCCATAATCACTTTCCACGACGTGCTATTCCCCACTACCGGGTCCATCGGCATCTGCCGCAAATACCCCTCGCGCACCAGATCTTCCAACTGCTGCGGCGCCTTCTGCTTGTCGTAGGTGTACTCGTCGATCACCAATCGCATGGACGACAGATTTTGACGCAGCACGCTCTCGCGCGCCCGGAGCACCGACTTCTGATACAACGGCACCGCCACCGAAATCACCACGAGCACGATGGCCATGGAAACCATCAGTTCCATGATCGTGAACCCAGCCTGTTTACCACTCCGCATATGGCGTCCCATCCGCGGCTTTGTCCATTGTCTTGGAAAAAACCGCAAACACATTTTGCCCGCCCCACGCCGTCGACTTCGGGTCGTCCTGCGTGCTTCGCATCCCCCAATCCGTTGTCTTGGTAAATGGATCTTTCGGAATTCGCCGCAAGAAGCGGACCTTCTTCTCGCCTTCCGTCCCTTGCCCGTTCACTTTCACGCCTTCCACCAGCACTTCCAGCGATTCCGGATACCCTTCCTTCGCCGCATTCTGCTGCCCGAGTTGCCCTTGATCCGCCATGTCCTTGTACTTATCGATGGCTGTGTGAATCTCCCGTAGCGCGATGCGCAACTCTTTCTCCCGCTCCCGCCGTACCCGGCTCCGCGCCAGCGGCACCGCCATTGATGCCAACAGCGCCAAAATCGTAAACGCCACGATCAACTCCACCAGCGTCATTCCCCGCTGGCCGCGCCGCCGATTTGCACTCACCCGCAACATTACCTGATCTCCACTCCCACGCTCGGCTTCGGCGCCGGCACCGGCTGCAATTTCGAGTTCCGCAGCGCGCTGTCGATCACCGAAATCTGCGTCGTCCCCGCTTCCAGCGTCTGAAACGTCAAGGACAGCACCGCCCCGCTCCCGGTCAATCCCGGCAAGCCCGCCGCACGGCTCATTTGAATCGCCACTTCGCCCTTCGCCGGTTGATCGTCGTGAGTGAAGTTCACGCGCTGCCCGTCGTTTGACAGGAACGCTCCGGGCGTGGCCGCGAGCAGCTTCAGTTTCTTCGGGTCGTACTTGACCTGTATCGGCGCCTGGAACAGGTCCACCGCGTCGCCAACCTGCAACGTCACCACAACCGGTGACCCTGCCCGCGTCACCACTCCCTCCGGCTGGAACGTCAGTTTCACGGGCGCCGCCGGTGGCAGCGCAGGCTTCGACGGCGACGCCGGATCGGGCGACGCCGGCATCGTCAACACCGGTCCGCCGGGAATAGCGCCAACCGGCGCCTTTGCGTCTTCCGGCGTGGAATACGTCAGCCGCACCGTTTGGTCATTACCAGCCCCCACGCCTCGCAAATTCACTGGCGTGATTTCCTGCGTCCGCACAATATGCGGGACCAGCGCAATCACCAGTTCATTGTTCGACGTTTCCACCGTCTCGCTCGAAAACAGCCGGCCCAACCAGGGAATCTGCATCAAGCCGGGAATGCCGGACACGTTCCGCGTCGACCGAGTCTGCACCAAACCGCCAATCAGGTTCATCTCGCCTTCGCGCAGGCGAACATCGTGAATCACCTTGCGCTGCCCGATGACCGGCTGCCTGATTCCACCAATATCGATTCGCTCCACAACGTTTGAAATTTCAATCTCCAGGTGCATCGACACCTCGTCGTCGCCATGAATGCGGGGCACCATATCCATCACCACACCCACTTCAATATATTGGAACTGCGTGTTCACCAGCGGGCTCATGCCGCCGACGCCCCCGACGCCCAGGCCGGAGCCAAAACTGCCGCTCGCCGTCGGCACTTTTTCACCGATGCGCAACTGCGCCTTTTGCCCGTCCGCCGCGCGAATCTGCGGCGTTTGCCGCACTTTGCTGTTCCGGTCCGTCATGATCGCCTGCAGCAGCGCGCCCGGCAAATTCACCGTAAAGTCGTTATGCCCCAGTGATTTCAATTGCCCCAGCGGCAATGCCGCCGCCGCCGCCACCGGGGAGATGTTGAAGCGCAGTCCAGGTGTCTCGCCGGTCACAATCGTCGCCGCCAAATCCCGCGTGCGCCCCGTCGCCGTTTCCATCACAATCACGTCCACCAGAACTTCCGGCTTCGGTTTGTCCAAATCGCCCAGCAGTTTCTCCACTAGCGCCACTTGGTCTACCGTGCCCCGCGCAATCACCGCATTCTGCGCGTTGTACGTATACAGCCGCCGGATTTCCGTCACGGACCGCACCGACGTCGCAATTTCATTCAACTCCTGCACGGTCGTAATGTTCTGCAGGTAAAAGACTTTCACCACGTTGTCTTCGTAGTCCCGCCGTTTCGTAATGTTGTCGTTCGTGAGGAAAATGGTGTTTGACGACAGCGCTTTCCAGTACGTCTTCGTCATCACCGACAAATGATCCAGCGCCTCCTCCAAGTTCGTGTTCGTCAGGTCCACGTTGTAGTTCTTCGATGGCTGCTGGTACTCCGGATCCCAGATCACGTTGATCCCCGTCAGCTTGCCCAGCGTCTCGTAGAGAACCTTCACGTTCTGGTTGTTCATCTTCAGCGATGTGACTTGCCGCGACAACGGCCTTAACTCCGGCACGGGCTGTATAGTGCCGATCTTCTCATCGCTCCGCTTCTTGGCGATCTGCGCCGGCGTTTGCCCCTTTTCGTCGTCGCGCATTCCCGCGCCCTGCCGCCGCTGATAGTCGAGCATCGCCTTCGTCCGCCGGATCTCCTGCACTGCCAGTGACGATGATGGGTCAATCAAAAACGCCCGCTCAAATTCGAGCATCGCGTCTTCCACTTTCCCCTCTTCGCGCAACTTCTGCGCCCGGTCAATGCGCCCCGCCGCCGCGGCGAATCGCGACCGCCGCACCGCCATCTGGAATGCCGTGTCGATCGGATCTTCCTTCAGGGCGAGTTCATAGAACTCCAGCGCCTTCTCGGAGTCCCGCCCAAGCTCGGCTTTCTGGCCGGCTTTGTAATATTTGTCGCCTTTACGGGTTTTCGCCTCCGCCGGGACCACACTCGTCCAAAGGATTGTGGCGAAGGCCAGTAGACTAGTTAACTGTCGAATATTCAGCATCTTGCAGAGGGGTCCCGTTTTGTCGCGTGCTAAAATGAAGCTTCGGTGGAGCGAAACGCAGTCCACCTATCAATAGTTGACGGCGTGCGACGCGCCTCCGTTGAGAACAAAGTACAGGAGAATCGTTTTGAGCGCCGTTAAGGCCAAATCCGCTACCGGTTTTAAGATAATTAGCGACAACCGTTCCGCCAGCCATGATTACGAACTCATGGAACGGTTTGAGGCCGGTCTCGTCCTTACCGGCACCGAAGTCAAGGCTTGCCGCGCCGGCAAAGTGCAGCTTAAGGACGGTTTCGCCAACGTCGAAGGCGGCGAAGCGTGGCTCGTAAACGTGCACATCAGCGAGTACTCGCACGGTAACCTCAACAACCACACGCCGAATCGCAAACGCAAACTCCTCCTTCACCGCCAGGAAATCACCAAGATCCACGGCAAGACCCGTGAAAAGGGCCTCGCCTTAATCGCCACCAAAATGTACTTCAAGGATGGCCGCGTGAAGGTGGAGATCGCCGTCGCCCGCGGCAAGAAATTGCACGACAAACGCGCTGCCGAGAAAACCAAAGAACAAAACGCCGAAGCCCGCGCCGCCCTCATCAGTTCCAAAGCCCACTAAACAAATCCCATGCAGGTCATTCTTACTAACCAGCCCCTCACCGCCGTCGAAGCCGACGCGCTGCTCATTCTCCAGTTCGAACCCGAAGGCCGGCCGGCCACTCCGAGCTATCACGCCATTCGCGACTCCAACGCCGCTTGGCTCGATGAAGTCGAATCCTCCGGTGAAGCCAAGGGCCGTCTTTTCGAAACCACCGTCCTCCACCGCCCCGATGGCTTCCAGGCTAAGCGGCTCGTCCTTGCCGGCGCGGGCAAGGCCAATAAATTCGACGCCGCCGTCCTTCGCCGCCTGGTGGGCGCCGCCGTCCGCAAAGCCAAGGGGAACGGCGCCGCCAAACTCGCCCTGGCTCTTGACGACGATTACGCCACCGGCGATTTCGCCGCCGCCATCGCGGAAGGTGTCCACACCGGAAACTACGAAGTCGACACCCATAAATCCAAGAAGGACGAACGCACCGAACTCGTCGAGTTCAAAGTCGTCACCGCGGAAAAGCCCGATGATTTGCAGGAGGCTTTCTACCGCGGCAATATACTTGGCGAAGCCCAAAATTTTACCCGGGATCTCGCCAATGAACCCGGCAATATCCTCACACCCGCCGTTCTCGTCGAGCGTACTCGCGCCATGGCCACGCTGGTCGACGGCCTCGACGTTGAAGTCCTCGACAAGGATCGCATGACCCAACTCGGCATGGGTTCGCTGCTCGGCGTCGCGCAAGGATCGCCACTCCCGCCATTTCTGATCATCGTCCGCTACAAGCCCGCGACGCCGTCCACTTCCACTGACCATCTCGCGCTAATTGGCAAGGCAGTTACGTTCGATACTGGCGGTGTCTCCATTAAGCCCGCCGAAGGCATGGAGAAAATGAAGTACGACATGGCCGGCGGCGCGGCCGTTCTTGGCGCCATGCTCGCCATCGCATCGCTAAAACCCACGATCCCAGTCACGGCTTACGTGCCGACGGTTGAAAACGCTGTCGGGGGTAGCGCTCAGCGCCCCGGCGATATCGTTACCAGCCTCAGCGGCAAGACCATTGAAGTCTTAAACACCGACGCCGAGGGCCGCCTGATCCTGGTTGACGCTATTGAATACGCCAAACGCCAAGGCGCGACTCACATGGTCGATGTCGCCACCCTCACTGGCGCCATTGTCGTCGCCCTCGGCCACATCCACGTTGGCCTGTTTTCCAATAACGACGCCTTCCGCCAGCAAGTGCAAGCGAGTGCCGCCCGGCAAGGCGAAAAGATGTGGCACATGCCGCTCGACGACGAATACAAGGAATACCTGAAGTCCCCGTTTGCCGACATTGGTAACATCGGCGGCCGTTGGGGCGGCGCCATTACCGCCGCCTACTTCTTAAAGGAATGGGTCGGCGACACTCCGTGGGTACATCTCGATATCGCCGGAACTGGCTGGCTCGATGAGAACAAGCCGTATATGCCCAAAGGCCCTTCTGGCGTCTGTGTGCGTACTTTCGTGGATCTGGCTCTTAACTGGAAGTAGGGGCCGCGTACTGCCAGCGACGACCGGGACCGTCGCCCAAATCTATCTCAACTCAGCCACGAAGCAGGCGGCGAAGAATTTTGCCGGACGGAGATTTTGGAATGGTCTCGACGAATTCCCATTGCCGGATTTTCTTGTGTGGGGCGATGCGAGCGTTGATGAATTCGGCGAGATCGGCGGCGGTGATTTCGCCGCGGCGAACGATGAACGCTTTCGGAATTTCCCCGGCTTCCTCATCGGGGACGCCGATAACGGCCGCGTCGGCGACGGCGGGGTGGCTCACCAGCAAAGCTTCGAGTTCGGCGGGCGGGACTTGGAGCCCTTTGAACTTGATGAGTTCTTTGCAGCGATCAACGATACGGATCCAGCCGTTCGCGTCGATTTCGGCGATGTCGCCGGTGCGGAGCCAGCCATCGGGGAGCAGCATTTCGGCTGTTTCGACGGGCCGGTTGAGATAGCCCTTCATGATTTGCGGGCCGCGGACGAGAAGTTCGCCGTTGTCGAGCTTAATTTCGCAGCCGGGAACGGCGAGGCCGACGGAGTCGAGTTGGGGCGGGGTTGTTCCCGGAGGCCCGATGGAGATGATGCTGGCTGTTTCGGTCATCCCGTAGCCTTGGCGGATGTCTACTCCGATGCGTTCGGCGCAGACTTTCATCAACTCCGCTCCCAGCGGCGCGGCGCCGGCGACAACATTGCGAACCGAGGAGAAATCGTATTTATCAACAATGGGGGATTTGCCGAGGGCAAGGACGATGGGCGGGACGAGGTAGAGGCGGGTGATGCGATATTGCCGGATGGATTGGAGGAAGGCTTCGAAGTCGAAACGGGTCATTACGATGAGCGTGGAGCCTTGCCGGAGCCCGGAGTTGAGGATGACCTGTTGGCCGTAGATGTGGAAAAACGGGAGGAAGGCGATGGTGATGTCGTCGAAGCCGGTCGCTTCCACATGGATGGTCTGGCAGCAGGCGGCGACCATGTTGCGGTGGGTCAACATGACGCCTTTGGCGGTGCCGGTGGTGCCGCTGGAGTAGGGGAGCGCGGCGAGGTCTTCGTGGGGATCGTGGTTGATGGCGGGCGGCGGTCCGGAGGGTTCCAAGAGTGTTTGGAAAGGAATCGCACCGGGCGCTTCGCCGAAGACGAAGATTTCTTTCACGCCGGAATCGGCGGCGGCGGTGAGGGCTTTATCGAGGAACGCGGGGACGGTGATGAGGCGGGTGGCGGCGCTGTCGCGGAGTTGTTTGGTGAGTTCTTCGCGGGTGTAGAGCGGGTTGGCGGGAGTGGGGACGCCGCCGGCCATTTGGATGCCGTAGTAGGCGATGGGGAATTCGAGGATGTTAGGGGCGTAGATACAGAAGGTCTCGCCCTTCTTCATGCCGCGGGCGGCGAGATTGGCGGCGACGCTGTTTACGCTTGCGGAGAGTTGGGCGTAGGTGAGGGCGCGACCGGTGGCGGCGTCAATAAGGGCGCATAGGCGTTAAAATAAGGATTGACCTTTAGGGGGCGTTCCGGCTAAGCTGTGCTATGCCCGCAATGTCTCTCCATGAGGAGCAGTGGGAGTACGTGCGTACCCTGCTCCCAGCCGATTTAGAGGATACGGCCCGCCGTACGAGGGCGTTAGTGCGATGTCGGAACGTGCCAGATGCATCAACGCTGATGCGCATGGCTTTGGCCTATGCAGTGTCGGATCTTTCTTTGAAAGATGTGGCGGCGTGGGCCAGCGCGATGGACCTCGCCCAGATCACCGGGCCGGGCTTATTTTATCGGCTGCGAGAAGCTGAGACATGGTTGGAGCGGGTACTGGCGCAAGTGCTTGGCGAACAATTGCCGCAGGGGGTTGGCGGATGGCCGCTGCGCGTAGTGGATGCAACGGTGATCAACGGGCCTGGCAAGAAGGCCGTGCAATGGCGGGCTCACGTATTGGTGGATCCATCGACCGGAGGATTTCGCTCCGTGGAGTTGACCGACGACTCCGGCGGCGAGAAACTGGCGCGCTACCCCGTGGAGAAAGGAGAATTGGTTTTAGGAGATCGGGCCTATGGAACAGCACGCGGAGTATACGCCGTACGGCAGGCCGAAGCGCATGTGGTGGTACGGTTCAATCCCGTCACGCTGCGGACTTGCGATGATCAGCGCCGCCGCATTTTCCTGGAAGACCGAGAGGCTGAGGTGCCTGTCACGGGGGCAGTAGAATTCAGCATCGTTTTACCTGTACCCCCTGAACGCACCAAAAGCCACAAAACCTGGGCCTCTTCGAAAGCCATCGCCTGGATTCCTGTCCGCGCCGTAGCCTCCCGTACCCGTAACGGAGAAGTCATTTGGATACTCACCACCCTCACCACGGCGCAATTGCCTGCACTGGCAGTGCTGGGACTATACCGGCTGCGTTGGCAAATCGAACTCTTCTTCAAGAGACTGAAGTCGTTACTGCACATGGACACAATGCCTTCCCGCGAAGGACCGACGGCCAAGAGTTGGATGCTGGCCCGATTGATCGCCGCGGCCCTGGCCCAGCTATTGGTGCAGCCGTCCGGCCCACTTTCCCCCTGGGGGTACCAATTACGAGTATAACGAGCCGAATCCACCGCGGCACAGTGCCTGGTCCCGGTTCCGCATGACACTCTGGGCTCTCCGGGTGGCCGTCCTCGGCGATGGTCCGTGGCTGGTAATCCGCAACGAAAAGAATCTCGACCGACTACGCAACACTCCTCGTCAGCGAGGGCTGACCAGTGACGCCCTAAATCGAGGCGTCCACGAGTTTTCGCAGCTTCCCTTATTTTAACGCCTATGCAATAAGGGCGGGCTTGCCCCCGTAGCGGGACCAGTGCTCCATGACGAATTGATGAAGGGCGAGAGCGGGGATTTGCATGGGTCTTTCCGGTGTAGAATCGGCGAATCAATTCGGCCAACCAATTTGATCGGCCCTTGACAGGCTGGATGAGTGTATCTATCCTGCCACAGACTGAGGTGTTTTCGGGAGGCTAAGTTATGCGAACTGTTAGTGGCTCTATCGTCTTTGTACTTCTTGTCTCGCTCGCGGCCGTTGGCCAGACCGGGCAGGGAATCATTACAGGAATCGTGACGGACGCCAGCGGCGCCGCCATTCCATCCGTATCGGTTCGTGTAACCGATAAATCGACGCAGTTCGTCTACACGGCGACCACGAACAATGAGCGGCTGTACCGGGCTCCGTATCTGAATCCGAGCGAGTACGAGGTTTCGTTCGAAGTGCAGGGATTCAAGCGCGTGTTGCGGCCATCGATTCCGGTTCGTTCGACGGAGACGGCGCGGGTGGACGCGCGGATGGAAGTGGGGAACGTTACGGAGCAGGTAGAGGTATCGGCGCCGGTCGCGCTTCTGGAAGTGGAGACGTCGGTGACGGGGCATCTGGTGACTGGAACGGAGCTGGTAAAGCTGCCGACGCCGCAGATGAAGATCAAGAGCATGCTGTAGCTGGTGCCGGGCGTGACTTCGCAGAGCGGCGCGGGACATGCGGCGGGCGGGCGGGCGCGAGCCTTTACGCTGGCAAACGACGGCGTCTCCGGCACGACCCCGGGGACGGGAGAACTCGGCACCGGGCGGAACATGTCGACATCGCAACACGCAATGGAAGAGATTAAAGTACTTACGACGGTGTTGCCGGCGGAGTATGGACATTCCGGCGGCGGTCTGATGAACGTCACCTAAAAGGGAGGCGGCAATCAGTTGCACGGCATAGCCGAGGAACGTTATATGGCGCGGCGCTTCATACATCGCAACAGGCAGGACGCGCAGGTGCCCACGAATAACTTCGGATTCCATTTGATGTCGGCGATGATCAGCGGACCGATCGCGATTCCGAAGATCTACAATGGCCGGAACAAGACGTTTTTCATGTGGGCTTTTCAGCGGCACCACGAGAAGGCGTCGGAGAATGTCAACACGGTGGTACCATCACCGGCGATGCTGGCGAGGGATTTCAGCTTTGGCGGTATCGGGCAGCCGGTGTTCGATCCGGCGTCGTTAACCCGGGCAGCGGATGGCACCTATAGCCGGACGCAGTTTCCAGGGAATCGAATCCCGATGAGCCGTGTGGATCCGGTATACACCAAGTTCATGAGTCTGAATCCGTTTACCCCGGAGAGCAACCGTTTCAACCAGGCGTTTAACAGCGCTGTGGGGCCGCGCGACAATTTGAGCGCGGACACGGTTTACCGGTCCTATCGCACGAGTTTCGACACCAAGATCGACCACTCGTTTTCAGACCGGCACAAGATGTTCGGCCGGTGGTCGCATTTCCGGCACCGGTCATTTAATGGGCGGTGGCAGACCGCGGCGGCAAACCGGGAGTTCGATTTCAATACCGTGCCGAACCATAACCAGGTGGTTGTCTCCGATACTTTTACGGTGAGTCCGACGGTGGTGAATGAGCTGCGATTGGGATTCAACCGGCGGTTCAACATTCGTGAGCCGGGCAGCGTGGGGCAGAACTGGGCGCAACAGTTCGGGATTCCGAATGTAAGTCCGGATACGATGCCGTCGTTCGTGTGCGCGTCGGTATTTACGGCGGAATGTCCGGCGGGCCAAGCGGGCCGCAGGTTGATCATCGACTTTCCGGGCGGGGTTTCGCAGGATGTGAACGAGAGCTTCAGCTTGCAGAACAACGTGAGGAAAGTGTCAGGCCGGCACGTGTTCAAGATGGGATATGAGTTGATGCGGACGCGGCACAACGTGCGGGTGGCGGCGAATCCGTCGGGCGTCTATCACTTTGGCGGGACGGACTTCCCGTTCCGGCCGAACACGGGGAACGCGTATGCGGCGTTCATGCTCGGATCGGTATCGCGGGCGGATTTCACACGGGAACTGGCGACGTGGCTGCCGCGGTGGTGGGGCCACGCGTTCTATTTTGAGGACGATTTCAAGGTGAAGCGGAACCTGACGCTGAACATTGGGCTCCGGTGGCAGTATGAATCGCCGTTCTCGACGAAATACGGGCAGCAGAGCCAGTTCGATCCGCAGGCCCGCGATCCGCTTACCGGGCGGACGGGAGCGATTGTGCATGGGAAGTGGGCGCTATCGAGCCGGGATCTGAACAACTTCCAGCCACGGCTGGGAGTGGCGTATACGCTCAACCCCAAGCTGGTTTTCCGCGGCGGGTTTGCGTTGAACACATTGGATTTGTGGACAGCGGGACTGAACGAAAACTTTGAAGAGCACCTGGCGTCGGCGACGGTGGAGCGGGAACCGGGCAACCCGGATGTGGCGTTTTATTTACGGAACGGGCCACCATCAACGACGTTTCGGTTGCAAGCCGAGGGGACGGCGCCGTTCATAGGCACCAACTATGGATCGAGGAACGCATCGTGGCGCGACCCCGGGATGCGGATGCCCTACATTGTGAATTGGAATGGCGGGGTTCAGTATCAATTAAGCAACACGATGGTTATGGAAGCGACGTACCAGGGATCGGCGGGAGTAGGGCTTTTGAACCGGTGGGATATTAACCAGATTCCGCTCAACGTTTCGACGGACCCGACGCAACTGAACAACATCTTCCGCGCGGTCCAGAACTTCAAACCATACACGCAGTTCGGTTCGGTGTTTCATTACTCCAACTACGGTCACAGCTCGTTTCACTCAGGTACGGTGAAGCTCGAAAAGCGGATGGGGAACGGCTTCAGCGTTACAGGTTTCTATACGTTCGCCAAGTCGATAGACGAGGCCTCGAACGATGGGGCCGCGGGAGGCGTGACGTTTTATAACCGGCGATTGGAGAAAGGGCAGTCAAACTATGACGTGACGCACCGGTGGGTGACGTATGCGCTGTTGGAACTGCCACTCGGAAAGGGGCGGAGATGGATGAACAACTCTAACTGGTTCATGAATGGCGCTTTGGGCGGGTGGGAGTTGAATGTAATCCAGACGGTGGAGAGCGGGATTCCGATGAGCTTCGGTTTTACGGGTTCACCGTTCAACTATCTTCCGGGCACGCAGCGGGCGGACATAGCGGCTGGGCGGGCCTACGATAGCATCCGGCTGGATTGGGACCGGAAGGGGCCCTGCCGTCACCAGGTTGCCTGCAATCCGGCGTGGGCCGATGTGGATGCGTTCGCTTATCCGGCGGCATTTACGGCGGGCAATTCGGGGCGCAACATCCTCACGGGGCCGGGGAATCTGTGGCATCAGGTGAGTATCTCCAAGACATTCACGTTCCGGGAACGGCTGAAGGGATCGTTGCGCTATGACGTGAACAATCCGCTGAAGTATTACTTTTTCAGTAACCCGAACAGTACCGTTGACCTGCGGGCGGCGAACCGGGCAAATTTCGGGAAGATCACGGGGAATCAGGGCAGTTTTTCGGGGTTGGGGGGGAAGGCTGTATCAGCAGTTGGTGTTTAAGATGGAGTTTTAGGGCTTCGACTTTCCGCGGCGGACGCGGTGGCGTCCGCCTCGGCTTGGTTGACTACTGGATCCGACTCGGCTGGAGGGCGGTTACTAGAGATCAAGTGGCGGGAGTCCAGTCTTTTTGGAGATCTTCGAGAGAATCGCAGGGCCGAATTCTTCCGAATCGTGGAAAGAGAAAGGGTAGTCCGCCCACCCATTCTTTCTCATGATTTTGTGGGAACCCACGGTCGGATCATGCCGCCATCCGATGCGCTTCAACGCCGCCAAAACGCGCCGGGCCTTCGCCGACGGCCAGGAATTCACGCCGCAACGTCGAATGTAGCGATTGCCGATTCTGGAGGTAACTCGGAATGTGCGATCCGATCCAGTACGATTTCGCGCGCGACCGACTCCGCTCGGCGAATTGCGTCCTGTTTAGTGGCCCCATACACTAGGACGTTAAGCTCGAGGACCTCCGCGATCCAGCGGCCATCAACCTCCCGATCCAGTTCAATCGTGAGTTTCATAGTCACAAAGTAGCACCCATCCTTAGACTGGCGGGCTAATTCATGCTACTGCCGCTACCGCCGGCTGCGGACGCCAGAAGAAATAGTGCCATCCCAAATGGGATTGCCCTGGGCGTTGTAGCGTTTGTCGAGTGAGTCCCAGGCTGGCGCGAAACGGCCGTTGAGATCCCAATAAACCCTTCCTCCCTTCATCGTGATTTCGGCGACGAGATTCTGCTTGCCCATTAACTTCGCGCCGTAAACATCAATGAAACCGAAGCTGCCGCTCTGCACCGCCAAGACGGCGACATCAGCCGTGGCGCCGACCGATAGATTGCCGAGTTCGGTCCGCTTGATCTGCTGCGCCGGGTGCCAGGTGGAGGCTTCCACAACCTGTTGCAGCGTCATGCCCATGTTGAGGAACTTCGACATCACATTCGTCATGTCTTTCATGCCGCCGATCATTGATGACGTGTGAAGATCGGTGGAGATGGAATCCGGAATGAAACCCTGCTTGATGGCGGGAACGGCCCAACGGAAGACGAAACTGCCGCCGCCGTGACCGGCATCGAACTTCACGCCGCGCTTCTGGGCGTCGAAGAGATACTGGCGTACCTTGCCGTTCTCGTCAATCATCGGAACAGCGGCGAGAAACGCGTGGGTGTACATGTCGCCGGGGCGGAGATGCTTCAGGACCAGATCCTGATGGGACCGTTCGATGCGGAACGAGCCAAAGTCCACCATGATGGGTACGCCGGCCTTTTCGCCGGCCTTGACGGCGTTATCGACGGCGATCCATTCGGGTCCCGCGAAGTGGGCGGTTTTGACGCCGACGATTAGCTCCGGGTATTTCTTAATCATCGCGGCGACAGGGGCCGGATCCATGTCCTCCATGTTCTGTTCCACCGCGCCGCCCATGCCGGCTCCGACAATGTTCAAGAACGTGAGGACGCGGGTCTTCGACCGGTCGACGATGCGCTTCTTGAAGACTTCGAAGTTGCGCCAGCCGGGAGTGCCGGCGTCGACGACGGTGGTAACGCCGCTGCGAAATGTATGGGAATCGGGGATGACGCTGAGCTGGCCATCGCGATAGCTGGGGCCATCTCCATAAAAGGTATGGACGTGAAGATCGATGAGGCCGGGCATCACGTAGAGGCCTTTGACATCAACGGTTTTCTTGGCCTTAGCGGGATCGATACTAGCCGCGACCGCCGCGATTTTCTGGTCTTTAATAGCAACGTCCCGGACGGCGTTGATGTTGTTCTTGGGATCGATGACGTGACCGTTTTTCAGGAGGACGTCATAGTCTTGGGCCATAAGGCAGGCCGATAGGGCCAGGATGGAGAGTGTACGCACCATGGGCGTATTCTATGTCAGGTTTTGCTTTTCGAAAACCCAGGCCGATTCAATGATGGATTCGAGCGTGGCGAATTTCGGCTCCCAACCGAGAGTGTTGCGCAGTTTTGTGGAGTCGGCGACGAGTTGGGCGGGGTCGCCATCACGGCGCGGGCCCATGGTGTACGGAACCCTCTGGCCAGTGATTTTTTCGACAGCGGCGACCACCTCTTTCACGGAAAATCCGTGGCCGGTACCGGCGTTGAAGGCGTTGCTCGCGCCACCGTTCAGGAGATGGTTAACAGCGGCGATGTGGGCGGAGGCGAGGTCATCGACATGCACGTAGTCGCGGACGCAGGTGCCATCGGGCGTGTCGTAATCGTCGCCGAAAAGGGTGACAGGTTTACCGGTGCGGACGGCACGGAGGATGAGGGGAATGAGGTGCGTTTCCGGTTCGTGGCGTTCACCGAGACCGGCGGCGTTATTGGCGCCGCAGGCGTTAAAGTAGCGGAGGCGAATAGCGCGAAGTCCCCGCGTCGAGTCGAGCCAATCGAGGATCTTCTCCACCATGACTTTCGATTCGCCATATGGGTTGACGGCGTTGATGGCGGCAGTTTCGGGGATGGGGACTTCGGCGGGATTGCCATAGACGGCGGCGGTGGAGGAGAAGACTAGTTTGTTGACGCCGGCTTCGGCCATGGCGGCGAATAAGGAGATGGAGCCGGCGGTGTTGTTATGGAAATATTTCTCAGGCTCGCGCGTGGATTCGCCGACGGCGATGAACGCGGCGAAATGGATGACCGCGTCAATGCGCTCGGCTTGCATGAGGCTGGTGAGTTGGGCGCGGTCAAAGAGCGAACAGACATGAAGGACGCCGGCGGGTACGCTGGCGGCATGGCCTTTGGAGAGATCGTCGGCGACGATGACGTCGAAGCCCTGTGCTCTGAGTTGATAAACGGTATGGGACCCGATGTAGCCGGCGCCGCCGGTGACAAGTATTTTAGGCATCAAAAGATTTAGTATGGCAGACATGCCTACTGGTGCTGAACTGTTCGTGGAGAGCGCGTTGCAATTGGGAATCGACCGGGTGTTTACGCTGGTGGGGGATCACCTGAATGAGGTCCTTTCGGTGGCGGAGAAGCGGGGAATGCCGATTGTGCATATGCGGCACGAGGCGGCAGTGGTTCATGCCGCGGACGGGTGGAGCCGGATGACGCGGAAGCCCGGACTGGCGATTGTGACGGGCGGTCCGGGACACACGAATGCGCTGACGGGGATTGCTACGGCGAATGCGAACGGGAGTCCGGTCATTGCCGTGAGCGGGACACCGGCGACGGAGATGCGGCACCGGGTGGTTTTTCAGGACATCGACCAGGTGGGCATGGCGGCGCCGGTGACCAAGTTCTCCCACTTGGTGACGACGGCGGCCCAGGTGCCATTCGCGCTGGGGCGTGCGTATCGGGAGTCTTTTACGGGGCGGTATGGCGCGACGCATTTGTCGATTCCGGTGAACGTATTTACAGGCAAAACGGAGGCGCCGTTGGGGATGCCGGCGGGCCGGGGGATTGTCCGGGCGTGCGAGGATGCGGCAGCGGCGATGGATCTGCTGGCGAAGGCGGAGCGGCCGGTGGTTATTGGCGGAAGCGGCGTATGGTGGAGCGACGCGGGGCCGGCGCTTTTGCAGTTTTTGAAGCTGACGAAGGCGCCGTACTTCGACGTGACGATGGCGCGGGGAGTGGTTTCGGAGAGGTTCGCGGGGCATTACGGATATGCGGATCCGTCGTTGAACCGGGGGTGCGTGCCGGCGTTTCAGGCGGCGGATGTAGTGTTGGTCTTGGGGAAGCGGATTGACTACCGGATTGCGATGGGCGGGCCGCGTCTGTTTGGAAAGGAAACGCGGTTCATACAGGTGGACGTGGAGGCGGCGGAGATTGGGAACTTGCGGGATGTGGCGGTCGGCGTCGTTGGGGATGTGCGGACTTTCTTGGAGGCGGCAATGCCAGCGAAGGCTTGGGAGCCGCGGACGGATTGGATTCGCCAGATTGGGAAATGGCGGAAGGAATGGATGGCGAAGCTGTTGGCGCCGGTTCCCGACGGTGAGTTCCTGCATCCGGGAACTTTGTTTGCCGAAGTGAAACGAACGCTGCCCGTATCGCCGTTGCTGTCGTTTGATGGAGGGGACTTTATCCATTGGGGCCGGGCGATTCTGCCGGCGCTGCACGCGGGGGGATGGCTGCGGCTGGGGCCGATGGCGACGATCGGGGCGGCGCTGCCATTCGCGATGGCGCAGCAGATGGCGCGGCCGAAACAGCCGGTGATGATGATGACGGGCGATGGGTCGTTGGGGTTCTATATTGCCGAATTGGACACGATGGTGCGATACGGGGTGCCGGTGGTGATCATCGTTGGGAACGATGGCGGATGGGGCTTGGAGCGGGAGTTGCAGGGGGAGATGCAGGGGACGACCACTGCTTGCGAATTGCGGCGAACGCGGTACGACTTGGTGTGCCAGGGGTTCGGCGGCGGCGGCGAGACGATCGACCGGCTGGACCAAGTGGGACCGGCGTTAGCACGGGCGTTTGCGTATCGGGGACCGTATGTGTTGAACGTCAATATTCGCGGGGCGCGGTCGCCATTTACGTCGTGGCAGTTGGAGGGGAAGAAGTGATCGACGAACGTCGCACTGCCACCTGGCGGCGCAGATCGAAACTCAAAAAGGATGAAAATGGCGAAAATCACACCACACCTTTGGTATACAAGCGAGGCCGAAGAGGCCGCGAATTTCTACGCTTCAACATTCCCGAATTCGCGCGTCAACCGCGTGACGACAATGAAAAACGACAGGCCCAGCGGCCCGCCAGGATCGGTCAAGATCGTCGAGTTTACCCTGTTCAATCAGCCGTTTGTGGCGATCAGCGCCGGGCCGCTCGATCCGTTCAACCATTCGGTCTCCTTTATGGTAAGTTGCGACGATCAAGCGGAGATCGACCGTTACTGGGCCGCACTGCTCGATGGCGGTTCCGCGGAGCAGTGCGGATGGCTGAAAGACAAATACGGGCTGTCATGGCAGATCGTGCCGGCCATTCTCGGCGACATGATGACCGATCCCGACGCGAAGAAAGCCAAGCGGGCCGCCGGCGCGATGATGAAGATGGTGAAGTTCGACATCGCGACGCTGCAAGCCGCCTTTGAGGGCAAGCCGTAGGCGTGGGGCGTCATGGCGCAGGACCGGATGCGTGGTTTTTTGCACCAGCGCGGAGTACGCTAGTTGATTATGGATCGACGACATTTTCTGGCGGCTGGTTCTTTGGCGGTTTTCGGGCAGCGCAAGGCGCAGGTGACTTCGAGCGTCATGCTTTGGACGTTGAAGGGGACCTTCGAAGAGCGAATGGAGGCGGCGGCGCGGGCGGGCTTGCAGTCCGTCGAGTTTGTCGGGGAGCACTACGATTGGACGGACGCCGATATTGACCGGGTGAAGAAGTTGGCCCGGTCGTTGAAGCTGGGGATCGATACGTTGAGTTCGGTGCCCAAATGGGGTCCGCAGAAGATCAATATGGTGGAACCGGCGGGGCAGGGCGTGTTCTTGAAAGAGGTGGAGAAGAATCTGATCTTCGCCCGGAAGCTGGAGATTCCGATGGCGCTGTTGATGTCGGGCAACGCGGTGGCGGGAGCGACCTTTGAACAGCAGTTCGCGGCGATGGTGGATTGTTCGAAGCGCTGCGGGGATTTAGCCGCTAAGGCGGGAATCACGCTGATCGTGGAACCGTTGAACACCAAGGTGAACCACAAGGGCTACTTCCTGTCGAACTGCGTGGATGGGTTGCGGCTGATGAAGGAAGTGAATCATCCGAACGTGCGGTTGCTGTTCGACCTTTATCACGAGCAAGTGGAGCGGGGGGATGTGATCCGGACGGCGCTGGCGGCGATGCCGTTTGTGCGGGTCTTTCATGTCGCCGATAACCCGGGGCGGAATGAGCCGGGGACGGGGGAGATGAACTACGGCAACATTTACGGGGCCATCGCGAAGGCCGGTTATGAGGGGTATATCACGATGGAGTATGTGCCGAAGCAGGAACAGGTGGGGAGCTTGCGGAAGGCGGTGGCGGAGATGCGGGCGGGTTTGGCGACACTTTAGGGTTGGAAGGCAAGAGTGCCTTTTCAGCGATCTTCAGAGTTTCCGAAACGGGCCCGATATGAGAGGGGATGAGCTCTTCTTCCTTCTGGCAGTTGGCGTTCGAGTTTCCCCGGCCTGTAGAGGATTCGGTAGAATCAAACGTACCAATGAAAGTAAATGGGACATCCAAAAACGGACACAGCCTTAATCCGTCGTCCCCTCCACTTCCAGAACTCTCTTTTACTTTCCAACGAAGGGGTTCGGGCATCGTAGTTGGCGATGCTGTGGAACAGTTGGCCCGTATTCCAGATGAGACCTTTCGTTCATGCGTCACCAGTCCGCCATATTGGGGTCTAAGGGATTACGGCATTGCCGATCAAATAGGTGCGGAGATGGAGTTGGATTGCTACATTGAAAATCTGACTGTTGCTTTCCGCGCGATAAGGCGCGTATTGAAATCTGACGGGACATTTTGGTTAAACGTCGGCGACGCCCACACAAGCGGCAATCGTACATGGCGTGATGCAGATAAAAAGAATCCTGCCCGTGGAATGAGCTATCGCCCCCCTACCCCGAATGGGCTCAAGCCAAAGGATTTGATCGGAATTCCCTGGAAACTGGCTTTTGCGCTTCAAAAAGATGGCTGGTACCTCCGTTCGGATATCGTTTGGTACAAGCCGAATTGCCAGCCGGAATCCGTGAAGGACAGGCCGACTCGTTCGCACGAATACGTATTTCTACTCACGAAGTCCGAAGACTATTTCTATAATTGGGAGGCGGTTCGTGAACCCTCACTCACGGATGGACAAAAGCGAAACAGGCGGACTGTTTGGAACATTAACACCGAGCCGTTTCCCGAAGCTCACTTTGCGACATTTCCGCAGGGTTTGGTGGAACCGATGATCCTGGCTGGAACAGAGCCCGGAGATCTTGTTCTTGATCCATTCTTTGGATCTGGAACCGTTGGCGCCGTTTGCCAAAGGCTGGGACGAAGGTTCGTCGGTATCGAATTGAAGCCCGAATATGCCGACATCGCGGTGAAGCGTCTCGGGTGGAAGGACGTAAAAAATGAGCTCAACACCCGAGTTACCTGTCCTCAATCCGGAACTCCAGATATCCCTTTATTCCCGCATGCAATCGCTCCGAAGATTGTATCTTCGCGAAGGTCTCAAGGCAGCCGTAGAGAATGAAGGCTTTGACCTTGCAAAGCTGGACCTCGAACTCTCGAAACATGTTCCCGCAAAGTATCTGAAGCGACTCGCATCTTCCGGCCTTCGCGGCGAGGTTGTGTTTCCGGTTCCGTACCTCTTAGAAAACAATCCGTTTCTCCTCGGCTACTACCGTCTGTTGTTCGGATTTTCTCAAAAGGCATTTTACGAACAGGGTCCCTTTGCGAAGTACAAGAGTCTCGAGGAAAAAGGGAAGGTCCCTCCTGTACTGAACGACTCTATCGAGGCACTATGCAGCAGCCTGATTCAGACAGCGACGATCCTCCTCGACACAATTGATCCAATCGCACTCGATACCGTGAATGACCTGCAAATATTGACGCTGGGACCGCAACTCAGAGGAAGCCGAAATGTCAATGTAGGCCAAATTGCTGTCGATGTTATTTCCAATCTACTTAAGGGACTGCTCGCCAAATACTCTCCGGACCTCAAAGGAAGAGGTCTAACCTTTATCAACGATTCGGGCCTTCCGGTAACGATCCATTTCGGCGGAGACCCAGATGTCAGTTTTTCACTGAAGCTCTTGCCGGAGGTTAGAAAGCTGGTCGCGATTGAGATCAAAGGCGGGACCGACGTATCGAACATCTGGAACCGGCTCGGGGAAGCGGAGAAGAGTCACCGATCGGCCAAGGCGGCGGGGTTTAACGAACTCTGGACAGTAACCGGCGTGGATGTTGGCAGCAGTAGGGAGATACGAAGGATGGCCGTCGAAAAGTCCCCTACAACGACCCGCTTTTTTAAACTCGCGCGAATCGTTGATCCCGCTTCGGAAGAGGGCACACTATTTCGCCAGTTATTAGGATCTATCATTGGGGCGCAGCTCGGATAGCTCAGAAGCTGGATGAGGTGAAGATTCGGCGTCAGTAAATCGGGCAATCTGGATGCTATTGCAACAGCCCGTTAATCTCTCGAAGCGTCTTCAAGTCGAACTTAGGCTTGCGATCATAAGTCAGCAGACCGTTGATCTC
>ENA-ORBV01004874-ORBV01004874.1-microbial-mat-metagenome-genome-assembly--contig:-NODE-4874-length-25267-cov-11.967686_pt1 | contig 25267 bp, 23 predicted proteins | sample MGYA00237777_ERZ505514 | MGnify/ENA primary metagenome ERZ505514 (study PRJEB26160, sample SAMN06269048) | microbial mat metagenome | isolation source: Oligotrophic lake microbial mat | place... | reverse complement strand
TCTGCTTCGCCCACGTCGCCTATCGCATGGGCGAGCGATTCGCCGCGCGCAATACCGGCATCCACTCGTTCGAGGTGCGCAACCTCGATGACCTCAAGGCGCGCATCGGCGAGGCCGACGTGGTGGTGTGCTCGGGGCTCTGGCGAAACGAGTTCATCCCCGTCGCCCCTAAGCTTGCCTTCATCCAGTCGATCAGCGCCGGCACCGACCAGTACGGCAAGGAAGCCCTCCAGTCGGCGGGCATCCGCGTGGCCAGCGCGCAAGGCTCGAACGAGCGCGCGGTAGCGGAGCACGCGATTGCGCTGATCCTTGCGATGGCGCGCCTGATCCCCGAGGCGCGCGACAACCAGGCCGCCAAAAAATGGCGCGGCATGATCGGCGACATCGCGAGGCGCGAGGACGAGCTCGGCGGCAAGACGCTCGTGATCGTCGGCATGGGGCGCATCGGCTCGCGGCTGGCGACGCTTGCGAAGGCTTTCGACATGAAGATCATCGGCACGAAGCGCGATGTCTCCAGGGGCGCTGGCGCCGCGGACCGCGTGGTCGGCGAGGGCGAGCTGCTTTCGGTGCTGCCGGAGGCCGATTTCGTGGCACTGACCTGTCCCTTGACGCCGAAGACCGAGAACCTGATCGATGCCAAGGCGCTTGCTGCGATGAAACAGTCCGCTTACCTGGTTAACGTAGCGCGCGGCAAGGTGGTCAACGAGCCCGCGCTGCTGGAGGCGCTGGAGAAGAAGCAGATCGCGGGCGCGGCGCTGGATTGCGTCTGGGAAGAACCGCTGCCCGCGACGTCGCCGCTATGGAATATCCCGAACGTGCTGATCACCCCGCACACTGCGGGCGAGACGCGAAAGTACGAGGACAACGTGCTCGACCTGCTCATGGAGAACCTGGAGCGGATGTGGCGGGGGGAGAAGGAGCTGAAGAACCAGTTTGCGTGAGGAGGGCGTAGCTGACGACTTCTTGGTTTTGACTTCCCAGGTCTCCTTACTTTGTGAAATCCATACGTTTGCGCGTCCGCGCAAACGAGCGGTTTCACAAAGTAAGGAGATTCGGTAAGGGCAAAGGCATGACAGCGGCGAAAACAGCATCGCTCCGCCTGACCCTTGGCGCCGTTGCTCGAGCGCTTATTCGACGCGGATATTGGCGGTCTTTGCGACCCGGGCCCATTTCTCGGTTTCGGCCGCGAGATAGGCCTGAAATTCCTCAGGCGTGCCGCCCGCAGTTTCGGCCCCTACTTTCGCAAGCCGCTCGCGGAAATCGGCAAGCTTCAGGATCCGGTTGATTTCCCCGTTGAGCTTCACCACGATCGGCCGCGGCGTGTTCGCCGGGACCATAACGCCGCCCCACGAAACAGCTTCGAAGCCGGGCATCCCGGATTCGGCCACGGTGGGCAGGTCTGGTTTCGCCCCGAGGCGGCGGGTGGTGGTCACTGCGAGGGCCTTGAGCTTGCCTGAGAGCACGTGCGGATCGCCGGAGATGACGGTGGTGAACATGGTGGTGATCTGGCCGCCGAGCATGTCGTTCAGCGCAAGGCCGTCGCCCTTGTAGCTGACCCGCTCCATGCGGATCCCGGCGTTGGTCATGAACAGCTCCATCGCGAGGTGGCCGGCGGTGCCGGTGCCTCCGGTGCCGTAGGTGAGGGTGCCAGGCGACGCCTTGGCGCGCGCGATCAGCTCGGCCATCGTATTCACGCCGAGATTCGAATTCACCACCAGCATCAGCGGCACCAGGTTGGTGAGCGAGACCGGGACGAAATCCTTCACCGCGTCGTAAGGCACCTTGGCATAGATGCTGGGATTGATCGCGCTGGGGCCGACGTTCGTCATGAGCAGCGTGTAGCCGTCCGGCGCCGATTGGGCTACGAACGAGAGCGCAATCATGCCGTTGGCGCCGGCGCGGTTCTCGATCACCACCGGCTGCTTCCACGTGTCGCTCATGTGCTGCCCGATCAGGCGCGCGACCACGTCGGATGCGCCGCCCGGCGGGTAGGGGACGATGAAGCGCATGGCCTTTGCGGGGTATTCCTGCGCAAATGCGGGCCAGGACAGTGCGGCCAGCATTGCGAACGTGAGCGCACGACCTGCCTGTTTCCAGGAGCTTGTCTGGCTAGAATGCGGTTGCGACATTTTTTTACCCACAAAGGAAAGTCCAGTGACCGATATTAAACGCTTCGAAACCGGCGCGCGCATGAGCCGCGCGGTCATCCACAACGGCGTGGCCTACCTGGCCGGCATGACGGCCGCCGAGAAAACGCCCGACATCCGCGCCCAGACCCGCGACGTGCTGAAGCAAATCGAAGCCCGCCTGGCCCAGTTGGGGACGGACAAGAGCAAGCTGCTGACGGCCCAGATCTGGGTCAAGGACATCAAGAACGACTTCGCCGGCATGAACGAAGTGTGGGACGCATGGGTCTCGCCGGGCCACGCGCCGACGCGCGCGACGGCCCAGTGCGCCCTGGCCTTGCCCGAGATCCTGGTCGAGATCATCGTTACGGCGGCGGTCTAGGAGAAAGCATGGGTCTGCAAACCAAGCGCCTCACCAACAAGTTCGGCGTCGAGATCGTCGGGCTCGACCTTTCGAAGCCCATCGACGACGCGACTATCGCGGACGTCTGGAAGGTCTGGAACGAGCAGGGCCTCGTGCTCATGCGCGGGCAGGACATCTCACCCGAAGCCCACATCGCGTTCAGCCGCCGGTTCGGCGAGCTCGACAAGCACGAGGCGCTCGAGCCGTTCCGCCATCCGCAGTACGACGAGATCTTCATGGTCAGCACCATTCCCGTAAACGGCAAGCCCTCGGCCAGCGAGAACGTCGGGCGGCACTGGCACTCGGACCTTTCGTACACGCAGCATCCGGCGATGGGGTCGCTCTTCCATTGCCAGGTGGTGCCCGATGTGGGCGGTGACACGCTGTTCGCGAACACGGTCGCGGCCTACGATTCGCTTTCCGGCAAGATGAAGGAGGTCATCGATGGCCTGTGGGGCGTGCACGACTACCTCGCCACGCCCACCCAGAAGCTCAAGAGCCCTGAGGTCCTCGCGCGGCTGCGCGAGCTGCACCGGCCGATCGCGCAGCCGCTGGTGCTCACGCACCCGGTCACGGGCCGCAAGGCGCTCTACATCGCCGAGACGCTGATCACGCATTTCGTCGGCATGACGCCCGAGGAATCCCAGCCGCTGGTGAAATTCCTCTTCAACCACACGATCGACCCGCTCTACACCTACCGGCACAAGTGGACCAAGGGCGACTTCATCATGTGGGACAACCGCAGCCTCATCCACATCGCGCTCAGCGATTTCGAGAAGGGGGCGCACCGCCTGTTCTTCCGCACCACCGTGCTCGGCGAGCAGCGCGGCGAGTACGTCTGATTGGTGATGGCAGCATTTCGCCCGCTCCGCCGCGCGGGAAGCGGGGATTGGGCGAAACTTGGCAGCATTTGCCTCAGGCGTCGACCGGCGGGAATTCGTCGATCAGCGGGAAGGCGCTAAGGGCGCCGGGCGCGGAGACGGGCAGGGCGGACGTGACGTGGGCCGGCGTGAGGCCGGCGATCGAGGTCACGCCGAGCAGGCCGAGGCAGATGCGCACCTCCTCCTCGAGCAACTCGAGCGTACGCACGAGGCCCGGAACGCCGGCCGCTGCGAGGCCAAGGCAGGCAAGGCGCCCCAGGCCCACGGTACGCGCGCCCATCGCAATGGCTTTGACCACATCCGAGCCGCGCATGAAGCCGCCATCGACCCACACTTCGGCGCGGCCGCGCACTGCGGTGAGCACCTCGGGCAGCACCGCGGCGCTGCCCAGGCCATGATCGAGCTGGCGGCCGCCGTGGTTCGAGACATAGACGACCTCGACGCCTTCCTTGACCGAAAGTTCGGCGTCCTCGCCGGTCGCGATGCCCTTGAGGATCAGCGGCAGGTCATGCTTGTCCTTGTAGCGGCGCACCTGGTCCCATGAGAGCGCGGCCTGGAAACGCATGCCGCTGTTGTCGACGGGGCGCCAAGGCTTGGTGAAGCGGCCCGCGATGTCGCGCTCGCGGCGGCTGTAGAAGGCGCTGTCCACCGTGAAGCAGAACGCGGTGAACCCATTGTCCTTCGCGCGCCGTACCCAGTCGTCGGTCCACGCTTCGTCGCCGCGCACGTAGAGCTGGAAAACCCGCGGGTTACTTCCTGACGCGGCCGCCGTAGCCTCGAGGCCCGGCTGGCAGACGGAGGAGAGCATCTGCGGGATGCCGAATTCGGCGGCGCCCTTGGCGGCGGCCGCCGCCGCGCCTTCGGCAAACGACTCCATGCCGCCGACCGGCGCGAGCATCACGGGGAGCCGCACCGACTTGCCGAGGAAGCTCGCCGTCGAGTCAACGCTGCTCACGTCGTTTAACACGCGCGGGCGGAAGGCGATCGAATCGAGCGCCTGGCGGTTGCGCTTCTGGGTGGTCTCGGTCTCGGTCGCGCCGATGAGGTAGTTCCAGGGGCCGGGCGGAAGGTTCTTCCGCGCCGCGGCCACGATTTCCTGCAGGGTGAGGTATTTCTCTTTTGCGTTCATGACCGAAAGCCTAGCATTCCACCCGGCTGACCGGGAGCACGTTGATCGCAAGTCATGCCGAGGTGATGCCCGATGCCGATCTTGAAAAGGTCGAAGACGCTGATGTCCATCGGCTAGTCCACGCGACAGGCTTCGAACTGGCGGGAAAGGGCGGTCGCATCGAGGGTGCCGGCCGGTCCGATGACTACGAGGCTGGAGGTCCGCGATTCTGCCGGAGCCTCCTCGGTAACGAAGCTGTACCGGATCCCGACCTGCTGGAACACCGTGCGCCGGTCCGGGGCGTCCGACAGGCGCAGGACGCCCTTGGCGCGAAGGACGCCCGCCGGCAGTTCGCGAAGCATCGCGCGGATTTTCCGCGCATCGAGCACACCGTCGATGCTGCCACTCCAGCTGCCAAAGCCCGCCGCATGGTCATTTGCAACTGCCGGCCCCGCGGGCAGCGCGCGTTCGCTGCGAATGCCGAGCACGACTTCGGTGGAGACGTTGGCTTGCGACGTGCGAATGACGGGTTTGCCCGGCGCCAGGTCGCCGACAAGCGCGTGCGCGTGCTCGAGTGCCGCGGAATCGACGAGGTCGGCCTTGTTGAGAATGACCAGGTCGGCTGCTGCGATCTGCGAGATGAAGGTGGCGGCGCACGCGGGGTCCGCGGCTACGCGTGCCGCAGTCTCGGCATCCACGACTGCAAGCATTCCGTCGAGCCGCAGCGCGGGGTTCGCGAGCGCGATCTGCGCGATGCCGAGCGGGTCGGCCAGGCCGCTGGCTTCGAGCACGATCGCTTCAGGCGGGTCTTCGCGGCTGGCGAGCGCGATTAATGTCTTGGTCAGGTCGCCTGCGATGGTGCAGCACGCGCACCCATTGGCGAGGCTGATCGTGTCTTCGGTTCGCGAGCGGATCAGCGCCGCATCGATATTGATGCGGCCGAAATCGTTGACGAGCACGGCGATGCGCACCCCGTGATCCCCTGACAGCAGCCGGTTCACCAGCGTGGTCTTGCCCGCGCCGAGAAAACCGCCGATCACCGTAAGCGGGAGCGAGCCGTCGGCGGCGCGCTGGGTGTGCGGGATCATCTGGGCGGCCTGGATGAAGCCCGACAGCATGTCCCAGGCCTGGTCGGCCGCAGCCTGTGGATCGATCGATACTGCGGCTGCGCGCGCCGCCGCGAAGGGCCGTCCGGGCGGACGAGCGTCCATCAGGCCGGCTGGAGTTTGCCGGCCAGGGCGGTGCCCCAGACGGGGATGTCGCGAATGGCCATCTTGTCGACTTCGAACGGGTCCTGTTCGAGCACCGCGAAATCGGCGAACTTGCCAGGCTCCAGGCTGCCGATCCTGTTTTCCAGCCCGAGCACGTACGCCGCGTCGATCGTGATCGCGCGGATCGCGCGCTCCACGCCGATGCGCTCGCCCGGGGCCATCACGGTCTTGCCGTCGAGCGCCACGCGATTCACCGCGCACCAGGCGGCCGTAAGCGGGTGCATCGGCACGACCACCAGCGAGAAGTCCGAGTGCAGCGCGAACACCACGCCTTCGCGCTCGAGCGATCCAAGCCGCCCCACGGCCTCCGACCGGTCGGGCCCGAAACCCTGGTCGCTGTGCAGCTGGCTGCGGTAATGGACGAAATAGTTGTTGACGCTGGCGCAACCGCCGAGCGCCTTGAGCCGGCGCGCCTGGTCCGGCGTGCTGATGCAGTAGTGCTCGATGGTGAAGCGGTGGTCGAAGCGCGGATGCATCTCCTGCAAGCGCGCCAATGCATCCAGCGAAGCGTCGATCGCCTCGTCGCCGTTGGCATGGCAGTGGATCTGGATGCCGGCCCTCCAGAAAGGCAGCATGCGCGCGGGCAGCTCGTCCCACGGCACGTCGTTGCGCAGGCCGTTGCCGCCATCGAGATAGCCCGGGAAGTTCAGGCGCAGCGACATCGCGGGAAAGGATCCGTCGGAGAGGAACTTGATCCCATGCAGGAAGAGCTTGTCGTTGTTGCGCTCCTTCGCCATGCCAAGGAGGAACTCGGCGGACTTGGCGCCGTGCGTCTTGAAGAGCGGATTCTCGAGCGGCACCAGCGCCATGCGCAACGGGAACGAGGGCTCGTTGACCGCATCGACGTGCATCTTCCATTCGAGCTCGAAATCGTTGAAGCCGAACACCATCTCCGCGGTCGTGGTCACGCCGGCGCGCTTGGCGGTCTCGCCCATCATGCTGAGACCTCTGATGCCGCCGCCTTTCTGGATCACGAGGCGCATCCCGCCAAGCGCCATGCGCCCGGCCTCGATCTCGACGAACACGCCCTTTAGGCGGCCGTCGGGATAGCGTTCCACGCCGTGGACCGTGGTGTCCTGTTTGATGCCGGTGTATCGAATCGCCGCGCTGTTCAGGTAGAAGAAATGGGGTGCGTACGAGATCACCCACATCGGGCGATCCTTGCTGATCGCGTCGAGCTCGTCGCGATGCAGGTGGCCGCCCTGGATCGCCGGGTCGAGTCCCCAGGCGATCAGCGGCTTGTTCGGGTCCTTTTCCCCGGCATGCGCCGCGCGCAGCTTCGCAATGACCTGCTCATGGGTCTGCAACGCGGGGTTGATGCCCGCCGGTCCCGGCGAGTCGATCGGCCCGATGTAGTGGAGCATCAGGTAGCCCGCGGACATCGTGAAATGCGTATGCGGGTCGATGAGGCCCGGCAGGATGACCTTGCCTTCGAGCGTGCGATCGATCGTGTGCTCGTGCCGCGACAGCCAGGGCTTCATCGTTTCGAGCGTGCCGGTCGAGACGATCCTGCCGTCCATGACGGCGATGGCCTCTGCTACGGGACGGCCCGGGTCCATCGTGACGACCCTGCGGGCGGTAAACACGGTGATCTTGCTCATGGCCGTTTCTCCTGGGTCAATTTCATGGGGCGATTTTCAGGCGAGCCTGCTGGCGATGCGCTGGGTGTCGATCTCCCGGGAAGCGGCCAGCTCCGCCGCGGCGTCCAGCAGCCATTCTGCGACATAAGGCGCAAACGAGATCCGCACGAAGACGCGGAACACCGGCAGGGCGTCGACGCACTGGAGCAGCATCTGCGACTTGGCGAGCAGGGTCTGTGCGCACTGCGGCGGCTTGAAAGCGCTGCCGTGCAGGTCCAGCGGGCAGCCTTTCGCCAGCACAAGGCGCGCGTGCGTTCCCGCGATTTCGATGATCGTGCGGTTGGCCGAAACGTCGGTGACGGAGTGGTGCACGCCGGCAAGGGCACTGCGCAGGGCCGCGCTGAGCGTGTCGTTGCGCGCCTCGGGTGCCACGACCAGCCATTCGTCCGGACCGAGCCAAAGCGCGGAGCATTCGTTGCCCGCGTTCCAGGTGTTTGCGGCAAGGGGCAGCCCGCAATCGAGCGCCGAGCCTGTTTTCGAGCCATGCGCGCCTGCATCGACGCGCAGGTTGATCTGCGTCGCGAACGCGATTTCCCGGATCGAGAACTGGCCGGACACGGTGCTCGCCGACGCGAAACGCGACGACCATCCGGCCAGCGCCGAGAGGGGGACCATCGCGAGCGAGTCAGTCGAAGCCGTCACGGCGCTTGCCTTGCCTGTCGAAGAACACCGGGTCGACGATCGTCATCGGCTCGAGGTCGGTTCCCTTGACTGCGTAAACCATCTGGCCGTGCAGCGCGCGTCCGTTCACGATCAGGGCCAGCGCGAACGCGGACTCGAGGTTCGGGCTGTGATAGCTCGAGGTGATGTGGCCGATCGAGGGGCTGCCGAGCACGGGATCGAAGCTCGAGCGGGCCGGGTCGGCGACCAGGTGCGAGCCTTCGGCGGCGACAAACGCCTTGTCTCGCGGCAGCAACCCTACGAGCTGCTTGCGGCCGGTGCGCGTGGTGTCCGAGCGGCTGAAAGAGCGCTTGCCGATGAAGTCTTTCTGTTTCGACACGGCCCAGCCCAAGCCCACGTCGTCCGGCGTGACCGTGCCGTCGGTTTCCTGCCCGATGATGATGTAGCCTTTCTCGGCGCGGGCGACGTGCATGGTTTCGGTGCCGTAGGGCGTGAGGCCGTGCGGTTTGCCAGCCTCGATGACTTTCTTCCAGAGCGTGAGCCCGTGCCACGAAGGCACATTGATTTCGTACGCAAGCTCGCCGCTGAAACTGATCCGGAACACGCGCGCCTGCAGCCCGCCGACCATGCCTTCGCGGAACGTCATGAACGGGAACGCCTCGTTCGAGAAGTCCATGCCCGGGGCGAGGATCCTCAAGATCTTGCGTGCGTTCGGGCCCACAACAGCGGTTGTGGCCCACTGCTCGGTGACGGTCGTGCAGTGGACCTCGAGCTCCGGCCATTCGGTCTGCAGCCATTCCTCCAGCCAGTCGAGCACACGCGCGGCGTTGCCCGTCGTGGTGGTCATGAGGAAGCGGTCATCGGACAGGCGCGCGGTCACGCCGTCGTCCATCACCATGCCGTCGGGCTTGCACATGACGCCGTAGCGGCAGCTGCCCACTGGGAGCTTGGTCCATGCATTCGTGTAGACGCGGTTGAGGAATTCGGCCGCGTCGGCGCCCTGGATATCGATCTTTCCCAGCGTCGTGGCGTCCATCACGCCGGCGGTTGTGCGCAGCGCCCTGGTTTCGCGCGCGACGGCCGCGTGCAGGTCCTCGCCGGACTGCGGGAAGTACCACGGGCGCTTCCACTGGCCGACGTCCTCGAAGACCGCGCCGTTATCCACATGCCAGGGGTGCATCGGCGTCATGCGCACCGGCTCGGAGAGGCTGCCGCGGTCGCGCCCGGCGATCGCGCCGAAGGTAACCGGCGTGAAGGGCGGGCGGAAGGTCGTGGTGCCGACTTCGGGGATCGTCTTGTCGAGCGACCCGGCCAGGATCGCCAGGCCGATGACGTTCGAGGTCTTGCCCTGGTCGGTCGCCATGCCGGTCGTCGTGTAACGCTTGGTGTGCTCGACCGAGCGGAAGCCTTCGCGCGAAGCGAGCAGGATGTCCGCCTCGGTCACGTCGTTCTGGTAGTCGACGAAATGCTTGCCCGGCAGCTTTTCGTCGCGCAGGCCCTGCACCGACCAGAGCGGGAGCAGGTTCAGCGAGTCGATGGCCGGGGCAATCTTTGCTGGCGTCGAATGGCCCAGGGCCGCAAGCGTCCTGGCCGCCGCGGCTGTCCCATCGGCAATCGCCGAGGCGAGGGCGAAGCGCCCATTCAGCGCGCCCGCGACTTCCACCGCCTGGCGGCAGGCGTCAGGCAGGAAGCACGCGAGGCCCGCATCGAAGCGTAGCGTTCCCGTGGCCTGGCTGAAGAGATGGACCGCTGGGTTGACGCCCCCGGAAACGAGCAGGTGATCGCACTCGAGGCGGACCTGGCCTGCGCCGCGGCTCGGGCTGATGTCGACACTCTCGATCCTTTTCCCGCCATGGGCCACGGTTACGACCGCGCCGCGCAGGATTCGAACGCCGGCGTCGGCAGCGCGTTTTTCGAGCTCCTCGCTCTGGTTCGCGCGCACGTCGACGATGAGGACGAGGTTCTTCGCGGCGGCATGGGTCTCGAGCGCAAGCGCGAAACCGTGATCGTTGTTCACGAACGCCACGCCGGCCTTGCCGAGCGACACGCCGTACTGCGTCGCGTACGTGCAAGCCGCATTCGCAAGCAGGATGCCGGGCAGGTCGTTGTTGCCGAACACGATCGGCCGCTCGTGCGCGCCTGTGGCGAGGATCACGCGCTTGGCGCGGAAGTGCCACAAGCGTTTCCTCGCGACACCGGGCGAACGGCCCGGACCGAGGTGCTCGGTGCGGCGCTGGACCGCCATGAGGTAGTTGTGGTCGTAATAGCCGAAGACCGACGTGCGCCGCAGGAACAGCACGTTCGGCAGGGTGTCGAGTTCCGCTGCAGCCCGTGCGGCCCAACCGGCGCCATCGCCGCCTTCGATGCTCGAGGGGCGCTGAAGGAGGCTTCCGCCAGCCGCCGAGGCCTCTTCCACGAGGACGGTGCGCACGCCTTGCCGGCCCGCCTGCAGCGCGGCTGAAAGCCCCGCGGGCCCGGCGCCGACGATGAGGAGGTCGCAATGCCAGTGCATGCGGTCGTAGGTGTCGGGATCGGGCGCATCGGGCGCAACACCCAGGCCGGCGGCCTTGCGAATCGCGGGCTCGTAGACTTTCTTCCAGAAGCCTTTCGGCCACATGAAAGTCTTGTTGTAGAAGCCCGCCACCAGGATCGAGGAGGCGAGGCCGTTGATCGCGCGCAGGTCGAACTCGACGCTCGGAAAGCAATTGACGCTCGAAGCATCGAGGCCCGCGTAGAGCTCGATCTCGGTCGCGCGCAGGTTGGGCTCGGTGTGGGGCCCGCGCTCGAGCTGCACGAGCGCGTTCGGCTCCTCGTTGCCGGCGGTCAGCAGGCCGCGGGGACGGTGATACTTGAAGCTGCGCGCGACGAGGTGAACGTTGTTGGCGAGCAGGGCCGAGGCAAGCGTATCGCCGCCATAGCCCTGCAGGCGGCGGCCGTTGAACGTGAAGTCCAGCGGGCGGCTGCGGTCGATACGGCCCGCGCCGTCGATCCTCATTGCGTTGTTCTTTGGCCGGCTCACTGGCCTGCCTTCGGCGGTGGCTCGCCCGGCTTGTACGTCGCGAAAATCTCGTGCGTCACGGTATGGCGCGCCATGTTGAACCAGCGGCGGCAGCCCTGTGAGTGCACCCAGCGCTCGAGGAACAGGCCTTTGGGGTTGTCGCGCATGAAGAGATACTGCGCCCAGTCCTCATCGGACACTGACTGCGGGTCTTTGGGATACGCGACGTGCGCCTGTCCGCCATAGGAGAACTCCATCTCCTCGCGCTCTCCGCACCAGGGGCAGTCGATTCGTAGCATCAGTGCGCCACCGCGGCGGCCCCGTGCTCGTCGATGAGCGCGCCGCTGGTGAACCGGTCGAGCGAGAACGCCGCATTCAGCGGATGCGGCTCCCCGGTCGCAATCGTATGGGCGAACACCCAGCCCGAGCCCGGTGTGGCCTTGAAGCCGCCGGTGCCCCAGCCGCAGTTGAGGAAAAGTCCCTTCACCGGCGTCTTCGAAACGATCGGCGAAGCGTCGGGGCAAACGTCGACGATGCCGCCCCAGGTGCGCAGCATCCGCACGCGGCTGAAGATCGGGAACAACTCGATCAGCGCCGCCATCTGGTGCTCGATCACATGGAACGAGCCGCGCTGCGAATACGAATTGAAAGAGTCGATCCCGGCGCCGATCACGAGCTCGCCCTTGTCCGACTGGCTCAGATACACGTGCACGGTGTTGGACATCACCACGCAGGGGTGGATCGGCTTGATCGGCTCGGACACCAGCGCCTGCAGGGGATGGCTTTGCAACGGCAGGCGGATGTCCGCCATCGAGGCGACGACCGAGGTGTGCCCGGCGGCCACGACGCCGACCTTGTCGGACTGAATCGTGCCGCGCGTGGTGCGCACGCCGGTCACGCGGCCGTTCTCGCGCAGGATGCCGGTGACTTCGCAGTTCTGGATGATGTCTACGCCCAGACTGTCCGCGGCGCGCGCGTAGCCCCAGGCTACCGTGTCGTGACGCGCGGTGCCGGCTCTGCGTTGCAACGTGGCGCCCAGCACTGGGTAGCGCGCGCTGCGCGAGATATCGATGATCGGGCAGAAGGCCTTGACCCCTTCCGGCGTAAGCCATTCCGCGTCGATGCCGTTGAGGCGGTTGGCCTCGACCCTGCGGATGCTCTCGCGCACGTCGGCCTGGTTGTGCGCGAGGTTGATCACGCCGCGCTGGCTGAACATGAGGTTGATGTTGAGGTCATCGCTTAAGCCTTCCCAGAGCTTGAGCGAGTGCTCGTAGAGCGCGCCGCTTTCGTTCCAGAGGTAGTTTGAGCGGATGATCGTCGTGTTGCGGCCCGTGTTGCCGCCGCCGATCCAGCCTTTCTCCAGCACCGCCACGTTCGTGATGCCGTGGTTCTTCGCCAGGTAGTACGCGGTCGCAAGACCGTGGCCGCCGCCGCCGATGATGATGGCGTCGTAGCGAGGCTTCGGGGCGGCGTCACGCCAGAACGGCTTCCAGTCGGTATGGCCGGAAAGCGAGTTCTGGAGGAGGCTGAGGAGGGAAAAGCGCTGCATGCGGGGGAATCCTGTCTCGGATGCTATTCAATGCGTGTATTCCGCACTTTCATTTAAGCGACAGAATGTTTAATCTATACGACACCCCTTTTGCACCAGATTCATGCCAGCCCAACGCAGGAGCGGCCGGAACAGACCAATTGCGGCGGCGCCCGAAACCGCGCGCTCGCCCAAATTGCGGGTCGGCTTCGTGTTGGCGCCGCGCTTCACCCTGACCGCGTTCGCGGGCTTCGTGGACACGCTCCGCCTCGCGGCCGACGACGGGGACCGCAGCCGCCCGATCGACATCGAATGGAGCGTGCTCGGCAATGGCGGGGCGCCGATCGTTTCGAGCTGCACTGCGCTGATCCAGCCCTGGGCGGAGATGGCCAATCCCGAGAACTTCGACTGCATCGTGGTCGTGGGTGGACTGCTGCACGGCGGCCAGAAAGTGCTGCCGGGGACTTATCCCTTCCTGAAAGCGGCGGCGCGCGCCGGCGTCACGCTCGTAGGCCTGTGCACCGGTTCCTTCGTGCTTGCGCGCGCGGGTCTGCTCGAAGGTTATGTGGCTTGCGTCAGCTGGTTCCATCGCGACGAGTTCGTCGCGGAGTTCCCCGACCAGCGCATGATCACCAACCGCATGTTCGTGGTCGACCGCGACCGCATGACCTGCGCGGGCGGCACCAGCGTCGTTCATTTGGCTGCTCACCTGATCGAGAAAGTGTACGGACGCGCGTTGGCCAACAAGAGCCTGCGCATCCTGATCGAGGACCAGCCGCTGCCGGCGAGCACGCCGCAGCCCGAGTCGGTGGTTACGCGCCAGGCCCACGACACGGTGGTGCGGCAAGCGATGCTCCTGATCGAGCAGAAGCTCTCCCAAGCCGATCCGCTCACCGATATTTCCGCCGCGCTCGGCATCAGCATGCGCCAGCTCGAAAGGAAGTTCGTCGCGGACGTCGGCATCACGCCGCGCGACTACCGGCTGCAGCTTCGTCTGGCGCGCGCACGCTGGATGATCGAGCACACCGACCTGTCGGTGACCGATGTCGGATTCGAGTGCGGGTTCGGCGACTGCTCGCACTTTTCCCGTGCATTCACCAGCCACTTCAAGGTGCGGCCCTCCAGCCTGCGCAGGTCGGCCTGATTCTTGCGCATGACAACGAATGGTTCTGCGAACCATGTTTCGCTAAAGTACATAAAGATGTCGCAAAAGCACAAAACGCGGCTGGACGCTTTGGTTAAGCTGGTCCGAACCGGAATTTCATGGAGGGGGATGGGATGAAGACGATTCTGCGTGCAGTGATCATGGCCGTGCTGGCCTTCGCCCAGTTCCACGGAACGGCGGGCGCGGCGGACCCCTATCCCACAAGAGCCGTGCGGATCGTCGTCGGTTATTCGCCCGGCACGACGTCGGATGTGTTCGCGCGGATCATTGCGCAAAAGCTCACCGAGCGATGGGGCCAGTCCGTAATCGTCGAGAACCGTGACGGCGCTGCCGGATCGATCGGTGCGGAAGCGGTGGCCAAGTCCGAACCCGACGGTTACACGCTCATGCTTGCGTCGAACGCGTTCACGCTGGGCAAGGTTCTTCGAGTGAAGCTCCCCTATGACCCGTTCACCGACTTCTATGCGGTGACGCAGATTGCGCAGACGCCGAACATCTTCCTTGTCGGCACCGGGCTCGGGGTGAAGAATCTCAGGGAGTTCATCGCGTTGGCCAAGGCTTCACCGAAGGGCCTGCAATATGCGTCTTCGGGACGCGGCACGCCCAGCCACTTGACCGTGGAACTGTTCAAGTCGCTGGCCGGGGTGCGGATCGAAGAGATCCCTTACAAGTCGAGCGGGCAGGCGGTCACCGACACGATCAGCGGCCAGGTCGCACTGAATGCGCCGGGCCTCGCGCAAGGACTGCCCCATGCGCGCGGTGGCAAGACGATCGCGCTTGGGATCACCGGCTCGAAGCGCTCACCCGGCGCACCGGACATCCCGACGCTGGCCGAGCAGGGCGTGCCGGGATACGAAGCGTACGGGTGGCACGGCATCTTTGCGCCTGCAAGGACGCCGCCGGCGGTGGCGTCTTTCCTGACGCGCGAAATGATTGCGATCCTCGGCACGCCGGACATGCGCGAGAAATTCGGCGCGCAGGGCGCCGAGCTCGTTGCAAGCGAATCGGCGCCGTTCGTCGAGTTCCTGCGCCGCGACCTCGACAAATGGCAAAAGCTGTTCGCCCAGCTCGGGATCAAGCCCGAGTGATCGAAAGTAACTCCGCGAAAGGACATCGCATGAGAATCCGGTTGCTCGGAACAGGCACGCCGACCCCCTCCCTGCAACGCATGTGCTCGGGCTACGTCGTCGAGATCGGCGAGGACGTCATCGTGTTCGATCACGGGTTCGGCGCGCATCACCGGCTGCTCGAACTGGGCATCCCGCCGACCAAGGTGACGCATTTCTTCTGCAGCCACCTGCATTACGACCACATGGGCGACTATCCGCGCCTGCTGCTCACTCGCTGGGACCAGGGTGCCGGGAAAATCCCGGAGTTGAAGGTCTACGGTCCGCCGCCGATCGCCAAAGTGACGAAGGCCCTGTTCGAAGAGGGTGGCGCGTTCTGGCCGGACCTCGTCGCACGCACCGAGCACATGTGCAGCGTGTCGCTCTATCACGCGCGCGGCGGCGTAGGCGAGAGGAAGAAGCCGGTGCCTGAAGTAATGGAGTTGAAGCCGAACCAGGTCGTCGAAGGAAAGGGGTGGACAGTGAAGACGGTTGGCGTGGCGCACTTCGGGCCGCAGCTGACTTCGTATGGGTTCCGTTTCGATTCGCTCGAGGGATCGTTCGTGTACTCGGGAGACAGCGGCCCCTGTGCGTCGATGGAAAGGCTTGCGCAGGATGCCGACGTCATGGTCCACATGTGCCAGTACCTCTCGGGCACCGAGCTTTGCGAGGAATTCGCAGAGTCGTGCATGGGACACCTCGAGCTCGCGAGGCTCGCCGCCAAGGCCAGGGTCAAGACCGTTGTGATTTCCCACGTCACCGAGCAGATCGACCAACCCGGCGTGCGGGAGAAGGTGGTGCGCGAGATGGCGGAACTCTATTCCGGCAACATCGTTTTCGGCGCGGACCTGATGGAAGTGCCCGTACGCGGGCCCGTTGCCGCAAAACTGCAGTGAGGGAAACCATGCGCACGTTGGTCGGATCGATTGCGGCAGCGCTGGTGCTGCTGGCTACAGGCGCGAACGCGCAATTCCCGGACAAGCCGGTCAAGGTCGTAGTCGCGTGGCCCCCCGGTTCTACTACGGACAGCGCGGCACGCATCGTTTCAGAACGCTTGTCGCAGAGACTCGGCCAGCCGGTGACGGTGGAGAACCGGCCGGGCGCCAACGGCACGATCGGCACGACTTTCGTCGCCAAGTCCGCTCCGGATGGCTACACGCTGCTTTTCGGCACGGCCGACACGCATTCGATCAACCCTCATGTGTACAAGACGCTGCAGTACGACGCGATGAAGGGTTTCGAGCCGATTTCACTCGTCGGCACCGTGACCTTCGTGCTGATCGCGCGCGCCAGCTTCGAGCACGCCGAGCTCAAAGACCTTATCACCGCGGCAAAGCAGCAGCCCGGCAAGATCAACTACGCCACCTGGGGCACAGGCAGCACCGGGCATGTGGGTTTTGCCTTGCTCGAGGCTTCGGCGGGGATCAACCTGCTGCACGTGCCTTTCCAGGGCGCGGCTCCCGCATTGAACGCACTTCTGGGCTCGCAGGTCGACCTCATGATGACGGGCGCGCAGAATGCCGACACGCACCGCAAGTCGGGCAAGGCCAGGGTGCTTGGCGTCAGCGGATCGCAGCGCCTGGCCGCGCTTTCCGATGTGCGCACGTTTACCGAGCAGGGCGTGCAGGACGCCCATGCGGGGTCGTGGTACGGCATGCTCGCCCCGGCCGGGATCCCGGTGGCCGTGCGCGACAGGCTGGCCGCCGAAATCGCCGCGATCGTAAGGGCACCGGATGTTTCGCCGAAGATCGTCGCCCTTGGCTGGAACGTGGTCGGCAACACGCCTGCGGAATTTGCGACCTTCATGCGCGCGGAGCTCGATCGCTACGGCAAGGTGGTCAAGGCGCGCGGCATCACGATCGACAACCCCTGATCCGCGAGAGACATCCAACGTGGCAGAACCTGTAACCGTCAGCGAAAAAGCCCGCGCCATCTACCGCTCCTCGCTGGTGTGGGACATGACCGTTCCCTACGGCATGCAGCACGCGACCGATGGCATCACGCTGCCGCGATTCAAGAAGGCGGGCTTCGGCCTGGTGTCGCTCACGCTGGGCGGGGACAAGACTTTCGGCCCCGAGGCTGCGCTGGCGAACATCGGCAAGGCGATTGCCGTCTGCGCGAAGAACCCGGACCTCTACGTGCTGGTGCAGACCATCGACGACGTCGATCGCGCTCGCAAGGAGGACAAGCTCGCCATCACGATGAATTTCCAGGGCACCAACGCCCTGGCCAACGACCTCGGCATGGTCGAGGTGTTTTATCGACTGGGCGTGCGCCACATGCTCATGGCCTACAACCAGAAGAACCTCGTGGGCGACGGCTGCGCCGAGCGCACCGATGCCGGCCTCTCGCGGTTTGGCCTGGCGATGATCAAGGAAATGAACCGCGTCGGGATGCTGGTCGATGGCACGCATACTGGCTACCGCACCAGCATGGAAGCGATGGAGGCGAGCACTTCACCAAGTATTTTTTCGCATTGCTGCTCGTACTCCGTGTTCCCCCACTACCGCAACATCAAGGATGACCAGATCAAGAAGTGCGCCGAGACCGGCGGCGTGATCGGCGTCAACGGCCTCGGCGAATTCATCGACGACATGGAAGCGACCAGCGAATCCATGTTCAGGCACCTCGACCATATCGTGAACCTGGTCGGGGCGAAGCACGCGGGCATCGGCCTGGACTATGTCAAGGACGTGGCCGGTTTCTGGAAGTACGTCGACGAGAACCCCGAGGCCTGGCCGGACAACCAGGGCAAGGCGAACCGGCACACCAAATTCGTGCAGCCCGAGCAGATCGAGGATCTCGCCGAGCTCATGTGCAGGAAGAACTATCCCGAGGAAAGCATCCGCGGCATCCTCGGAGGCAATTTCCACCGGGTCTGCAAGCAGGTCTGGAAGTAGACGCGAGTAACATTCCCAATACACGGAGGGTTTCCATGAAGCGCAGAGAATTCGTAGGGGCAGGGTTGGCGATGGCGGGGGCGGGCATGCTTGGTGCGCACTCCGCCCACGCGCAGGGCAAGCAGATCGTCGTCACCAACTGGGGCGGTGACTGGAACGACCGCACGGTGAAGCACATCGAGGCGCCGCTGCTCGAGGCCAAGGGCTGGACGATCGTGCGCGACCTGAACGAGCAGCCCCAGCGCATGACCAAGGTACTGGCCGAGCGGCGCCTGCCGAGGGGCACGGTCGACGTGGCCCACTTCGCCGAGGCCGAGGCCTATACCCTCAACGTCAACGAAGCGCTGGAAACCATCGACTACTCGAAAATCCCGAACGCGGCGACCATGATCGACCAGATGAAGCGGCCGTACTTCATGCCGTGGCTGTACTCGGCCTGGGAGATCGTCTACCTCGCCGACAAGATCAAGGAGCCGGTCACCTCCTACAACGACCTCTGGAACCCGAAGTACGCCGGCAAGATCGGCGTCATGGACCAGAACTACGGCGCGGCCATGCAGGTCGCGAGCATCCTCTCCGGCGGCAAGATGGACAACCTGGAGGGCGCCAAGAAAAAGCTGCTCGAATGGAAGAAGGCCGTCCAGCCCAAGGTCTATCCGTCGCACCAGCAGGCTCAAGCCGCACTCAAGGCCGACGAGATCTGGATGATCGGCAACTGGAAGGCTCGCGGACTGCAGTGGCAGAAGGACGGCCTCAATGTGCGCGTCGCCTCGCCCAAGGAAGGCGGCATCCACACCGTGTTCGGCGTGGTGATCCCGAAGCGCGCGGCGAACAAGGAGGGCGCCTATGCCTACCTGAACGCGCTGATCGACCCGGTCGGCATGCGCAACCTGTGCTCGGACAACTTCTACGCGCCCCCGACGACCGCGGTCAACATCCCCGGCGAAGTCGGCGCAAAGATCGCGTTCACGCCGGCGCAGACCGCGGCCTTGCACTATTACGACCAGAAGTACTGGTCCGAGAACGTCACCAAGTGGCTCGAGTGGTGGAAGAAGGACTTCCTGACCACGTAGGCGAATCGGGTCCGGCCGATGGCGGGTAGCAGGAACGGCGGGGAAGCACGCAACTGGGGCGGCACGGCGCTCGTCGTGCCGGCGCTTGTCCTGGTGGCGGCCTTCCTGCTGGCCCCGCTTGCGCTGATCCTCCGATACAGCTTCGACAAGTACGACCCGGTCAAGCTGATGCTCGGGGTGTTCAGCTTCGGCAACTACGTGCAGGCGGTTGCCGATCCCTACTACCGCAAAGTCCTGCTGACGACGGCCGAGATCGCCGGATTGTCGACTGCGATCGTCATGCTGCTGGCGTTCCCGGTGGCCTACTACATCTCGCGCGTCGAGTCGCAGCGGCTGAGGGGCTGGCTGATCATCCTGACGATGCTGCCGCTGTTGCTGGGCAACGCCGTCCGCTCGGCCGCCTGGATGGTGGTCATGGGCTCCAAGGGCGTCGCCAATTCGATCTTCCTCGGCATCGGGCTGGTCGAGGAACCGATCAAGATCCTCTACACGCCCACCGCCGTCGTCATCGCGCTGGTCTCCGTGCTGCTGCCGTTTGCGATCATCACGCTGCAGGCGGTCATGGATTCGATCCCCACGAGCCTGGAGGAGGCCGGACAGTCGCTCGGCCATTCGCCCCTGCGCACGGTATTCGAGGTGGTGCTGCCGCTTTCGATGCCGGGCGTCGTGGCTGCCTCGGCCATTTGCTTTGCGCTGGCGATGAATGCCTACGCGACGCCGGTGCTGATCGGCGGGCCGACCATGAAGATGATGGGGCCCGTGGTCTACGAACAGATCGCGAAGGCCAACAACTGGCCGGTCGGCTCGACGCTGGCCTGGATCCTCATGGCGGTGACGCTGGTGCTTACCGTGCTCTCCACGCGTTTCCTCAGTCGGAAGCACTTCTGAGGATGGGCGGCGTCTCGTTCGGCCGGGTGGCGTTCATCGCGCTCGTGATCGCGATCTTCACGTTCGTGATCGCGCCGCTGCTGACGATCATCTGGGCGAGCTTCTTCGTCGACAAAATCCTCACTTTCCCCCCGACCGGCTACACGCTGAGCTGGTATGCGCGCGCCTGGGACCTCGAAGAATTCGCAAACGGTTTCCTCATGAGCCTGAAAATCGGCGCATGCGCCACGGTTGCGTCGCTTGCGATCGGCGTGCCTGCCGCGCTTGCGATCGAGCGATACCCTTTCCCGGGCCGGGAGACGGTGCGCCAGTTCCTGCTCTCGCCGATGTATGTGCCGGCCATCGTGGCCGGTGCCGCGGTCTACATCTATTTCATCGAGGTCGAGATCCTGACGAATTTCCAGCTTGCGGCCACGTTCACCGGCCTCGTGATCGCGCATACGCTGGTGGCGCTGCCCTGGACCCTGCGGCTGGTCTGCGCGTCGCTGCTCTCGGCAAACGTCGTCTCCGAAGAGGCGGCCCGCAGCCTCGGGGCCAACGCCCTGCAGACCTTCTTCTATGTCACGCTGCCGATCATCCGGCCGGGCATGATCGCCGCGGCGATGTTCTCTTTCATCGCCTCGTTTTCGGATCTCGAGAAGTCGCTGTTCCTGGTCGGGCCAGGCAAGACCACGCTGCCGATCGCGATCATCAACTACCTCGAATGGAACCTCGACCCGACGATCTCGGCGGTCGCCACGGTCCAGATCGTCATCATTGCGGCGGCGCTGATCATTTCGGACCGCTTCGTCAAACTCGGGAAAGCGTTCTAGGCCATGGCCGGTGTAACCCTCAGCAACATCCGCAAGGACTACGGGGCGCTCGCCGCGGTCGACGACGTGTCGCTCGACATCCTCGATGGCGAGCTCCTGGCGCTGCTCGGCCCCAGCGGCTGCGGCAAGACCACCACGTTGCGCATGATCGCGGGTTTTGTCGTGCCGACCGCCGGCACGGTGAAGTTCGGCGAGCGCGAGGTCACGCGCGTGCCGGTGCACAAGCGCAACGTCGGCATGGTGTTCCAGGGCTATGCGCTCTTTCCGCACCTCACGGTGGCCAAGAACGTCGAGTTCGGCTTGAAGGTGCGCGGTTGGGACAAGGCCAGGATCGCCGCGCGCGTGACCGAGATGCTGCGCTGGGTGCAGCTCGAAGCGTTGGCCGAACGCCAGCCGCGCGCGCTCTCGGGCGGCCAGCAGCAGCGCGTGGCGCTTGCCCGCGCCATGGCCAACCACCCCGACGTGCTGCTGCTGGATGAGCCTTTCTCCGCGCTGGACGCCAAGCTGCGCACCCAGATGCGCACCGAGATCCGCGAGCTGCAAAGGCAGGCCGGCATCACCTCGGTGTTTGTCACCCACGACCAGGAAGAGGCGATGGCGATTGCCGACCGCATCGGCGTCATGAACCACGGCAAGCTCGAGCAGCTCGGCTCGGCCGAAGACCTCTACAAGCGGCCGGTCTCACGCTTCGTCGCGGGCTTCATCGGCAAGTGCAACTTCATCGAGGGCCGCGTGACGGGTCCCGGGCAGTTCGAGACGGCGAACGCGCAAGTGCTCCGGTTCAGCGGGGAGCATGCCGGCGGTCCGGCGGCGCTCTGTTTCCGGCCCGAGCACGCAACGCTTGCCCCATCCGGTGCTGCCGGGACGAGTTCTACGGTGAGAGTCACCTCGGTGACCTATCTCGGCCCGGTGACCGAGTACGAAGTGGTCTCGGAAGCCGGCGACAAGCTGCTCGTTGCCGCGCCGTCTTCAGGCAACGTCGCCTCGCCCCGGGCAGGCGACAAGGTCTCGCTCACCTGGCGCGTCGAAGACGCTTTCGTCGTCGACTGAGCGAACCCATCGGTCCCGTCAAGCTGCGGGCAGCAACTCTCCGAGCGCGTACAGGGTCTTTTGCGGAAACCGGTCCTGTGGGTAATAGCGCGTGATGGTCTCCAGCGCCTTCGAGTAGCTCTTTATTTCCAGCAGACGCAGCAGGAAGCGCACGTCGTCCTCGTCATGGAACTCGGCGCCGATCCGGAACGCCAGGCATTTCATCGCCAGAAGATACTCCGGCTGCGCCACCAGCACGCGCAGGTGGGAGAGCTCCAGCCAGGGCCGGTACTCGCCGTGCTCGCTCAAGAAACCTTTGACCGCGTCGTTCAGCCAATCGGCTGGAACGCCCGAGCGCGCCGCGATGCGCGCCGCCGCCTCGCGCACCTCGCGCGCCGGGCGAAACAGCGCGTCCACGTCCTCGGTGGACGGCCTGGCCGCATGGGCGAGGCACATCACGGCGCCGCCCACGAGGTAGAGCTCGCCCTTGCAGCCGCCCGCCGCGAGCTCGTCGTTGAGTTGGCCAAACAGGCGGTTCAGTTCCTTCGCCGTGAACCCCGGCATTTCAGACCTGCCCGCCCACCACGGTGTCTACGAAAAGGTTGCGCCGCCGGAAGGCCGCCGGAGAATTCGTCAGCAGATGCAGTCGCAGACTTAGCAGCCCGCTGCCGAAGGATGGCTGCGCCAAGGGCACGATCTCGCGCGTCCACGCTGGCGGCCTCTCGCCCGCGACCGCGCAGACGTGCTCGACCATCGCGGCAACGGTGTTTGCAAGGCGTTCGGAGAGCCCCGCGGGCGGCGGAGCTTCGAGCGTCTCGGCGAGTTTTCCCGCGGCGAACTGACCTGCGGCGAATTCCGCGAGCCAACGGCTAAGCGCCGCGAGCGCGAGCCGCTTGTCGTCAGAACGCTGGATGTCGCGCAATAGACCGCGCCACTGCGCGGCCCGGCCGGGAAGCAGCTTGCCCAGCACATAGGCCGACATCCCGAGGCCCGCTTGCCGCGCGGCCCGTTCGATCGCCGCCTTCTCTGCCGGGGCGACCCGGATTTGCAGTTGCGCAGTTTTCATGGGTGCAGCATGCATCGTCCTTCGTAAAATGTCAATACATATGTATTGGCATAAAGAAAAGTGCGGGCCAATTTAGTTGCGTTGAATGGCAGCATTTCACCTTGTGGGCCTTTCCAGCACTGGGGGATGGGCAAAAAATGGCAGTATTCGAATATTCCGTGGCCAGCGCTGGCACGAGGGTCGCAATTTGGAAATGTCGGCCATATCCAACAATGCGTCGCTTCGGTGCAAGGTTTCCGCGACCGCCAGGCCTAGACTTTCGTTCGTACAGACAACGCGAGGAAAAGACATGGCACCGGAATTCGACCTCTACGCAGTCGGCGGTTACGGCACCGGCAAGATCGGCTTCGGCAGCAAGATCGGAATCGTTTCGGTCGACATGATGAACTGCGTGACCAACTCGAAGGCTCCGATGGGCAAGAGCCCGATGGGGCAGGACGCGGTCGAGAAATGCGCCGTCCTTTTCGACGCGGCGCGGGCCAAAGGGATCCCGATCGTCCACTGCAACACCGCGTTCCAGCCGGATCTCGCCGATATGCCGCCCTGGAAGATTGCGTGCATGAAGTCGTGGATCATCGGCTCATGGGACGTCGAGATCGACGAGCGCCTGTGGCGCGACGGCGACGTGCTGGTGTGCAAGAAAACGCCGTCGATTTTCTTCGGCACCCACTGCGCCTCGGTGCTCAACATGCACTGCGTTGACACCGTGATCGTAACGGGCGCCAACACCAGCGGCTGCATCCGGGCGACCTCGATCGAGAGTTTTTCCCTTGGTTACCGCACGATCGTCCCGGAGCAATGCGTGTTCGACCAGGGCTCGATCGCGCATCGCCAGAACCTCGAAGACATCGGCAAGCGCTACGTGGATGTAGAGCCGTTCGAGTTTGTCCTCGAGCAGGTGAGAAAAGCCTCCGCGTTACAGGGGCAAAGGCGTCAGGCCGCCTTGGCCTGAAGCGCTTTCGCGCCGATCTCCTCCAGGTACTGCAGGCAGCGCTCGGTCGTCTCCACGTCGCCGAACTTGGCGTCGATGTCGAAGAGGTTCCAGAGCACCGCCCCCGGCACGCGATCACCGATCGCTTCCTTGACCGCGATCGGGCGGAAGCCGTCGGCCAGGCCGTCGCAGATCGTTTCGCGCACGCAGGCCGAGGCGGTCACGCCGGTGACCAGGATCGTGTCCACGCCGGCCGCGCGCAGGAACCCCGCGAGATAGGTGCCGTGGAAGGCGCTTGCGCGCTTCTTGATGAGGAGCTGCTCGCCTTCGATCGGCGCGATGCGCGAATCGATCGCCCAGAGTTCGGTGTCCTTGGCGTTGACCACGTCGACCGGGATCTTGTCGTGCCACAGGCCCATGTCCGTGTGCGGGTTCTTGCGGTCGGTCACCTGGTAGCAGGTCGTGACGTGGACCACGGGAAAGCCGTGCTTGCGAAAGCTCGCGAGCAGCTTCTGCATCGAGGGAATGATCTGGTCGTCGACGTGCTCGCAGGTAAAGGGATTGCCGGGGCGCGTCCACGCATTGGCCAGATCGACGCTGATGAGGGCGGGCTTGGACCCGAACCCGACGCGGCGCTGGAATCCGCGCGCCTGGTAGCGGCGGGTGGCTTCGGCGAAGGCGGCTTCGAGGGCGGCTTCGAGTTGCTTGTCTGCGATATCGGTCGTCATTGGGTTCTCCTTGGGTGATGCGCGATGGTAGACAGGTGGCGTCCGGGTTTGATATCAATGCAAGCTTGATTGATGCAAATTGAGGCAACAATGCCGAAGCCTGCGATTTCCGCCACCCGCGCCCCGAAGTTCGACCTGCGGCAGGCGCGCGCCTTCCTGTTCGTGGCTGAAGACCTGCATTTCGGACGGGCCGCCGGGCGCCTGTTCGTGACCCAGCCGGCGTTGAGCCGCACGATCCGGTCGCTCGAGGAAACCGTCGGCGTCGCCCTGTTCGAACGCTCGACGCGGCGCGTGCGCCTCACGTCGGCGGGCGAAGCCTTTGCCGCCGAGTGCCGGCTCGCGCTGGGGCACTTCGAGCTGGCCGAAACCGCGGCGCGCAATGCGGCTGAGGGCAGGGAGGGGCGCCTGCGCGTGGGTTACATGGATTTCGCGATCAACGGCCGGTTGCCGCAGATCATCAGGGCATTCCGGGACCAATACCCGCAGGTGCGCCTCGACCTCGAATACATCCCGACGGCGATGCAGCACTGGGCCTTGCTCGAAGGGCGCATCGACATCGGCTTCGTGATCGGCGAGTTCAGCGCGCCCAAAGTCATGAACCTGCTCGTCGAGCGGGACGATTTCGTGGCCTTGCTGCCCGAGGGGCACGCACTTTCATCGCGCTCGTCGATCCGGCTCAGCGACCTGGCGGCCGAGCCGTTCGTGCTGGGGTCCGAGGACGCATTCAGCAGTTTTCGCGCGCTGTTGTTTCCGCTTTGCCACAACGCGGGCTTTTTCCCGCGCATCGTCCAGCAGGCATCGAACACGAGCGGGATTTTCGGCATGGTGGCCGCCGGGGTGGGCGTGACGCTGTACGCGGGCTGTGCGCGCAACCTGCGGCGCGCCGGGGTACTGGTGAAGCCGCTGGCCGATGTGCGGGAAACGATCCCGACCTTTGCCGCCTGGGTGGCCGATCACCCGTCGGAGGTGCTTCGGCGGTTCAAGGACGCGGTG